>Ga0206802_1186_pt1 | contig 14387 bp, 18 predicted proteins | sample Alteio_BWOrgCont_63_FD_152902 | JGI IMG/M metagenome (GOLD analysis project Ga0206802, IMG submission 152902) | Enriched cells from forest soil in Barre Woods Harvard Forest LTER site, Petersham, Massachusetts, United States -... | ecosystem: Environmental > Terrestrial > Soil > Temperate forest >... | reverse complement strand
GACTGCGTTGACGAGGGCTTCGCGGAGCGCCCGTTGCGGGTATTCATCCAACGCGATATTATTGATGCCGACGACACGAGCCGGGTGGAACGTGTGTTTGTCCACAAATTCGAGAATTTGGTTAATGGCCTTGGGCAGGGCGGCATTGATGTTGGCCTGGCCGCGCGGTTTGCCGGATATTTTTGTGTCGGCGTAAGCGTCAACCAGGATTTCGCATTGGGGGTAACGGTCGCCCGGACGGATGCCAAAGAGCAGGAAACCAGCGGCGGTGGCAAAGTGGTCGCCCTTTTCACCCTTGCGCCAAAGCAAACCGCGAGAGTGAAGCGCCTGGAATACTGGTTCATCGAAGACACGCAAGCCGGGACTCTCAAGCACCTTGGCAGCAAAGGCTCCAACCATTTGCTCATCCAACGATTTCCAGTGGATGTCATTCAACGGAGTGGATTCAAAAGCGGACGCGGCTTCGATCAGTTCCTTACCGCCAGCGGCTTCCTCGCTGGAAGGTTCGATTTGAAAATCATCCTTGAGCAATTGGAGCAAGGCGCGGCGGACCTCCGCTCGTAGGTCCAACCGGTCGAGGAACCGTTTGTATGTGTGCTTGTCCTTTCGGATTTCGGCAAAAAACGCCTTGGTTTCAGGCGCACGCTCGTCGTCAACAGGGTTTTCTCCCTTGATAAAAACGAGCGACGGCAGGCCCAATTTCTGTGCGTGTCGGTATTCGTGATGAGTTGCCGACAAAGAACCGTCAGGCTTGCCGTATTCTTTGTGAATGAGGAGCAGGTAAATTTGGCAGCTTTCGAGGCATTTCAGGTACGGCTGGCTCAATTTTCGGGCCGGGGCCGGTTCCTTCTCGAACAAAACCGGTTCGCAGTGCTGCAACAGGTAAGGATCGGTGGTAATGAGCGAGGCAATCGCAACGCGCTCGGTTTCCATCTCCTTTTGAACGGAACTGACGAAGACCCGCAACTTGCTCATTTGGGGCCTCCATCGTCACAGGAAACGCCATTTCCTCGCGCGCCCATTGTACGGCGGATGCCAACAGCAATCAGTCTTTCGACTGGCTGTTGCCAACTTCGCGCGGCTTTTGCCCGATCAATGGTCATACATGAACGTCGGTTACCAGGTGAAAATACCATGCTTGGAGCGCGGTGTCACGAATGGAGGAACAGCGGATTAGGCTCAATGCCTTGCGGAGACTGTCAGCGGGCGGTCACGTCAAAACCAGCCAGGGATGGGCAGATGGAAACCGGCCACTTTGATCGCAGGATAAACGCTTCCATGTGCCACTTTTACCGGTTTTACTGATGGTCTTTCGCAAAACTATTCCACTTCCTTCCTCGCTTGATCTATAATCTCACCAAGTTGTTGTAATTGTTCAACCACAGAAGGCGTGCCAGTCAGTGTGGGCGCAACATATACTGCCTCGAAATGTCGTTTCGCATTGTCATCCCACTCTTCAGAAAGATACGCCCAAGTTCGCGACAATCGATCCAGCGCTTCTCGCATTTCGTTCTCGCCTTGTATTAGATCATTCATGACTTGATGGCGACCGACTCGAATATTTCAGTGGCCGCTTCGGTGGCACGTTCAATAAAAAAATCACGAGCCCGAACCTCGAATCGAAGTACCCCTGTCTCGCGTTTGACGAAACGATAACGAACAGCAAAAGGAAGACGCTCTGCCTTCGGATCATTCAATGGATAAAGTAAAGTGTAGTTGATCAGGCAAGACGCATCATCTTCATTTGAATCAGGCAACGTCCGTGTTGCAACAATGCCCTTCGCTTCAATCATTTTACGTTTCTCAATTTCGGCGTTCAGTAAAGAACGCGCACTTATTTGACATCCCATAAAATAAGCAACTGACATGGCGCATACAGGATTACTGCCACCGTTGCTAGATTGCAACTCGTCACTGAACTGCTCCCCGGGTGTAAGCACGATGCCTTCTTTCTTCCCATCTCGATATATGCGCGCACTCCATTTCGGCTCGTGAACCACACTTATGAAGTTTGCATCAGTCGTTATCATACAGATTGAATCTTTCTTTACGCACTCTCCGGATACCCAGAATATGGACTCCATCCCCGCAAATCATCTTTAAATGCGGATTCGCCTTGCCCAATCAGCATAAGAACTTCGTCGTTTTGATCATTCCTCAGCTCGCCACGAACTTGCGCCCATAAATCGGCCTGAGCTTTGAAGGCTTGAAATTCTTGCTCAATTGACGATGGCCGATACCACAACGCATGTGTGGCTTCGTGGGCCAGGTGCGGTGCGATGATTTCAGGGGGATGCGCAAAGAGGCTGTGGCACAATGTGATTCGATTGATTGTCTTATCGAAGATCGCAAAACATCCTCGTTGCTCTAGTTCATCGGGTAACGCGAACAGGAGCTCGGTGCCTAGTTCTGCCAAAGTTCCCAGAAGTTTGATGCCCATGTCCGTTGCCGGAAGCTTGCCGAGCGCATTCCGCAGGATCTGCTGCTCCGACTTTGGTCCCCTTACCTCGATTTGGGCGATCTGCTTTAAAATATCGTTCGACTTTGCTGCCGTCGCCGGATTGGATCCACCGGCAAGCTGGCCACGTTGAGTAATCGCTATCGTCGCGTCGTAATGTTTAAGCTTTACGTCCAGAAAACGTTGACGCTCTTGAGCTAGGTCGATGACAGTATGTGAATAATCGCCCGTAACACGATGGTAATCGGCAACGGCAGATTGGATTCTGATCTCCCATGCCTTCGTCGTTTCCAGCTTCTCGGTTATTCGGGACAAAGTCGTCTCAGCTTCACTGACGGCCGTCGATTCAGAGGAGCAGTCTGGCTCCACATAATCGCCGTCATCATCGTAATAGCCGCTACACTCACACGAATGGAGGTCAGAGCGGGCCACGATCAACGCCTGTTCGGCATTCTCGACTTCGCGCAACCAGTGATTCTTGCGTTCGATGAGCCACTCGCTTGTCCGGTCAATCTCTGAAATCGCTCTTTGAAGCGCATTGCCGACGCTGTCATCAAACACGCCAAAAGCGCCCTTCAAATCCGCGAGCACCTGTGTGCTCTTCAAAATAACAGCGTCATTCACCGTTGGTCCCGGGCAACTCGCGATGCCTCGGCTTTTCTTCGAAGGAACGCGATATGTTCGTCAGCAATTTTCACAAAATTATCGATATGATTTCGTGTCTTGTCGAACTCCGCATCGAACTCTGCGAAGGCTGGATCGCGCCATGTATCTCCAAGTTGTTGCAGGTTGTTGCTCAATGTTCTGGTGCTCTCATCAAGCTGGTTGGAAAACTGCTCCAGAACTCGGGCGAAGTTTTCAACCTCTTCCGGTGTGAGATGGATTTGGTTCATAATGTTTCTATTTGCGAAAGAGAATAAAAAAGATCAATCCAAGGACAAGGATTATCAAGACCGCCACGGCGGACCACAATGCCAGCGGAGCGGGTTTGGCTGGCGGAGTTGGACTGGTGACCGGCCGCGAGGGAGGTGGGACCGTGATCAGCCGGGATGGTGCCGGAATACTCGGTGGTCGTGGTGGCGGAGGCGGCGCAACGGGCGGAGGGCCGCGAGATTTTAATTTCTCAATTACCGATGCGGCTTTGGCTTCCAAATGGCGATGATGTTCCAACTCGCGCAGATTTGCCTCTAAAAGAACAGCACCTTTGCCAGCTTCCTCAACCACCGACATTAAATCAGCGGATCTCGGCCTGGATGAGACTACCGAGCGTGCAGCGATTTCAATTGGCGGTACGTCAAGTCCGGCCTTTTTTAGCTCGGAAATAACAGCCGCTTGAATTTGTTCCAGCGCCAAATCAAGCCGTCGAGCCTTCTCTCTTTCTGCGGCGCATTGCTTTTGCTGGATATCCTCGTCAGACCTTTGTTTCGCTTTGGCGAGTGTTTCGTGCTCTGCGACAACACGTCCAAGATCGTCAATGCGGCCCAAGGTGGCCGTTAGCTCGTGCAAGGTGTGCTTCGTTGTCATACAAGTGCGCCTTGCCGTTTTTTGATGGTCGTGAGTTGCTCATCCAGCCACACAGCATCAATGTTCGTATATGGACGAAATTCGTGGGGCTGCTCCGACTCGCCCCGATCTATTAACACAGCCAATCCTTCTTTGAGTCCTTGCGCGTCCTTTGTCCCAAAAAGAGCAAGCGAGTCTGTTTCCATTAGGCGGAACGCAAGCCTCAAACTAAACAAAGCTATCGTAGGCCTCTCCAATCCCGACGGCGAATCAGAAACAACCATCGCGTGAATCCCAACGCGAGAGCCATCTTCCAGGATGAGCCGCCAATTATCGGCGGAGGACTGTGCTGGCGCGGCTCCGCGAACTGGAATTGGGCGATTGAAAATGCTTTTCAAATCCCCGCGCAAATTACCAAATCTTTGCATTCCGGGAACGATGAGAACAGTTGAGTTGGAAGATGCAGCACGCGTGCCATCTCGAATCGAGGTGGCTATGCGGTCACTTCCTATGGGTCTCAGGGAAAAACCGTCGAACACGTTTTGTTCTCGGATTCCGCCGTCAAAGCCGCCACGAACAACCAGCAATGGCTGGTCACGATTTCGAGGGGAACAAGGGGCATCAAAATATTCACGCAAGACAAGTCGAGATTGCAGGAAAATGTATCCCGTTTGGGGAACCGGGAGCTTGCGATTGAACTTGTGGAACCGGACGCATCGAAGTCCCGGACTCTGACACCGGCAGTTCGCAATTATATCCAAAGACTGATTCAAAGCCGTCGCATGGAGACACCAAAACAAAATGAAAGGAACGCATCATGGAAACAAAACTTCGATCAGACAGCGAGGCGCCGACAGTCACACGGTCAAAGGATTTGACTTGCTGGAGCACGGATTCAAGCGCCCATTGCCTGCGGGTGGAAAAGCCTGGCGAGATTCACCTGTTCCCATACGGCTATTTCCAACATGCCAAGCTGGTCAAGAATTCGGGTAACGAAGTCCTTCAAATCCGATTCCAAGATTGTCTTGTCACGGTCACCGGGAAGGGTCTGGAACCACTATGCAGCGCCTTGGAACGCCTCGCTGTTGACCGAATCAGGCTTCTCCCGGCGGCACAGCGCGCATTCCCAAAGAGCGAAGGATTCATTGAAGCAATCGAGATCCGCGAACCAAAACAAAAGGAGTCCAACCATGAATGAAACAGTCCAAGCGAAGGATCAACGCACTTCCGAAGCGGCTACCGCTCAGACTTGATATTGAATGGTGGGCCGAAGCGCGCGCACAGCGCCATTTCCAGCACGTCACGATTCGCACAGTTTTCAGGTCCAGGGAGCGTAGTGTATATGAACCGGCCATGCTGCCGCAAAGCACGCAGCGCTGCCAGCGCGTCAGTGTGTAGCGCACAATCAAGCAAACCGAACTTCACCTGTCCGCCATCATTGCGGTCGCCTTTGACGAGATGCCCACGCCAACGCTGTCGCAAATTCCCTGTGCGGCCTACGTAAACGACGCCATAGCCGTCCAATAGAACCGAGAGTGTGAACTCAAAAAGAATTGGTTCTCCGCGATGACGATGTGGTGCGTGTAGCGGAAGCGTAAGGGGCTGCGCAAACCAACTGACAGGTAAAAGAACCGCATAAACACCACCAACGCCTTCCAAGGATGCCGTTGAGCTCCAATCAGAGAAGATTCTGTCGCCACAGTCCTTAACAAATGTCCGCGCATCTATAGTTTGCCAGTGCTCCCCATGCGGAAACGTTGCCGCAAGGCGTTGGGTCAGTTCAAGGTCGAGGCGAGCAGGCATTGTTTATCTATGGGGTCGTGAGCCTTATGAAAATCTGTGGTCTCGTTGATCTTTCATCTGTGGCTTTTGGGATTCCGTGCCAAACGCAGCTTTAAGCCGTTCCAGGAAATCTGCTTTTTCTTGCAAGGTTTGCGGAAATCCAGTTCCCACAATGCAATTTTCCACTCTGCTTCCCGGATGGTTTTCCAACTGCGGGCCAACACTGTGCAGCGTAGCTCTTTCCAAACCGGCGGCGGTTGGCGATGATAAGCCTTTCGGCGCTGCAACGTGTCCTTCAACAAGCCAAATCCCCATTTCTTACGCTGGATACTGCCAAACTTGATTCGTGTTGGTCTCGGAAACTGTGCGGCATTCCCTTGCGGAGACCAACGAAGGGGCACATCATGTCGGTGCAAGTTCTCCAAGGTCTTTTGGAAAGCCTTTCTCAGCCCTCCCACCAGAAGAAATGTTCGGCAACAATCTTTCTCCTTGGCGGACACACTGTGAGTGAGAGCAAGTTTCCACAAATCTTCCATCACCGCGCCAGCATCGTCAGACTTCAACCACTTCAACTCGCACACGAGGAGAATCGCGTTGTTTTGCTTCACGCTGACATCGTGCTGTTTTGCACGTCCCTTGCCAAACTTCGCGTTTGGTTTTAGGACATTGGGCGACCTGTTCCACGGCACGGTTTCCTCCATCTTCACGAAGTTGGCATATTGGGACTTCGCGGATTTGAGGCCGTCAATCAGTGCCTGCCGCACAAAATCTTCGGTGATGCGGGTTGGAGACTCCTCGGCGGCACGTTGGAGAAGCGCTCCCTCGACATAGAGGAATGCGCGGGACATCCAGGCACTATAGTCGGCTGTATTCATTTCTTGGGCGCTTTGCCGCCTGTTGCACCCATTTGTTCTACTTCTCCTCCGATTTTGATAAGATCAGCGAGTCCCCTCGCAGGATACCCGTACAATTCATTTTTCGTCTCGCACCCTTTAACGAGAACAGCCACCACTTTTCCTGACGGTTCGATGATAGGCGAACCACTCGCTCCTTTATAGTACGCGTGTCCTTTGTGCTTCGGAATTGAGAACACGCACAACCCATCTGCCGTTAAGCCCTTGTATTCCATCTCGTATTCGTATGAGAAATCACGCTCCAAATACGTTTTGCCCAACGCAGCAATCAGAGTGGCTCTGTTCGCCGCAGCATAAATATGAGGTTCTTTGGCGTCGGGTGCGTGCTCAAGTGACCCCTCATAAACCAAATACTCAAAACTCCTTCCTCGCAATTGTTTGTTTTCGGTGACGGACTTTTGAAAGGCTTCAAGATTAACCCTGGCCCACGCAATATCCACTTCTTGCAATTTGCTGCTTCCGATTGTCAATTTCTTCAACGTCCAAGGACCGCCAATTGGAATGCAGGCAGTCCTGCATTCGTTTTCGATGGTAAAAGTTGTCTCGATGACCCACCCATTCTTTTCGAGAGCGTGCCCCGCCGACACTAAATAGATTGCGTCACCAATTCTGACGAAAAAGCCGCTCGCAACTCCTTCAACCTGCTTGTGGTCGCTGGAAAGCCGAGCCAGTTGGAGGGTGAGCTTCCGACAATGCTCAAGAACGGTCTGGATGTTTGCCTTGATCTCGTCGTCGCTCATCGCGTCAGTGTCATGTTCTGGTTCATGTCGCCACGATAACGCCCGGCGGGACTGGTAGCAAGAACGGGCAGGGCGTGATTAAAAGAGCCGGTCAACGGCTCGGGGACGCGACCGTCCTGGTCACCCTTGGAGACCGACAGTCTTAATCGTACCCAACGGGCACCTCGGCCTTGTAAGTTTTCTGGCGATTCGCTACGCTCGGATCGGAAATTTGACCTGCTCCCGTAGCTCAAATGGATAGAGCTACCGCCTCCTAAGCGGTAGATCCCGGTTCAATTCCGGGCGGGGGCACCACTTCCTGCCGCTGGAAACGGTGGTCAAATCTGATACCGCATCTGATACCGTTTTGGTTTTTTGGGGCAAAAAAGGGCTAAACGGAGCCAAACCTCGGCCCGAAACTTTGATGGGCTAAAAGTGAGAAAACACCAATGAAATCAAGGGGAATATGCGATAATCAAGGGCAGCAAAAATTCCAAAAAAAGTGCTTGCGCTGATTTAGGAAACGGTTGCTCTATCCATTTGAACTGTTTGGCGAAATGGTAGAAAATCACAGTATGATTGATGTCTCTAGCGAACCCCATCACTGCGCGCTCAGCTGACCAATTATAATGTCCTTCAAATTTTCATCACATTTCATGTCCATTGACTATCGTTTCAACTACTGGCGATGAACGCGATTCCGTATTGCTTCATATCACAATCTGAGGGCAGCCCGCCTGGGTGTTCTTTCCCGATTTTCTTTCTATTAAAGTTCCTGCTCCAATGATTCCTCTTGGATATCGCGTTTACCGTAGTGCAGGCAAGAGCAGATAGCTGGTTGTTGCCGAGAATCGGGCTTGGGGGGACTGCCTGGCAGCGCGGATTGATGCCTGCTGGGGTAGTTTGAAGGCAGCACGGAAATGGCTGGAAATCGCTTTCGACATGGGCTACCCACGAAGAGTGAAACTGCTAGCTCTCGGCGCCCCGGATTTGGGGGTGCTTTGGATTGAGATCGGGGAGTTTTAAAAGGATGGTCGATGCGAAAAGTATTCGTTGACCGTTTGGCTGACATAAGCGATGGTTTCGGTGTGTGAAAGTATCAAGCCCCAAGGGCAAAGTATCGCAATTCTTTACTGCACATCCTTTGCTAGGGTTTATCGGATGCCTTGGTTCCATTGCAAGCATAATCGGCTCGCCGTTTATCATATTACATCCCCCATCGAATCCCGTGCCATCGAGACCACATGGGCGTCTTTCCTATTACGTCAATTCTGCGAGCAATTCAAAAGTCGACCCTTATGGAACTGGCGAACGCGAGGAGGTACGTGACGTGAAAATCACAATTTGGAATGAAGGCGAAGATTCGATTGATGGGGATGATATTCTAAAGCCCATCATTATCCGAATGCCGACGAGCACGATTGAATATGTGAAAATCTTGAAGGCCCCACGGGAATTTTGCGAACTTGAACTCGGTGTAACTAATGCTTTTGTAAATCACCTCGCTGATGGCAATTTAGTGATCTTCAATCTCGGCGGTTTTTGTAACAGCTTCGAGGTGAAGTGGCGAACACTCGAAAAAAATGATGGGATGCTTCTTGATATATTCTATTTGGGAGACTCGAATGCCCCAGTAAAACTTGATGGCACGCTTGAAGGTCCATCACGTCCGCATCAGGTAGGAAGCGACCCAAAACACAGTTTCTCAGGCCCCGAATCGATACCCTGAATTTCATTGTCCGGCAAGGGTGCCGAGGCACGAAATTGGTTGCTGCTCTCGGATACCTTGTGGCATGGTTTAACATGCAATAGAATGCGGGATCGTCCGATTTACGACAATCGACCTTCCAAAGTGCCCCTGTACCTCAAATGGATAGAGCAACCGTTTCCTAAATGGTGGGTTCTATTTCAATTCTAGAGAGGTTACCTCTTGCGTGGCTGAGAGAATGCACAGGAACGGTAGGACTGGTATCACTGCCCCGCAATCTTGCGATGACACGCCAGCACCTTCCCTGCCATCGCATCCGCCAGCGCCGCTGTCGCGCGGCTTTCGGCGGCGGCCAGGGCGGGGTAGGCGTCCTGCGCGGTCGTGTGGTTCCAAGGCGCGGTTTGGCGCAATTGGTCCCGTTCCAGCAGGCGTCCGCTGGAATACAAAATGCGAACCTCCGCTGAAACCTCCGCCTCGGCCTTGTCCTGCAGCCGGCCTTGCAACGAACGCAACTCGATTTCCAAAATCATCTCCGGTTTGTTGGTGGTCGCGGAAGGCAGCGGGGTCAACTGGCAGTTGGGCAGCTTCTGCGCGAAGCGTTCGGCCAAAATGCGGGCGAAGCCGGCTGGCGGCGTCTCCTCCCACACGTTTTCCTCCGAAGGCCGCAATTGGTTGTCGCCCGATTCCACGAGCATTTGCCGGGCGCGCAAATAATCGGCGGACGTGATGCGAAGGCCCACCATAAATACCTGATCGCTCTCCACTGCGGCCGACGGCGTGGGCGCGGGCGTCGAAAGAAAATAGTAGCGCGTCCGGTCGGGCCGGGCCAGGCAACCGGACCAAAGGGCCGCGGTGAGAGCAAGGAAAAGGCAAGTTCGTAACTTCATAAATCATTTCTCCTGGGCGCGTCCACGCAAGAGCGAATCGGGATGGCGCTCCACGAAGTCAATCAGACGGCGCAAACTGTCGCTGGTGTCTTGCAGGCTGCGCAAAGTATCCAACGCCTGCGGCGGGATGGGCGCGGCGCCGCGCAGGACCACGCCCAATTGCGCGGAGAGAGCATCCAGGTTGGTCAGGAGGCTGGGCAGGCTGTTGGTGATGAAATCGACGCCCGCGCCAAACTTATCCAAGTTGACGCGCGCGCTGACGGCGGCGTCATCAAGATTGCTCACCAGCGTGTCAAGTTTAGGGCCGGCGTTGGCGGAAAGCGCGGCAAAATTTCTGACGGCCACGCGGAGGTCGTTCGTGTTGCTCACGAGCGTTTTGTTCAACGTGGTGGAGAGGATATTGAAGTTGTCCAGGGCGCTGGTCGTTTTAGAGATCAGGCCATTGGTGTTGTTGGTGGCCATGAGACTGCCCACCGAGCCGATCAGATTGGCGAGGCCCTCGTTGTTCAAGACATCGTCCAGTTTTTCCATCACTTTGGCAATGGTGGACTGCCGGGCCGGGATCCAATCGTGCTTGCCGAAGTAGACGGAGTAATTCGACTGAACCCATGGATGGTAGTCGTTCGTTCGGAGCGGCCCCTCTTCCACTTTCAAATCCACTTCCAAGGTCAGGCTGACCAAACCGGAAAGACCCAGGTGCCCGGAGATTTCCTTGTTCCCCAGCAAGGTGTCGAAGGACTGGCCGTTCTTGCTGATGCGTTTGACTTTGGCGGGGTCCAATTGCACGACGACGGCGGTATAGACTCGGTTGGTTTGGGCCGGGTCCCAAAACAGATCAATCGAATCCACCTTGCCGATGGTGACGCCGTTGAGGCGCACGACCGAGCCGGGGTCCAGGCCGGTGGCCGTTTCGTCAAAGAAGATCAAATATTTCCGCTGCCACAAGTCGCTGACCGGCCCCCAAAAAAGGAAGGCCGCGACGGCCAGCGCCAGGCCGCCGATGAGAAATACACCCAGCTTGGCGGGATTGAATTCAGTTCGTGTCATACGTCGTTGCAGTTTGTCCTCGCGGCCATCGGTTCAGAAATTGGCGCACCAGCGGATGCTGCGATTGCCGGGCCATTTCCTGCGGCCGCCCGATTTCCACAATGCCCTGGCTCTCTTTGCTCAACATGATTGCGTTATCCGCGATGCCCAGGATGCTGGGCAGTTCGTGCGTGACGACCACCAGCGTCGTGCCGAGCGTGTCGCGCACTTCCTTCATTAAATCGTCCAATTCGCGCGAGGACACCGGGTCCAGGCCGGCGGACGGTTCGTCAAAGAAAAGGAGGCTCGGGTCCAGCGCCATGGCCCGCGCCAGCCCGGCGCGCTTTTTCATGCCGCCGCTCAATTCGGATGGGAAAAAATGGGCGCAGGCTTCCAACCGCACCAGCGCCAGCTTGAGCATGACCAATTCGTCAATAATTTTTCGGTCGAGCGAGGTGTGCTCGATCAGAGGCAACGCGACATTCTCCGCCACCGTGAGCGAACTCCACAACGCGCCGCTTTGATAGAGCACGCCAAAACGCTGCTGCAGGTCGTAGCGCTCCGGGCCGCGCGCGCGGGAAAAGTCCCGTCCCAGCAACATCACTTCGCCCGACAACGGGGGGCAGAGGCCCACCAGATGTTTGAGCAGCGTGCTCTTGCCGCAACCGCTCTCGCCCATGATGATGAAAATCTCGCCGTGCCGCACCTGGAAATTCAGCCCGCGCAGGACGGCTTTCCGGCCATAGCCACAATCCAGATTTCGCACCTCGATGGCATTGGTGGCGTGCGCGCTCATGGCTTCAAGGCTTGGAACATGCTCCGAAAATCGCATCCACAATGATGATAAAGAGGATGCTCTTGACCACGGAGGACGTGGTGGCCGTGCCGACGCCCTCGGCGCTTCGTTCCGCCTTGAGTCCGCTGGCGCAACCAATGCCGGCGATGCCAATGGCAAAAACCAGGCTTTTCAAAATCCCGATTTGCAAATCGGCGAGATGCAGCGCCCGCCACGTCTCCGAAAGGAAGGCTGACTGGGCCAAACCCAAGACCCCAATGCCAACGGCCATGCCGCCCACAATGCCGAGCAAATCGGCGTAGAGCACCAGCACGGGAATCATGCAGGTCAAGGCCACCATGCGAGGCAGTGCCAGGAATTGGACGGGCGAAAATCCCCAGGTGCGCAGGGCGTCCACCTCCTCCGAGGCTTCCATGGTGGCCAGTTGAGAAGCGAAGGAGGCGCCGATCCGCCCGGCCAGCACGATGGCGACCATGATCGGCCCCATTTCGCGCACCAAGGCGACTCCCACCAGGTCCGCCACGTAAATTTCCGCGCCGAATTGGCGCAGTTGCAACGCCCCCTGCCAGGCCAGGATGCAGCCGGTGAGGAAGCTGACCAAGCCCACGATGCCGAGCGAAGCCGGGCCGCATTCCTGCATGATCAATTTGCATTCGGGCCAGCGCAATGCCTTGGGAAACCGGCAGACGTGGGCCACCGCCTGCGCGCATTCACCTGTAAAATGCACAGCGTGATAAGCTCCTTCGAGAAGGCTCTTGCCCTTGAGTCCTGCGCCTTCAAAAAAACCGGCGCGTTTTCTGGCAGCTTCTTCCGGCCACGTGATGACCGGCGCGTTTTCAAACAAGCGTTTTAGGTGCGGCGGGAGAGCTTCCGCGCGGAACGGAATTCGCGCCTGTTCACATTGCCGCCGCAAACGGAGCAATAGCGCGAGCAGGCTGCTGTCCCATTGCTTCACCTCGCCAGCCTGGCAGCGGACCTCTGTGACGCCAGCAGCGAGCACCTGATCCAGTGGCTCCAAGGCAGGTTGCGGCGCGCGCCAGATCCAGTCACCCTGGAAGGACACCGAGAGACAGCCGTGATCCTGTTGGACGCGCAACGAAGGGGGCGCGGTGATTTCCGCATCCACACTGGGCATAGGCACATCTTCCATAAGCGCGGGACAACAACATCCAAGACGCCGGGACGCTAAAGCAAAAGTCCGGTCCGAGCAAGGACGGTTTCGAGGGTTACGGCTCTCGTTTTGACAGCGCGTCAAAATCAGCCAAGTCCTTGGGGCGTCCGCTGGCTTTCTTATTTTGCAAGAGATAAGGCAATGAAATCACACTCGCCATCAGTCCACCCAAGTCCACCTCATTTCGATTGGCATAACAATCCTCGAAGCGAACGCCGTCAATCTCGTTCAGGATCTCCAGGCGCATCGGCTCGTGGCCGATTCTAACAATCCTTCCTTTATTAAGAAAAAGCTCCGGTCTTACTTCCGGCGAAGCAAAACCAAAATCGTGAAAAACGCGGGTTAATCGTTCCGCGTTTTCTTTGGACAAACCCACGAATATGTCGAGATCACCGGTGTAGCGAACATAGCCATAATGGCCCACTGCATAGCCGCCGACGATTAAGTACTCAATCCTTTGATCGTTCAACAACCGTAAAAAATCTTGGAAGTCGCGCGGTATCTGGATCATAGGGATGAACGAGTTGCCGAAGAAACTCCATGGCCTCAAACCTCTTGGCCGGAGGCTGCCGCATCCAATAATCCACTTCCCCATGATCGTCGTGCAAATTCACGACCGACAGCGCCGTTCGATCAACCCGTGCGTTTTGAACCAAAGGCGAGATCATAACCCATCGGAAACCGTTCAATTCAGCGCGGCCTCGATGGCCTGGACCACTTCCGTCGTCTCCGGTTTGACCGAAGGTTCGAAGCGTTTGATGACCTGGCCTTGTCGGTCAATCAGAAATTTCCCAAAGTTCCATTTGACCTCCCCTGGGAAGGGCGCGTCGCTGGCGGTTAGGGCCGCGTAAAGTGGGCACTTTTCCTTGCCCTTGACATGGACTTTGGCCATCAGCGGAAAGGTCACGCCATAAGTGTCCGTGCAGAAAGCCTTGATCTCCTCGGGCGTGCCTGGTTCCTGGCCGGCGAAATCATTGGACGGCACGCCGATGATCACGAAGCCCTTGCCTTTGTATTTCTCATAGAGGGCCTGAAGGCCGGCATACTGCGGAGTGTTGCCGCACTTGGAGGCCACATTGACCAGCAGAACAACTTTGCCGGCGTAAGCTTTGAGTGAGGTGTCATGCCCGTTGATGTCCTTCAGCGGGATGGTTTGCAGCGGCGACTCTTTATCCGCCAGCGCAATTTGGGCGGCGCATAAAACGGTGAAAAGGATGGCAAAAATTCTCATGGCCACATAGTCGCCGATGCCGCTCAGATTGTCAAACGCGTATCGCGATGCGGGCCTCGCTCGCTCAAATGGGCCATTACGCCGCCGATTTTAAGACGATTTTTGGATGCTGCCTGGCTATTTTCAACAAGACCTTGGCGGCGCCTGTGGGCTGCCGTCGGCCCTGCTCCCAATTTTTGAGCGTGGCGGAAC
>Ga0206802_1184_pt1 | contig 14397 bp, 9 predicted proteins | sample Alteio_BWOrgCont_63_FD_152902 | JGI IMG/M metagenome (GOLD analysis project Ga0206802, IMG submission 152902) | Enriched cells from forest soil in Barre Woods Harvard Forest LTER site, Petersham, Massachusetts, United States -... | ecosystem: Environmental > Terrestrial > Soil > Temperate forest > O... | reverse complement strand
TTGATCGCCCGGTATGCCCTGACCACGGTCGAGTTGATCGAGGCCGGTCTCAATTTTCTTGCGCACTTCATTGAGATGAAGCTCCCGCATACGATCATGATCGTCCAGGAGCCGAAGCCCTTCGCGAATGACCTCGCTGGCAGACTGATACAGTCCGCTTTCGACCTTTTGCGTCACAAGCCTTTCCAATTCTGGCGTCAACGATACATTCATAAATTTTTCTTTCACGAAACCATCATTGCATCCTGCTAGAAATAACCAAAAATGTCCAATCCTGTTATTGCAAGTCAGCCGTCGCACCTTTGGCCTTTTCACCATGTTCGTGTGCAGCTTTTTTGCCATGGGTGAGCTTGCGCCATGCACAAGCCCCAAGCGATGGGCTTCGCTTGCAACAAATCAAAAAATCATTTTTTTAGCGGTCTTTAAAATGGCTTGTATTAGTACTGACAGCAAAATGCACGGCTGCTTGACAAGATGTTTTTGGACAGCAAATATCTGGCCTGCAACGTGTTGCGCTGGAAATCACCCTGCCTGTCAAAAAAGTGAAAAGCGGTCTTGTCATATAAACGAGCATTTTTTTATTGAGTCGCAAATCCTTGATGGCGTGGTTTTTGCGAAACCACAGCTTCAAACCGCCCCGGAAAATTGAGCCGAAATGCATTTTGTGGCCAAAAATCATGCCTGAAAACCTACCGTAGGTTTTTGGGTTCTTGGCCTCCGTGCCATAATAGAACCATGAATAATAATAATATCATGGTAATGGGTAATGAAAAGATCGCGCCCAGCGATGCCACCGAAACTTCCGCGCGCGCCCGGCCCGCCGGACGCAGCCGCACGGGCAAAATCGCCCGGCTGCCCCTGGTCATCCGCCAGGAACTCAACCGGCGCTTGCAGGACGGCCAGCCGGGCCCGCCGTTGCTCGATTGGCTCAATGCCTTGCCGGAAGCGCAATTCGAGGGTCAACCCATCGGGAAAATGAATCTTTCGGCCTGGCGGCACGGCGGCTACCAGGATTGGCTGGAGCAACAGCAAACGCTGGAGGCGGTGGCTACGGTGTTGGACGAGGCCGCCGGTCTCCAGGCGGCGGCCAAAGAGGACCTGGTGGATGGCTTGACCCTGGTGTTGACGGCCCAGATGGCTCAGGAAATCAAGAAGCTCCGGGCTGAGACGGACGGGGAGAAGAAATCCAAAATCTGGCGTGAACTCATGAACAGCCTCGTGCTGGTGCGCCGGGGGAACATCCAGGGGGAACGGCTTCAGGTGGAGCGGGAAAAGATCGGGCTGCGCAAGGAAATGCACATGAAGGAGATTGAGGCGAAGTTCTGGGAGCGGGCCGCCAACGAGGATAACCGCGTCAAGATCCTGGACCGCCTGCTGACGCCGGAGCAAAACGAGGAAGAAATCAAGCGGAGGAACGCGGAGAAGCAAAGGAAAATAAAGGATATCCTCGGCATCCCCTGGTAAAGCCTGGTCAGGGCTGGTCAAGGTCAGTAAAACCTTGTAAAGCCTTCGATAAAATAAAAATTTGAATGAAAGACAATCTTCGCTACCGTAATTGTTGCCTTGGGACGAGAATGCGAACGAAAAGTATAGCCATTGTTGGAGGCGGCTTCAGCGGCGCCATCACCGCCGTGAACCTGGCCAGACTCAGTTCCGTCCCGCTGCATATCGCCATTATTGACAAGCATCGCGTCCCTTGCCGGGGCATTGCTTATGGCACGCGAAATTCCAGCCATCTCCTAAACGTCGTGGCGCGGAATATGTCGGCCCTGGCAGATCAGCCCAATCATTTTGTCGAATGGCTGGCCGGCCGCTCCGAATTCCTGGATGAACCGATGGCTTCGCTGCGGGAAAGATTCGCGCCCCGCCGAATCTATGGCGATTATCTCCAGAATCTTTTCCAATGGCACGCCCGCATGCTGGCCGATGATAAAAAAATGCGGCTTGATTTCATGCACGACGAAGTCCGCGACATTGCCATCGAAGACCAGCAGGCGCGCGTCTCGCTGGGTGGTGGCGGGGTGTTCATGGCCGACAAGGTGGTCTTGGCGGTGGGCAACCAAGTGCCGGCCCATTTCCGCCTGGCCGGTCTGGATGCCCGGAGCACGCGGTATATCGGCGACCCGTGGCTCGGCTGGGAAGCGAAGTTGCCCTCCAAAGAGCAGGATTTGTTGATTATTGGCACCGGGCTCACCATGGTGGATGCCTTTCTTTCGCTAAAGGACATCGGCTGGCGAGGCAAGATCTTTGCTGTTTCGCGCAATGGGCTGCTGCCGCTTTCTCATTTCAAAGGTTTTGAACAGCCGGACCTCATTAATGATGACATGGGCCCCTTGTCCCTGCGGAAGATTTACTCCATTTTCAAAAAGCAATATCGGGCGCTCAAAGCGCGCCATCTTAATCCGGCCATTTTGGTGGACAAGCTGCGGCCCTTTACCCAACGAATCTGGCAGAATTTTTCATTGTTCGAGAAAAGACAATTCAATCGTCATTTCCGCACGCGTTGGAATGTCGTGCGGCATCGCATCGCCCCGGAGATTCATGAGCAATTGCGCGCCGCCATCGAGGATGGGCGCCTGGAAGTCATCAAGGGGAGATTGTGCGAGTGTCAGGAATCCGGGGACAAAATGAGCATCTCGCTCAAGAGCAACCGCGGGCCGCGCGTGATCGAAGCCGGCGCGGTCATCAATTGCACCGGGCCGCAGGAGAATTACCTCCCATCGGAATCGAGCTTGTTCAACAGCCTTTTTGCCCGCCGCCTGATTCAGCCCGACGACATGAACATGGGCATCAAGGTCGCTCCGAATTTTTCCGTGTTGGACAGTGAGAATAAGAACTCGGAAATTCTATTTGCCATCGGCTCCCTGTTAAAGGGCACGTTGTGGGAAACAACCGCCGTGCCGGAGCTCCGTTCGCAGGCGTTTCGTCTGGCGGAAACTCTGGCCCGACAATTGGCGGACGATGTGGCGGAAAAAACCACCATTTCCGAAGTGGTCGAGGATGTGCTTGAATATTCTATCTGACAACATGAGAAACCAGCGGTTACGTTTTGTTTCAATGAAATCTCTACCACGAACTCCTCGCCCTGCCCTCTCCCGGCAACAACGTTGCCGGGAGAGGGGTTCGTCGCATGGCCGTCGCTGTAGCACCAGTTTAGAGAGTGCTTTGAAAATAGATCGGAGCCGAAATTGGGAGCGCGCCGGGGCGGCTGGCGAGGCGCGACGAAGGAGAATATCCCTCCTGAATTTTCGACTGAGGAGCAACGAAGCCAGCCGTCCCGCCCCGCCGCAAGACCGCCCGAAATATTTTCAAAACACGCTCTTAGCCGGAAAAATTCAGTTGGGGGAGAAAGTCCGTCCTCACCCCGGCCCTCTCCTCCGAGGAGAGGGAGCATTGTTTTCAGCGATGGCTCAAGACCACCGTCCAGTTATCTTTTGCACGGTGGTCGAAAAAAATTCCCTCTCCCAGGGGGAGAGGGCCAGGGTGAGGGCGAGCCTTATCACGCATCTGAATCGTTCCGGCTTAGGTGGCCAGAACTTCTGGCGGCAATTTTTCCTAGCGCTTTTTGTATTGGTAATAACCGCGGCTGCCGTTCGTGGAGCGCCCACCGATGAACTGGCGGCCCAGGTTGCCCAACTGGATCGCGTCCGGATTTTGCGACTCGCGCAGGCGGCCTTGCAACTCAAGCCGCCGGCCATCACCGACCGCGCGGCCACCAACAGCCAGGGCAGCCCGCACGATTTCTTCTCGCAAGCCGACTACTTTTGGCCCGATCCCACTAATAAAAACGGACTCCCTTACGTCAGCCGGGATGGGTTGTCCGACCCGGATAATTTTGAATTCCATCGCATGGCCATGCGCGATATGAAAGATGCCGTGGCCGCCCTGGCCGCCGCTTACGCGCTGACCGGCGACGACCATTACGCACCCAAAGCCGTCGAGTTTCTCCAGGTCTTCTTTCTGGACGAAAAGACGCGGATGGACCCGAACCTGAATTATGCCCAGGCCGTTTTGGGCAAATATACGGGCACGGCCTTCGGAGTCATTGACACGCTGCACCTGGCGGAATTGCCGGTGGCAATCCGCTTTCTGGAAAAATCCCCGGCCTTCGATCCGGCGGTGGACCGCGGATTGAAAAAGTGGTTCGCGGATTACATCGTATGGTTGACAACCGCTACCAACGGCGTGAAGGAAATGAATGCGAAGAACAATCACAGCATCGCTTATTTTGTGCAGTTGGCCAGCTTTGCCAAATTCACGGGGGATGAAAAAATGCTGGCCTTGTCGCGCCAGCGTTTTAAGGAAGTGTTGCTGCCCGACCAGATGGCGGCCGACGGCAGCTTCCCGCTGGAACTGAAGCGGACCAAACCTTACGGCTATTCAATTTTTCAAGCCGACAACACGGCGATTCTCTGCGTCCTGCTCTCGACCCCAACGGAAGATTATTGGAAGCTGCCCGAAGGACATAACGCCCGGCAGGCCATGGAGTTCATTTATCCTTATTTGGTTGACAAGAGCAAATGGCTGACCGACCAACGAGGACGCGATGTCATGCACTGGGAGAACTGGCCGATGCGCCAGCCCTGCTTGTTGTTCGCTTACGCCGAACTCGGCGAGCCGAAGTATTTCGACCTCTGGAAAAAACTGGAGGCTGATCCGACCGACCTGGAAATCCGCCGCAACGTCGCCATCACCCAGCCGATTCTATGGATTGCCCGCCCCGAACAAATTCCGCTCTTGAAGAAGCTCGATTAGCGCAAACGCTGACAGGCGCTTTTGACGATCCACTTGGACTTCTCCAACGCCGTCTGCGCGGCGGCGGCATCAGCCCCTGTGACGGCTTGCACAATGCGCACGGCGCGCTCGCGCAATTTCCGATTGGAGGCGCTCAAATCGACCATCAAATTGCTCATGACCTTGCCCATCCGCACCATCGCCAGGGTTGTGATGGTATTGAGGACAATCTTGGTCGCGGTGCCGGCTTTGAGGCGCGTCGAGCCAGTCAACACTTCGGGGCCGACATCCGGCGCAATCACGACGTCGGGGCGGATGGCTTTGGAGAATTGCAGATTGGGATTGAAGCAAAGCAAAATGGTGTGCGCGCCGCGCGCTTTAGCCGCGTTGAGCGCGCCCCACACAAAAGGCGTCCGCCCGCTGGCCGCAATGCCGAGGACAACATCGCGCTCGTTGACGCCGCGAAACTCGATGGCTGACGCACCGGCCTGGGTGCTATCCTCCGCGCCTTCGACGGAACGCCACAAAGCGGTTTGGCCGCCGGCAATAATGCCCTGCACCCGCTCCGGCGGCACTCGAAAAGTAGGCGGACATTCCGAGGAGTCCAGGACTCCCAACCGCCCGCTGGTGCCAGCGCCAACGTAAAAAAGCCGCCCCCCCCGGTGAAAAGCCGCGACGACAAGTTCCACGCTGCGTTGGATTTTCCGGCGCTCCTTGCGCAAGGCGTCTCCTATTCTAGACTCTTCATCAATCATGAGCGCCACGGACCGGGACAGCGAGAGCCGATCCAATTTAAGCGAACGCGGATTGCGCTGCTCCGTCGGAGAGAGACCGACCGAAGCAGGCACCAGGCCGCTATTGAAATCCGTCTCCCGCACGGTGGAAGCTTTTGCTTCGCCGCGGCCAAAGTTTTCCCAAGCCAACTCCAGAGCGCCCCAGACGCTCTCCCGTTGCAAAGGCGTGATCACCGCGCCAGGCCAAAGCTCGCGCAGGCGCGTTCGCAAACGGCCAGCCAAAACGGTCGATTGCAACAAGACGCTCCCCGCCAGGACGAACTGCACCGATTCGCCGGGCTGGACAAGTTTACGAGCGCACAGCGCGCCGTCTTCGGCGAGCGATTCCGCCGCCCCGTCCAAAATCGCGGTGGCGGTCGTGTCGCGTTGGGCGGCGGCCTCAAAAACCTGGACCGCGAGAGCGGCGATGTCCGGCTTGGAAGCGTTCTTGGCCCAGTCAATCAGATCTTCGGGCTCGTTCAACAGCAGAGCTTGCAAAAGGTTCTGGCCCAGCTTGGACCAGATCCCGTCGCGATCCAAATGATGAACCGCCGCCTTGAGGCCGCGCAGGCCGATTTCGTAGCCGCTGCCTCTGTCGCCGATCATGTGGCCCCAGCCGCCGACGCGCGCGGACTGCTTGCCGGGGGTGCGCCCGAAACAGCAGGAGCCGGTGCCGCTCAAAATAAGAACGCGTGCGGATGGCTCGGGCGCGCCGCTTTTTTTGCCCGCGGCCAGCGCCGTTTCCAAATCGTTGGTCGCGTAGCACGGGACATTGGGCCACACCTTGGCGGCGGCGGAGCGGATGCGCTGACGGTCAGCCTCATTGCGCGCGCCCGCCATGCCGATGGCGATGCCCGCCAGCGGGGACTGCGCCTGCTGGCCCAGAGCGTGGATGGCGGTGAAATGTTGCACCAGCGCGTCGTCATCGAGGAGACGAAGATTGGCGGGGCCGAAGGCCGCACTCAGGCAGGGTTGCCCACTGCCCGGCGCCAGCAGGGCCGTCGTGCGTGTGCCGCCGCCTTCAATTCCCAAGTAGGCGGCTGGGTGATCAAAATGGTTTTTCCCTAAAATTGTGTGCTCTGATTTTTTCAGGATAAACATTATTTATCACTTCAAGAGACATTTTGCCATGCTTTTTTTACTTTCTCCCCTCTTTATTCGCATTTTTAAATCTCTGCGGAACAAGTTGGATTAAGATCACGATTAAGTTTACGATAAAGATTGGCTGCCTTTATGACACAAACGGAACGCGCAATACTTGACACGCTGCTGGAGCTGGAACAAGCGGTCGGGCGCATGGCGTCCAGCCCCAAGCCCGACTTGCGGCCCCTTTTCGCCCGACTGGACCAACTGGCTTCGCAGTTGCCGGCCGACGTGCCGGGCGATCTCCGGCATTACCTCCAACGCAAGAGTTACCAGAAAGCCCGTGTCTTCCTCCAAGAACGATAGTCTTCCGGCGCTGGCCGACACCATCGCAGCGATTGCCACGCCCCTGGGACAGGGAGGAATTGCCATGATTCGGCTTTCCGGACCTCGAGCCCTGGCCATCGCCGACGCCAGTTTTTGTCCTGCGAGCCAGTTTGCCAAACCTTCCGACGCGCCCTCGCACACGCTGCATTTTGGCCGGATCGTGCGCCATGGACGCGTCGTTGATGAGGTGCTGGTCGGCGTAATGCGCGCACCGCGCACTTTCACGCGCGAAGACGTGGTGGAAATCACCTGTCACGGCGGTTTGCTGCCGGCCAAGCTGGTGCTGGACACCGTTTTGGAGAATGGAGCACGCCTGGCCGCGCCCGGAGAATTTACCCGGCGCGCTTTTCTCAACGGACGCATTGACTTGACTCAGGCGGAGGCGGTGGCCGATTTGATTCAAGCCCGCACCGAATTGGCGGCGGCGGCGGCGGCGGAACAATTGGCCGGCACACTCTCCCGGCGCATCAATCTCTTGCGCGATGATCTCATGAAGATCCTGGCGCACATTGAGGCGCATATTGATTTCCCCGAGGAAGATATCGCGCCGGATACGCGCGCGCAATTGCTGGCGCGATTGCAGGCAGCGTTGAACTTCATGGACGAATTGTTGCGCACGGCTAATGAAGGGCGATTATTGCGGCGCGGGATTCGGGCCGCGATCCTGGGCCGCCCAAATGTCGGCAAATCAAGCCTGCTTAATCAACTTTTGGGCCAGGAGCGGGCCATCGTCTCGCCCACGCCGGGCACCACGCGCGACACCATCGAGGAAACCGCCAATATCCGCGGGGTGCCGGTCGTTTTTATTGACACCGCCGGTTTGCGCGAGGCAGCGGATGACATCGAGGCCGAGGGCGTCCGGCGCAGCCGCCGCACGCTGGAAGCGGCGGAGCTTCTGCTGCACGTGCTGGACGGCTCGGAACCGGCGGAAGACTGGGACAATAAGTTGTTGACGGAACTGGCGGGCCGAAAACGCCTCCTCGTGCGCAACAAAGCTGATTTGCCCCGCCGCCTGAATCTGCCCAACGGGCTGGCCGCGATAGACGTCTGTTGTCTGACCGGCGCCGGCATCGAGCATTTGAAAGACGCGATAAAAGCGACCGTCTGGGCGGGAGGAATTCAGGCAGAGATGTTGCAAGTCATGATCAATTCCCGACACGAAGACGCGCTGCGGCGCGGGCGTGAGGCGGTGGAATCTGCTGTTGCGGGATTGCACGCGCAAATCGGCCTGGAACTGGTGGCGCTGGATCTGCGCGTGGCCACTCAGGCGGTGGGCGAAATCGTCGGCAAAACGGCTACCGAGGACTTGCTGGATTCCATTTTCAGCCAATTCTGCATCGGCAAGTAGTGAAGAAAATGATGAAGGTAGAAGGATGACTGTTCAGACCATGCTTTAGGAAAAGACGCGCTCGGTTACCGTGCCGATGGCTCTACGGCGCTCGTAGCATATAAAACATATCGGGGTTGGTGGAAGAAAGCGCGTTGGTGAACGAGAAATTGCCGTTGCTGCCAAAACTGCCATTCGTTAACACCGTCCAGTTTGTCCGCGGCAATAGCAGATTTGTTGACACGATCACGTGGTAGGTCCCCCCGGGTGCGCCGTTGTTTGTCCCGCTCGCGACAAAGCTTCCGCCGCTTGCGAGGACGCGCTGGAAGAGCGGAACGGCGACATAGGCGAATTTGTCCGCCGCATTTGTCACCGACGTTCCATAGCCGAAAATCGGCTCATGCACATTGGCGCCCGGACCATCATCCGTGTCCGGCTCATAAAGTCCCGACTGAACGGTGACATCGACCGTCCCGGAACCGGCTGGAACCACAACAGAAATCTGAGAGTCGCTTACTACAATAGGTGCTGAGGCCACGTTAGTGCCGAAAAACACAGAAAGATGCCCGGCGGCCCCGGAGAAATTATATCCGTTGATCGTCAAGGGAGTGCCTGCCGCACCGGAACTATGGCTAAGATTGGTCACAGCGGGTGTAAGGTTCACGACGTCAAAGTTAGTGGCGGTAAGCTGCTCCAGTCCGCCTAGAATATCGTTCATGTCCCACACCAGACTGAGGCCGTTGGTGGCGTTCACCGCAGCGGACGCGCCTGTGACATACATTGAACTGCCGATGTCGGCGAGGATCAGCCCATACTGTTGCATCGCGTGGGCCACGATTTGCGATTCCGGCCCCATGGTCGAGATAAGCAAGTTCACGGTGCTGTTGTTCCTCAGGCGCAAACGTGAGCCAAAGGGCAGAGTGCCTGGGGCCGTCACAATATGCGAAGCGGGGTAAATGTATTGGTCGCTGACGATGCTCTTGGGCAGGGTCATTCGCAAAGCGTGGTTGATGGCGCCTTGCCCTCCCTGCGATACCGGCAAACCTTCGTCGGGCCGCACCAGCCCGGCCAATACAGACAACCCGGCTGCGTCGGCTGAGGTGTAACCCAGCGTGCGAAAATCATTCGTGGTAAAGTACCAGACAGTTTCCTGCGCTGCATGCCACTGGCCGTCGGTGTGGCTGGCTTCGCTGATCACATTTGTGTCTGACGGCCGCGCCGCCCCATAAAATTCGTACGCAATATTATTGTCCTCGTCCCAGACGAGGAGGTGAGAGTCGCCGCGCTGCCCGGTGTTATAGCCTGGGCCATTCGTATTCGGACCGTTCTGGAAATCGCCCTCGATGACCGCGTTGGCCGGAATCGGCGCAGCGATGATGTCGCTCTCGCCAGGGTAATTATCAATGATGACACTTATCTTTGCGGTACTGTTGCCATGCACAATATTGAATGGAATGCCGTATAATGGGCTGCTCCCATTGGTGGGGCTGTCCGTTCCCCAATCAGGATGAATCGAGGTCGTTCCCTTGATGGCTGCGATGATGCTCGCTGAATTCGACGCGACCGGAGCGCCGCTGATGTTTTGATTCCACGGATTATTCGCAGGAAAAAGATTCTGCCCCAACAACTGCCCCTTCGCCGGCGTTAAAGCAACTCCAGCCGCCGCCGCTCCAGCGACTAATGCGGCCAGTCGCTTCATGCGTCGTTTGTATTTTCGCATTAATAAAATGGGCTTCTTGCACGCTGGCGACGGCTGCTGCCCAAACGCAGCTCGATTTCATTATCCAACGCTTGCCGTCTATCTTTTGATTTTACCCGAAAATGACGAAAAAGCAAATCGATTCGAAGTTACGCGCCCGCAGGAGGGACGGTCCAAAGTGGCTGGCTCACGTCTTTTTCCGCAGCGGGCCCGGAAACATAAGGCGCGACAATGCCCGGCAATACCTGCACATCGAAAATCTCCTCCACACCCGTGTTGAAATCGAGATGAGCCACCGTGGCGCCCGAACGCAAATCGACCGCCCAAACCCCGCAACGTAACTTGTCACGCTCACCCACGATCGGCACGCCCACTAGCGTCGGCCGAGCTTTGGAGGTCCCCACAAACGCGTAGCCGCCATGCAATGCCAGGCCGCGCGCCACTCCCGGCACGGGGGCCACGGATGTCACTTCGCCGCTTCCGCAGTCGGCCACAGCCAGGTCGCTTTCACCGGAACGCAGAAAAAAAAGGCGCTTTCCGTCAACCCGTGGCGAATGGGGAAGGCACAAGCCTCGGGCCAGCATCCTGCCGCTGGGGACCTCGATGATGCAGCCGCTGTTATGTTGCACACCGCGCCAGCCTGAGGCCGTGTCAGTCTCCGCTAGCGCCGTCACGTACTTTGGCTCGCCATTTACCACCGCCAGGCCGTTGAGATGGCAGCGATCCTCGGGACGCAAAGCAGAAATAAACGGCGGCCGCCAGCGCGGCGCGAAACTGTAATGTGGATGCAGCGCGCAGAGGCATGAGAACAAAGTATTGACAATCCAAAACTCCGCCGCTCCCTTCGCCCCATTGATCCAGGCCGCTTCATGCGCCTGCAAATCGTCCGTAAAGTGCGACGTCCGGGCCAGGAAACACGCGTCATGCTTCGCCTCTCCGGGCAACTTGGCGGCGATATCAGGCGCATTCCGCAGGAACCACACTTCTTTGCGCGTACAAACGGCAATCGTCCCGGGCTTGACCGCGACGCCCATCGCCCGCTCGAATTGGTTAAAGGCAAGTTTCAGTTTCCCATCGCGGGCCGTTACAACCACGAGATGGCCCGTCTGGTAGGTGGATATCAGTAAGGATACGCGCAGTTGTTGAAGAAGCGCCGCGAAACTTTCCGATTGCGAGCATCGGACGTCGCGGTTTTCTTGCGTCGATTCAGATACTGGCGAATTCACGTTGCTCCGGATTACAGCAGCAGGATTTGATCACTTGAAACGAAATAACACTTCCAGATTGAATTGAAAAGACTTTGCTCACGAGTGAATCGTTCCGCCTCAATGCCGCCGGAGAATCAGCCGGTGTTCGATCCGCCGCGTCTGGTGGAATTCCAGTGGCGGAAGCGCGGTCAGAGTCGGCGATTCGGTTTCATTCAGGATGCCCCGCGCCGCCTGCTGCAATTGCCGCCAGCGTGGCCAATCCAGTTCCGGCGCATGCGCGATCTGCCGCAACGTGCTGCGCCATTCGATGATGACCCGGTCAATATCTCCCGCGCCCAAAATCTCCGTCACCCAGCCGTGCTTGCTCAACGGGTCTTTGTGGACGCCAGCGACGACCTGCTCCGCGCCCGCGCCGTATTTCGGCGGCGCGCCGCCGTCCAGGTAGCCCGGAATATTTTGCGGACCATACGTGTTCCGGCAAACCATCGCCAAACGTCCCGCCCAGCGGCTCTCCTCGGCCGAAAAACGGAAACTGGCGTCCAGATTGGCCAGGTCGTGAATCAGTTCGCTAATGGGATAAGATTCATCCTCCAACGCCGCCGCCACCGCCAAGCCGTCGCCTTGCGAAAAATAACTCGCGACCTTCCCCCGGCGCGTCGGCACGCCAGCCGCGTCAATCAAACCCATCCGCCGCCAGAGCAAGGCCACGCCGGTGTTGGTGGCAAGTTCCCGGCAGACCGGCACGAGCGAACACACCGCGCAATCCGGCGGCATTACCTCGCGCTCGAACGGCTTCCAAAAAGCCACGCCCAGAGAATCCACCGGCACACGCAGCGCCACGCCAGCCAGGCTCAAATGAGCCACGATGCGCTGCTCTTCTTGAAGGATGCGAACGACCGGCGTCCCCAGTCCCGCCAATTTTTGCTCCAGCAACGGGACGATTTTTTCATCCCAAACGGCGCGCGGCACCTGGCGTCCGTTCCAATTTGTGAGGCGGCGGACCCACTTGTGCAACAAGACGCGGTTGTCGTTCAGAAGATCGGCCAGCGTTGAGACGCGACCATAAATTTTTCCGCGCTCGTCCTCCTGCAATACAATAAGCGGTCCCGCGCCCGGCTTTTCCAACGCGCCCGGCTCCGCCAACACCGAATGGCAGCGCAATGTCTCCGCGCTCTCCATCACCTGAACTTCGCGCGCGGGCCGTTCGACGGCGGCGGGATAATGCTCCCATAGCCCGGCACTGTTGAGCATCTGGCGCACGCGACCGCGGACGTGCCGCGCGCGTTCGGCGTCAGTCTTCAGGCCGCACGGCGCGTCGAGATGCTGGATCGCCGTCTCAATGCCGAGGGCGATGGGTTTGGTTGTGAAAAGGCGTTCCTGCACGCGCACTGCCTCGCGGAACGGGTCCAGGCCGCGCGCCGCCGCCGCGTCCATCAGGCCGAGCAACGCGTTCCAATCCACCAACCCGCCGCGCGACAGATGGCAGGGCCGCGCGTCCAGCAGGCGCAAATCATTGGCCGTGATCAGCACAAAGCCCGTCTCGTCCAAGCCGCGCCGGCCCGCGCGCCCGAACATTTGCAGAATTTCATCCGCGCGCAGCAATTGCTCCTGGTGGTCGCGCCGATACGAATCCGCCGCCAGCGCAACGCTGCGCAGGGAAAAATTGATGCCCGCCGCCAGGCCCATCGTCGCCACCACCACGCGCAATTGCCCCGCCTTGGCCAGCGGTTCGACCACCCCGGCGCGCGCCGCGTAACTCAAGCCGCTGTGATGATACGCGACGCGGCTCTTGAGCATCCGCGCCAGGCTCTCGCCCGCCAGCGCCTTTTGTTCCGCGCTCAGGCTCAGCGGATTGGGCGTGGGCAACATGCGGGCCAATTCAGCGGCCATCGACTCCGCCGCTTGACGGCGCGGGGCGAAAATAAGAATCGGCCCCAAATCCTCCGCCAGCGCCTTGGCCACCAGCCGCGGCCAATAACCGCGAATTTCCGCCGGAACGTGGTAATTTAAATTATTCGCGTGGACCTCCTCCAACGGCACCGGGCGCAACTCGTGCCGGATAAGCACCGCCTTGCGCCCCAGCCGTTGCAGCCAATGCACCACGCTTTGGGGATTGGCCACGCTGCCGCTGAGCAGCAGCAACTGCGTTTTGGGCGGCGCGAGAGCCAGGGCCAATTCGTAATTGAGGCCGCGATCCAAATCGCCCAGCATCTGATACTCATCCACCACCAGCAAGGCCGGCCCTTCGCCCTGGATAAGGCGGTTCTTCTGCGTTTCCAGCGTGGCGACCAGCACCGGCGCGGAGAGATTTTCCGACAAATCGCCCGTGGCGATGCCGACGTCCCAGCCGCGCGCGCGCCACTCCGCCAATTTGTCATTGGCCAGCGCGCGCGTGGGCACCGTGTAGATGGCCTGCCCGCGATTGCGTCCCTGATTCGACCAAAGCTCAAAAATCAGCGTCTTGCCCGCCCCCGTCGGCGCCTGCACCACCACATCCGAGCCCTCGCGCAACGCGGCCACCGCCTGCTGCTGCCAAAGATCAGGGATGGCCACCCGCTGCAGCGAGGTCAAATGATCCAACTGTTCCGCCATCAAAGACATGGGGATAAGGTAACGGTTCCACCGCGCCGCGCAATTTCAATGCGCCCGTTGACTCACGGGAAAAAGACACCGGCGAGTTCTGAATAAGCCGGTCGTTTAGGACTCATGTTTGGGTTTCTGGGTTCTTAATATAATCTGGGGTGTTCGATTGCGAGTTAAAACGAGCAGGGGGGCGAGTCTGCGAGCCCCTGCTCGCGCTCCCCTGCGGTCGAATACCCCAGGCTGGCTTTGCGGGCGGATCAGCCGGGTCTGGGCAGCAGAATGCGCTTCAACTTTTTTTCCAACTCGTCCTTCAAATCAAACGGATCCAGGCTTTCATAGCGCTCTCGCAAGGGCCGGGTCTGTTGGGCCGTCAGCCTTCCCGGAGCGCAGAGCCGCTGGTAAGCGGTGCGCGCGGGTTCGTAGCGTTTGCGCCAGTGACTGCCCTCGCGCCACTTCTGCTCCAGCTTCAAACAGGGCAAAAAGAAGTTCTGCCATGGCGCCCAGACTTCCCGATACAACGCGCTGATGGCCCCGACCATCTCCGGGTTTTCCAAACGCCCATAGCCCAAAAGCTGCCGCGCCCAAGTCCAGTTCTTCTGTTCC
>Ga0206802_1183_pt1 | contig 14439 bp, 8 predicted proteins | sample Alteio_BWOrgCont_63_FD_152902 | JGI IMG/M metagenome (GOLD analysis project Ga0206802, IMG submission 152902) | Enriched cells from forest soil in Barre Woods Harvard Forest LTER site, Petersham, Massachusetts, United States -... | ecosystem: Environmental > Terrestrial > Soil > Temperate forest > O... | reverse complement strand
ATGCGAATGAGATAGGTTGGGGCTATGATACAACAGGTACTCCATTAAGATCAATAACAATACCAAAACGTACCTGGCATTTTATTGGCAACAATATTCATGATTTTGTTTGGGCCGCAGATCCTGATTATACGCACCTCTCCCGCAAAATAAGAACAGGATTAACTATTCATCTCATTTACAAACAAAAAAATTCAGCTGATTCTGCAAAATGGGTGAGTGTTTTGGATATGGCGCAAAATTCGTTTCCTTACATAGAGAAAACATTCGGTGAATATCCATACAAGCAATATTCTTTTATTCAGGGAGGAGATGGAGGAATGGAATATCCGATGGCAACATTATTATCAACACCTTCTGGTGCAACGCACGAATTGATGCATAGCTGGTACCAGGGAATGTTAGGTACTAATGAATCTGAGTATGCCTGGATGGATGAAGGTTTTGCACAGTATAGCGGAAGAAGAGTGAATGCTTTTGTAAATAAAGAATCGGGGTTTGCGCAAGATCAACATTATAAAGGCTATTATGGTTTAGTTAAAAGTGGATTGGAAGAACCATTAACTACACATGCAGATCATTTCAATACTAACTATGCTTACAGTACGGGATCTTATTACAAAGGGGCCATTTTTATTGAACAACTCGGATACATTGTAGGCGCGGCTGTTAGAGATAGCATCTTGATGGAGTATTACAGAGAATGGCGCTTTAAACACCCTAACGCTAATGATTTTATTCAGGTAGCAGAAAAGGTGAGCAATATAAAATTAGATTGGTACAAAGAATATTGGATCAACACAACTAAAACGATTGATTATAAAATTGATAGTTTATGGGAAGAAGATGGTGTATCTAAGATCCGTTTAAAAAGAATTGGGCAAATGCCAATGCCGATCGATCTAGAGCTAACTTTTAAAGATGGCACAACTGAAATGCACTACTTACCATTAAATCTGATGTTTGGAAATAAGCCAAATGAGAACCCGGCAGAGAAAAGAGTTGTGCATGAAGAATGGGATTGGACACATCCTACTTATATCGTTGAAATGAAACGTCGGTTAACAGACCTGAAGAAAATAGAAATAGATCCAAGCAAAAGAATGGCGGACATTGATCAGCATAATAATATACTTAATTTATATTGGTAAATTGATCTTCAGTTAGTATGAAAAAACTACTATTCTTTTGTGTATTGATTGCTGCTTTCGTTACAAGTTGTACAACACCTCATTATTATACAAGTCCTCTTAATAATACATCTCAGTATTATCATTCAATACCATTACGATCAGACTCTGTTAAGTCGGCAACTTATGTCAATGGTATTATAACATTAGGTTCAGCTGAAAGTGGTTTGGATAATGTATATGCATTTAACGGCAATATTAGTCGAAGTCATAATTTTAAATTTATTCAGGCTTATTATGGAATAGGACTTACAGTAGGAGATTATATTATTCAAAAACTTTCCATGACAACTATTACTATTCCTCCAACGGATAATTCTTTTGGCGCATATGGGTTTAACGGAGGTGTAAATTTCGTTATGCCTTTTGGAAATAAGGGAAGCGAATGGAGAATAGTGGGTGTTGAAACATCCATCCAAAATGAATTTGGGAATTATTTAAAATTTAGAAGATCAAATGTTGATTCAAAAACAATAGAATCAAATAATTGGACAAAAACAGTTGGAGGGTATTCAGAAATAGTTTGGAAACTAAAAGATGGGTATCAATTTGGTTATAAATTATCCTGTGGAGAATCGCTAGTATCTAAAAATTATGGTGTTCATGATATACCTATTTATTTATTAAATGCTTTTCATTTTACAAGAGAAAATGTAACAGCCTTTGTGCAGATCAATGCAGGTACTTATGCTGAAGGAATTCAGTTAGGAATTAATTATAGAATTTGTAAAAGAAAAAGGAGCATTAATTAATGTCATAAGTAAAACATAAATAAAGGCTTAATAAAACAAAACCCACTGATTTGATTTCATCAGTGGGTTTTGTTTTATATCGGCTGAGAAATATTGTCTAATTACTTTTAGCCACATTACTTTGGTTGATCATATTATCCATCACTTTAACCGTTTCGTCAATATAAATATCATTTTTAACGCTACCGATGAATTTTTTGTTCTTGTCTGATTTTTCTGCATTAGCATTAATAATGTCAAGATCAGTACTGGTGTTGGTTACATCTAGATCTTTAGGCAATTTATATAGACCTTCTAATTGCTTATAAGTTGTTTTCAGTTTTGCCGCATCGGCTTTGTATTTATCTATGTTTAGCGAATACACTTTATCGTTCAGTTTTGAGATCGAATCTAACTTTGATTTTAATGCCTTAAATGTAGTACTGTTATTAATTTCTTTGTTGGCAGTAGAAACAATAGCATTACTGCTATAAGTACTCGTCCATGTTTTGTAATCAGCTTTAGCAATTTCATCCCAGTTTAATGCAGATGGATTATCTTTTTCACGTGATTTATCATATTCAAGTCTGTCCGGTATTACAATATCGGATGAAACTCCTTTTAATTGTGTGGAGCCTCCGCTAATGCGATAGAATTTTTCGAAAGTAAGTTTAACAGTACCAAGATCATCCGAATCATTTGCAAAAGGATTATTATAAGCATCCGGATTTAATGGTACGTTGCGCTGTACAGTACCTTTACCGTAAGTAGAAGTACTGCCTATTATTAATCCGCGTTTGTAATCCTGAATGGCAGCGGCAAATATTTCAGATGCAGATGCGCTGTTTTCATTTACCATAACAGTTAATGGACCACTGTATAAAATAGTGTTATCCTTGTCATCCAATTGCACAGCTTTTTCATTTTTCCCCTTTACCTGGCAAACGGGTCCGCCTTCTATAAACAGGCCCACCATCTTTACCACTTCAGGTAAAGATCCGCCACCATTATCACGAAGATCTATAATAATACCCTCTACTTTTTCCGCTTTTAATTTTCGTACTTCTTTGGCAACATCTTCAGAACATTTGGCTCCATCAGCTTTTTCATAGTCAAGATAAAACTCAGGTAGTTCTATATACCCGATCTTATGTGTACCATTGATAACAACACTTTTTGCAAATGTATCATCCAATTTAATTTGATCACGTATAATAGGAATTACTTTGATAGTACCGTCAGGTTGTTTTACAGTTAATCTAACTTCAGTTCCTTTTTCTGAACCGCGTATTAATTTTACGGCATCAACTACGGCATAGCCTGTAACATCTACCGGTTCGGCCTTGCCTTCTGCAATTTTTATTATTTCGTCATCTACTTTTAATTCGCCCGATTTCCATGCCGGTCCGCCAATAATTAAGCTGGAAATTTTTATTGCGCCATCATCTTCTTTTAGTTGTGCACCAATACCATAGAATGTACCACTCATTAATTCATTAAATCCCCTTGCATCAATAGGAGGGAAATAATCTGTATGAGGATCCATTGTATTAGTAATAGTTTCTACAAATGAACCAAATATTTCATCCTGTGTATTATGATTTTTTAGCGTAGCAAAATAACGGCCTATCTGTCTTTGTACCGCAACTCTTGCTTCTCTTTCCAGTGTGGTATCTGCTTTAAATACAAAATCTTTTTTGTCTTTATCTTTCTCTCTTTCATCTAAGAGGTCAACATACTTAGTTAGTGCCATGTATTTTAATCGCTTGTACCACAAAGTGTTTTTCTCGTCCTGATTTTTTGCGAACGTCAATTTATCAGGATCGATGGTAATACTATCATCTTTATTAAAATCAAAAGGCTTTGCCAGCATGGCCGCGTATAATGATGATGTTTCTGCTAATCTTTTTCTATACAGGTCACCAATATAATATACTGATGTCAGTGAAATGCTGCCTCTTATTTCGTCATCAATAGTGTTCTCAAATCTTTTAAAACTGTCAATGTCAGTTTGTAAAAAAATGAATTTATCTGCATCAAGCCCGGTGATAAAATTCTTTAAGATCTGTTTTGAAAAATTATCATCTAGTTTTCTTGGACTATAATGTTGTTCCACAAGTAGTAACCCAACCTTATGCAATATTTCTTCATTTTTTGATTTTGGGTTATCATCTGTACCACGTCCTTGTGTTTGAAGAGCGATAAATAAACCGGCACCTATTAAGATCGCCAACACAGGTAGAAATTTTTTACTCATAATAAATTGTTGAATTTTAAGCATCCTAGTAAAATTAACGGAAAAAAGCTTGCTATTATTTGCTTAACAAACAGTTTACAGTAAAATTTTTCTTAAAGTTTGAATAAAAGCAAATAAAAAGTCCTGCATTGCTGCAGGACCTAAAAGTGGGTAATCGAGGGGGCTCGAACCCCCGACCCTCAGAATCACAATCTGATGCTCTAACCAACTGAGCTACGACTACCGTTTAGCGGAGTGCAAAAGTAGCAAAAAACCTTTCTTTATCAAAATTACATTTTCATTTATTTTATTATTGGTTTCTTTGCAATCAAATTGGCAAAAATGAATTGGACAGGGTACGTTATTACTATTTTATTATCCACTTTTACAGGCTGGGTAACTACATGGATAGCTATTAAAATGCTTTTTCACCCACGAAAGCCTATTAGATTTTTCGGATTCACTTTACAGGGCATATTCCCTAAAAATCAGCAATTAATAGCCCAAAAGCTGGGACAGGTAGTCAGCAAAGAATTATTATCGTTCGATGAAATAGAGAGAAAGATAACCAGCCCGGATAATCTGCAAAAGTTAAAACCTGAAATAGAGGCACATATTGATAATTTTTTGCGTAATAAATTGAAAGATGTTTTTCCGATGTTATCGATGTTGATCGGGGATAAAACCATCAATCAATTAAAGGAAGCATTTATTATTGAGCTGGAAAATCTTTTTCCTGTTTTGATGAAGAATTACATGAATAAGCTACAAAGTGATCTGGATCTTGAAAAAATAGTGACAGAAAAAATAGCCGGATTTTCCGCTGAAAAATTAGAAGACATGTTGGACCAGATAACTAAAAAAGAATTTAAGTTTTTGGAAATCAGCGGTGCTTTCTTTGGGCTGCTGATCGGAATGATCCAAGTATTATTTATGCTGATTACGAGGTAATAACTTTTTGTTAACACCATGCAGGCCGTACTTTTATACCATTCATCATTTGCATTTTGTATAATTAAAATATGATGACGAGTTTTGCGTCTACATCTTTAAGCAAGTGTTTTTACATTTAATATAATTCCAGTGAATAAGTTTATCCAATATCTTTTCGTACCGTTAGTCTTATTAGTTACAACAAATCTTTACGCGCAGATGCCGGGTGGTAACGGTTCACAAAATATGAACAGCGGCCATTTTTATGGCAGAGTGGTTGATGGAGGTGGCGTGAAAGGCATTGAAGATGCATCCGTGCAATTGCTTCAAACCAAATTAGATACTACTACTAAAAAAAGAAAAGATTTTGTAATAGCCGGGATGCTAACCGGGAAGAATGGAGATTTTAGTTTGGAGAACCTGAACGTAATGGCAAATTATAAGTTGCGAATAACAGCAATCGGGTACAAGCCGATTGAACAGCGATTAGCATTTAACTTAAATTTTGATAACATTAAGAATGGTGATTATAGTAGTTTGATCAATGCTGTTGATAAAGATCTCGGCAATTTAAAAATGGTTGTTGATCAACAGCAATTAGATGAAGTGACCGTTACTGCTGAAAAACCATTGGTATCAATGAGTATTGATAGAAAGGTTTTTAATGTAGAAAAGAATTTAACAAGCGTTGGTGGTACTGCACAAGATGTAATGAAAAATGTACCGGGTGTAAATGTTGATGTAGATGGTAATGTAACGATGAGAAATGCCACACCACAAATATTTATAGATGGCAGACCAAGTACTTTAACCTTAGATCAGATACCGGCAGATGAAATAGAAAGTGTGGAGATCATTACTAATCCATCTGCAAAATTTGACGCCTCAGGCGGTGGCGCAGGTATACTAAATATTGTGATGAAAAAAAATCGCAAGCCAGGGTATAATGGAAATTTAAGAGCGAGTATCGATAGTCGTGGCAAACCTAATGTTGGCGGTAATATCAACATCAAAGAAGGTAAAATAAATTTCTTTGGTAGCGGACAATTAAGCTACAGAAAATCTATAACGAATGCTACTACTACTCAGGAAAATTTTTTAGGTGCAGATACAGCATACCTGTCACAAAGTGATAAACCAATTAATATTGGATATTTTGGATTCGGAAGAGCGGGTATTGATTATTTAATTGATAATAGAAATACCCTTACCATTGGTGGCAACTTTGTAAGGGGCCATTTTAATACGACAGATCTTTACAATATATCAAGAGATACAACAGGAAGTTTCATCGGTAGTGATAATGGTACACGTACCAATAATACAGATTTTAATTTTAGAAACTCAGGAGGTACACTTAGCTTTAAACACAATTTTGCAAAAGCTAATAAAAACGTTACTGCCGATCTAACTTACAGTCACAGCAATAATGATAATAACAGTAATTATGTAACGCAATATTTTAATAATGCTTACAAAACACCATACCTATATCAAAGTGGTGCCGGAGGAGGAAAGACAGATTATTACACTGCGCAAACAGATTTTACAAATCCCATTACGGATAAAATAAAAATAGAAATGGGCGCACGTGCAGCCATCAGAAATTATACAAGTTTTAGTGATACGTATGAAAAAGATTCTGCAAACGGACCAAATATATTAATACCTGCATTAAGTAACAATTATTCATATAGCGACCAGGTGTATGCAGCATATACTACCTTCTCCCAAAAAATAAATAAGTTTAATTATCAGGCCGGACTTAGGGTAGAGAGTTCGCAATACAGTGGTACGCTTAATGTTAATGGAGCGAATACGCCTCTCGGTAATCAATATCCATTGAGTCTTTTCCCAAGTGTATATACAACCTATAAATTGACAGATAGGCAGGATATACAGTTGAATTATTCCAGAAAGATAAATCGTCCAAACTTTTTCCAACTATTGCCATTTACTAATTTTTCCGATTCATTAAACCTTACTAGAGGTAATCCCAATCTGGTTCCTGAGTTTGATAATTTGTTTGAATTCTCTTACGAAAATCAATTTAGTAGTAAACAAACATTTTTGGCAACGGTTTATTTACGTACTACCAATAATTTGATATCTACATATCAATACAGACAACCTAATGCAACAGGACCTGATAGTGTAACGATCACAACGTATGCGAATGCCAACAGTAGTTATACTTACGGACTAGAGCTTATCGGCAAGAATAAAATAATGAATTGGTGGGATGTTACCACAGATCTTAATTTTTATGATGCTACTGTTGATGCAAGTAATTTGTCTGGCGGTATCAATAATAGTCAGTTTAGCTGGTTTGGTAAATTGAGTAATGATTTTAAATTTCCTAAAAATTATTCAGCGCAGGTAAGTGGCGTCTATACAGCTAAAACGCTTATCCCGCAAACTTCAGGTGGAGGCCAGGGGCCAGGTACTTTCGGACAACAACAACCTAACGCTGACGGATATGTCAAACCATCGGGTTATGTTGATATTGCCTTTAAAAAAGATTTCTTAAAAAATAATGCCGCGTCATTAACCTTACAAATGAGCGATGTTTTTAGAACGAGGACTTACAGCTCATATTCTCAAACCCAGTTTGCCATACAACAAAACTGGCGCATAAGGGACCCACAAGTTGTGCGCCTGACATTTAACTGGCGTTTTGGTAAAACAGATGCGAGTTTGTTTAAACGCAAGAATATGAAGGCAGAAATTGATAATATTCAAAATATCCAAAGCTCGGGGCAATAGCAATGATAAATGGTTAATTGTAAATGGTAAATGATCAGGGAGCCTTTGATTGTTTACCATTTACCTTTTTTGCCTGAATCTGGTTTATTGGAAGGCTTTGGAGAAGTAATCCTTGGATTCATCAATATGCCTTAATTCAGCCTTTATTTAGTGTATAAAGAATCTTCACATTTACCATTTACAATTAACCATTTATCATTATTTTTAGTTTCTCAATTAAATTTCTATATGGATAACGTAAATGAAAAAGTGGCCGTTTGGTTAAAAGGTAATTATGATCAGGCTACCAAAGATGAAATAACCCGCTTACAAAAAGAAAAGCCCGATGAACTTACAGAAGCTTTTTATAAGGATCTGGAATTTGGTACTGGTGGTTTAAGAGGTATCATGGGGGTAGGTACAAACCGTATGAATAAATACACGGTAGGTATGGCAACACAAGGGTATGCAAATTATTTAAAGAAATGTTTTGCCGGAGAAATTAAAGTAGCCATTGCTCACGATTGCAGAAACAACAGTCGCTTTTTTGCAGAAACAACAGCCAATGTATTTGCGGCAAATGGTATCAAAGTATATTTATTTGAATCACTAAGACCTACACCTGAATTAAGTTTCAGTATTCGTCATTTTGGATGTAAGGGTGGAGTAGTTGTTACGGCAAGTCATAATCCCAAAGAATATAATGGTTACAAAGCATATTGGGATGATGGCGGACAAATGGTTTCACCACATGATGAAAATGTAATCCTTGAAGTAAATAAAATAGCTTCTGTTGATGATGTAAAATGGAGCGGTGGCGAAGCTAATATTATCAGCATTGGGAAAGATGTCGATGCTGTTTACCTCGATATGGTAAAAACATTATCAGTATATCCTGAAGTTTGTAAAGCGCAACACGATCTTAAAATTGTGTACACGCCAATACATGGATCAGGTATTATGTTGGTGCCGGATGCATTAAAGGGTTTTGGTTTTACAGACATAAATATTGTAGAAGAACAAAGAGTTCCGGACGGTAATTTTCCAACGGTTATTTATCCAAATCCCGAAGAAAGAGAGGCGATGAGTATTGGTTTGAAGAAAGCGCAAGCTATCAATGCTGATATTTTATTAGGTACAGATCCTGATGCGGATAGAGTTGCTATCGGCGTTAAAAATCATAAAGGTGAATGGGTGTTATTGAATGGTAATCAAACGGCAGCTATTGCTTTCAATTATTTGATCGAGGCAAGAAAAGCAAAGGGTATTGCCAAGCCAAATGATATGGTAATTAAAACAATTGTTACCACAGGGTTGATTGATGTTATTGCGAAAGAAAATAATGTTGCCTGCTATAATGTGTTGACAGGATTTAAGTGGATAGCGAATATGATCAAAGAAAAAGAAGGCAAAGAAAATTACATCATTGGCGGAGAAGAAAGCTTTGGTTTAATGGTCGGGGATAAAGTAAGAGATAAAGATGCTGTAAGTGCAGTAGCATTAAGTTGCGAAATGGCCGCTTATGAAAAAGCAAAAGGAAGAACATTGTATGATAAATTAATTGACATCTATGTACAATATGGTCTGTTTAAAGAAAATCTTGTAAGCATTACCAAAAAAGGAATGAATGGTGCAAAGGAAATTGAAGACATGATGGAAGGTTACAGAAAAAATCCGCCTAAAACCATTGATGGAACGCCTGTTCAGCATTTGTTGGATTATGAATTACAAGTAGGGAAAGATCTGCAAACAGGTAAAACATGGAAGATCGATCTACCTAAGAGCAATGTGTTACAATTTGTATTGGATGATGGAACAAAAATATCTGCAAGGCCAAGTGGTACAGAGCCTAAGATAAAATTTTATTTCAGCACTAACACAAAACTTGCCAGTGCAGCAGCGTTTGATGAAACAGAAAAGAAACTGGATGATCGTATTGCAAGAATGATCACAGAAATGAAATTGAAATAGACAAAGAGTATTGTATTTGAATGTCAGGAATTTATCCTGACATTTTTTGTAGTGCATAAATATTAAAACAACGAAATAATGAGATCTTTTTCAGTCGCAATATGTTTTATAGCTCTTTTTATTTCCTCATCAGTAAAGTCGCAAAAACTTTCTGATGCAAAAAATTACCTAGCAACAATAGATCAGCAACATACAAAAGTTGCGAAAGATTTCCTGGAGTATAGCAATGCTGTTTCTCAAAGAAAAAAAGCGGATAAAATAGCATCCTTGAATAAAGAGCTGTTAGCTGAAATAAATAAATCGGAGCTTGCCATAAGTGCGATGCCGCCGTTTCTTGATGATAAAGAGTTTAGAGATTCTGCTGTATTCTTTATGAAAACTTGTTTTAACCTGCTGAATACCGAGTATGCCAAGATCGCAACTGCCGAGCCGGACGCCGAAAAATCTTTTGACAAAATGAAGAGTTTATTGGCAGCTAAAGTGTCGGCAAATGAAAAACTGAAAATGGCCAATATCGCGTATCATGCTGTTTCAATGAAATTTGCAGATAAGTACATCAACAATAAGGATGAGTTTAGCGATAAGGCACAACAAGCTTCAGATGTAAATATTTATTACAACAAGATATACCTGTCAGTTTTTAAGACCTGCAACTCGGAATTTTATTTGTTAGAGGCTATCAAGAAAAAAGATGGTAACAGCGTTGAACAAAATAAGAAGATCGTATATCAAAATGCCGGAGATGCTTTAAAACAGCTCGATACATTAAAAGCTTTTAATGGCGATAATGATCTAATAAAAAGTGCAAAGCTTATACTGACATTTTATTCCGATGAATCTGATGAGAAGATGGGAAATGTGTCAGATTATTTTCCTGCAGCTAAAGAATTTCAGAAAACAAGAGCGCTTTATGAAAAGAAGCCTTCACATACTAAAGATGAAGTCAAAGATTACAAAAAAGCCGTAGATGAATTTAATGCTTCGCTTAAAAAATTCAATAATACCTCGCATAATTTAGATCATAAGCGTAAAAAGTCGTTTGGTAACTGGAATGATGCCAGTAAAGATTTTCTTCAAAAACATCTCCCTAAAAATTGAGTAAATAATTAGTAGCCAGGCGATTATAATAATAAGAGTATTACAATTGCATATTAAAGAAAATCAGCGTATATTTGCGCCGCTAAAGGCTCCGCCATGTATAAACATATACGAAGGGTTCGGCAGGGTTTATTTAGCACATTATGAGAGAATCATTATCATATTAAACCCCAGATCTGCATTAGATCCTTCCTTTCAGGGGTGTGCTATTCAATAGCAAATACTCAACATTCACATTCAAATTTAAAATAAACAAGATGTCAGATTTACGTTATCAACGCAACTTTGGTATTGCCGCTCATATTGATGCCGGTAAAACCACTACAACAGAACGTATATTATATTATACGGGGGTTAACCATAAGATAGGTGAAGTACACGATGGTGGTGCAACTATGGACTGGATGGCTCAGGAACAAGAACGCGGTATCACTATCACTAGTGCTGCTACAACTTGCTTTTGGAACTTTCCAATGATCCAGGGTAAAAAAACACCTGATACAAAACAATACAAATTCAATATTATCGATACTCCGGGTCACGTGGATTTTACTGTAGAAGTAGAACGTTCTCTTCGTGTATTGGATGGATTACTAGCATTATTTTGTGCGGTATCTGGTGTTGAGCCGCAGTCTGAAACCGTTTGGCGCCAGGCTAACCGTTACAAAGTTCCTCGTATCGGTTTCGTAAACAAAATGGATAGAAGCGGTGCTGATTTCTTGAACGTGGTTAAACAAGTTCGTGAAATGCTAGGTGCTAAAGCTGTTCCGTTACAATTACCAATCGGTGCTGAAGATAACTTTACAGGTGTGGTTGATCTGATCACAATGAAAGGTATTGTTTGGAACGAAGAAGATAAAGGGATGACTTTTAAAGAAGTTCCAATTCCTGCAGATATGCAAGAAGAAGTTGATCAATACCGTCAGGAATTGGTTGAAGCTGTTGCAGAATACGACGAAAAATTATTAGAAAAATTCTTCGAAGATCCTAATACGATCACTGAAGATGAAATGCACGCGGCTATCCGTAAAGCAACGATCGATCTATCTATCATTCCAATGATGTGCGGATCATCTTTCAAAAACAAAGGTGTTCAGACTGCATTAGATGCTGTTGTACGTTACCTTCCTGGTCCTTTAGATATTGATGCTGTTAAAGGTATCAATCCTGATAACGGTGAAGAATTAACGCGTACTGCTGATCCAAAAGGTCCGTTCAGTGCTTTGGCATTTAAAATTATGACGGATCCTTTCGTAGGTCGTCTGGCTTTCTTCCGTGCTTATAGCGGTCGTTTAGATGCCGGTTCTTATGTATTGAATACACGTACAGGTAAAAAAGAACGTATCAGCCGTATCATGCAGATGCATGCTAACAAACAAAACCCTGTTGATTTTATTGAAGCAGGTGATATTGGCGCAGCGGTAGGTTTTAAAGATATTAAAACAGGAGATACACTTTGTAATGAAGATAACCCGATCGTTTTGGAAGCTATGACTTTCCCTGAACCGGTTATCAGCATCGCTGTTGAGCCTAAAACTCAGGCAGACGTTGATAAAATGGGGATGGCGATCGCGAAATTAGTAGAAGAAGATCCTACCTTACGTGTACGAACAGACGAAGAAACAGGTCAAACTATTTTGAGTGGAATGGGTGAGTTGCATTTGGAGATCATCATTGATCGTATGAAACGCGAGTTCAAAGTTGAGATCAACCAGGGTGCTCCTCAGGTGGCGTATAAAGAAGCATTTGGAACTACAATTGATCACAGAGAAATATTGAAAAAACAATCTGGTGGTCGTGGTAAATTTGCTGATATCATTTTCACTATTGGTCCTGCTGATGAAGAGTTCCTAAAAGAAAATGATGGTAAAACAACTTTCCAATTTGTAAACTCTTTGTTTGGTGGTAGCATTCCAAAAGAATTTGTTCCTGCTATTCAAAAAGGTTTTGAGACAGCAATGACAACAGGTGTATTAGCTGGTTATCCAATGGTAAGCATGAAAGTGGTAGTAAAAGACGGATCTTTCCACCAGGTGGATAGTGATGCGATGTCATTTGAATTGTGTGCTAAACAAGGATACCGTGAAGCTGGGCGTAAAGCAAAACCAACATTACTTGAACCGATCATGAAAGTAGAAGTACTTACACCTGATCAGTATATGGGTGATGTAACAGGTGATCTTAACCGTCGTCGTGGTATGTTAGAAGGTATGGATAGCAAACATGGCGTACAGGTTATTAAAGCTAAAGTGCCATTAAGCGAAATGTTTGGTTATGTAACGCAATTACGTTCTTTATCAAGCGGACGCGCTTCTTCTACAATGGAATTTAGTCACTATAGCCCTGCACCAAATAACGTTGCAGAAGCAGTGATGGCTAAATCAAAAGGTAAAGTGAAAATAGAAGAATAGAACTTTTAGTTATAAGTAAAAGCCCCAATCGAAAGACTGGGGCTTTTTTATTGTCTGACGGTCTTCGTCTGACAATAAAAAAATAATAAGGAATAAAAAATATGAAATAAGAAATAAGGAAGTTGAGAGATATAATATTGCAATGAAAAAAATATTGCATCACATTACTATCATTTAAGAAGTGGATTCTTCGCTGCGCTCTGAATGACAAGCAGCTAGTGATTTCCGCAAATCAAATCGATCAGAAAAATCAACTTTAACCAGCGGTTCAGACAAACATCCTATTCTCTCACTATTTTAAAATCAAAAAATTGATGTGCTTTAAAAATTTCTAATAACGGCTTAATTGTTTCATAAGGAGTTTGTGGTGAGGTGATAATAAATATTTTTTTAGTATTGATGATCGGTTTATTTAATGTAATGAAATCATTTAGATCTTTATCGGTTGCAAATTTTTTTTCACTTCCCATAAGTATGGTTTCATATCCGGTGCCAATAATATGTACGGCGAAAAACGTGGTATCGTTAATGTATATTTTCTTACTTGTTTGACTTTCTGTAGATAGATAGGTTACTGCTTTTGCAGTATCAGGTTTTACTTCTTTAATTGTGTCGGGTTGAACCTGATTAGTGCTATCAGCTTTGGCTTTGGTAGAATGTCCTTTGCCTTTTTTTTGTCCTAAACAGGTTGTTGTAAAAAAGATGAAACACAAAAAAATGTATCGCATTGTTATGGAAATTTATAGGCTGCTTTAACTTATTAGTATGTTCCCGTTTGACCTACTCTTTGCTTCTTTCTTGATTTATTGCTTTTTTCGTAATCAAGTATAGCCTGCGGTTTTGCTGGTGCTTTTGAAGTGCTATCTGCTGTTTGTGAATCTGAACTGCCACCTCCATCAGGATTATCTTTTAATAAGCGGCCCCTGTCATAGTGTTGTACACTTTCTACCTGGCCCGTTTCAGGATCATAAAATTTCCATTCACCATCTTTTACACTGTATTGTTCTGCTTTTACAATTTTGAAGCTTGTTATTTCTCCATTTCCATTTCCATAAACTGCCACGGTATCGTATGGAGCATCCGGGTTATAACCTCTCCAATTTTCTTCTCTGACTAAACCACCC
>Ga0206802_1179_pt1 | contig 14471 bp, 10 predicted proteins | sample Alteio_BWOrgCont_63_FD_152902 | JGI IMG/M metagenome (GOLD analysis project Ga0206802, IMG submission 152902) | Enriched cells from forest soil in Barre Woods Harvard Forest LTER site, Petersham, Massachusetts, United States -... | ecosystem: Environmental > Terrestrial > Soil > Temperate forest >... | reverse complement strand
CGACGCGGAGCTGGTGTCTGGATTCTGTAGGCTAAACTTTGGCTCCTCGACCTGAACCGATGCAGGAGTCGTAGCAGTGGCCATGCTGGTCGCTGCAATCGCCTGCGAATGTGTTTGCGCGCCAGGAAAGAGCCCGCCAGGTAGGAATGCTTTTGGCGTGAACGGTCCAAGGAGCGACGCCACGATAGCCAGCAAGGTGACCCAAAGAACCGTGAAGCGAGTAGTCGGGTTCAGTCGTGGAAGCAGTTTCAGAAAGAGCCACATCGCCACCGCCAGAACTGTGCCCTCCCAAATCCCATTGAGGAGAGTTGTCATTAGAAAGTTGACGTGCGTCATTTCTTCCCTCCTTGCTCGCTCTCTGTAATCATCTTCTTGATTCGTCCCAATTCTGCCTGGCCGATCACCTCTTCTTTCAGAAGATTCACGACCAGCAGCTCGCACGAGCCGCCAAAGAAGCGGTTCACTAAGGAATCCAGCGCCTTGCGGCTGGCCTCTTCCTGCACAACCACCGGTTCATAGACAAAAGCCCGCCCTTCCTTCGTGTGCCGCACATAGCCCTTGGCTTCGAGAATGCGTAGGGTCGTCAGCACGGTGCTATACGCAAGCGGCGGATCGGCCGACAAGGACGCCACTACATCGCCCACCGTCGCTCGTCCTTTTTCCCAAAGCACCTGCATGAGCGGCAACTCGCCTTCGGTCAGATTGAGTGACTTTTTCCTTCCCAACACTTCCTCCCCGGCCGAACAATTAAGAAATTAGTAGTTCGAGAGATTTATACGAGTGCCCGGCATCGCTTGTCAATTATGAAATTAATAATTCGGCTGTTCGAGCTACGATCCACGATCAACCTCCAACCTGGATTCTCTCCGCAGGGAGTACAAAACCCATGTCATCGCTACGTTGGGCGCGGTAGGGTTAGTTCCAAGATCCCCAGGATTTCTCAGAAATAAGCTCTCCCAATCTCAAAATAAAGTTTGTAATGCCCAACATCCCCAACCGCCCCGCCCACCACCACCGGCCCAGGCAGCGTATTGAGGATCAGCCCAACCGAGCCATCCGGCGGCAGATGCGAAGCATGTTGGAAGCAATAGGCTTTCCCCACACACCAGTCCCAAATCCTTCCGTATACAGCACCCCGAGCAATGCCGTAATCTTCCGCCATGCGCTCCCATGCTCCTGCCTCCACTTGTGTACTGCGCCCCGCGCGTTCGTTTGCCCAATCCGCCCGTTCGATTGCCTTATTCTCCATAGCTCTTCTCGCCACCACCACCGCTCTAGCCCAGCCCGCCAAGCGCGCCATCTCCCTCGACGATCTCGCCAAAATTGGCCGCGTCGGCAGCCCCATCATCTCCCCCGACGGCGCCTGGTTCCTCTACTCCGTCTCCCGCATGGACACCAAGGAAGACAAGAACCACTCCGACCTCTTCATGGAGCGCTGGGACGGCACCTCCAACATGCAGCTCACCTTCGGCAAAGAGGGCGCATCGCATCCCGAGTTCAGCCCCGACGGCAAGTACATCTCATTTCTCTCCTCACGTCCCGGCAAAGCCAAAGGCACGCAGCTCTGGGTGCTCAACCGCCTCGGCGGCGAGCCTGAGCAGTTCACCGAAATCAAAGACTGGGAGATCCAGGACTACGAGTGGTCGCCCGACTCCAAGCGCCTCCTCCTGACCGTCGAGCCTAAGTCCGAGCCTGAGCCTGAAGACGGCAAACCTACGCCACCCAAGCCCATCGTCATCGACCGCTACCACTTCAAGCAGGACATCCAGGGCTACCTCCGCGACGACGAGCGCGGCTCCCTCTACCTCTATGACATCGCCGCCAAGAAGCTAGACAAGCTCACCACCGACAAAAACGTCGAGGAAGAAAACGCCCTCTGGTCCCCCGACGGAGCCTGGATAGCCTTTGTCAGCAACCACGACGAAGATCCCGACCGCACCGACAACACCGACATCTTCGTCGCGCCCTCGAAGCCAGCGAGCACCGCCAAAAAGCTCACCAATTGGCTTGGCTCCGACGGTGGCCGCCTCTCCTGGTCGCCCGACTCCCGCTCCATCGCCTACACCCAGGGAGCTAAGCCCGAGCTGGCCGCCTACAGCCAGCGCCGCCCTGCCGTCGTAACAATCGATGGCAAGGTCACCTACCCCGCCGCCAAGCTCGATCGCGGCGTCAGCCAGCCCTGCTTCCTGCCAGATAGCAATCCGGGCGGCAAGCTCCTCTACCTCGTCGGCGACGACCGCTCCGAATACCCCGCCGAAGTCGAGCAATCCGGCGACAGCGCCCGCCGCATCCTGCCCGACGAAGGCACCACCTCAGGCCTGACCTGCACCGCCGGCAAAATCGCCGTCATCCACCAGGACGATACCCACGCCGGCGAAATCTACGCCCTCGAAGGCTCGTCCTTGCGCAAGCTAACCCAAGTCAACGACGCCCTATTCGCCGAGCTCAACCTTGTCCCCACCGAAGACTTCACCGCCCACAGCAAAGACGGCACTGAAGTCCACGGCCTCCTCACCAAGCCCCTCAACTACAAGGCGGGAGACAAAGTCCCAACCATCCTCTTCATCCACGGCGGCCCCAACGGCCAGGACGCCCACAGCTTCGCCTTCGAGCGCCAATGGTTCGCAGCCCACGGCTACGCTGAAATCAACGTCAACTACCGCGGCAGCTCCGGCCGCGGACAAGCCTACGCGCAGGCCATCTTCGCCGACTGGGGCCATCTTGAAGTCATGGACCTCCTCGGCGCCGTCGACGAAGTCGTCAAGATGGGTGTCGCCGACCCCGCCCACCTCGGCATCGGCGGCTGGAGCTACGGCGGCATCCTCACCGACTACACCACCGCCTCCGACAACCGCTTCAAAGCCGCCATCAGCGGAGCAGGCTCCGCCGCTCCATTGTCGTTTTACGGAAATGATCAGTACATCTTGCAGTACGACAACGAGCTCGGCGTCCCCTGGAAAGCCCGCGACCTCTACCTCAAGCTCAGCTACCCGCTCCTCGAGGCCGACAAGCGCATGCACACGCCCACCCTCTACATGGGCGGGACTAACGACTTCAACGTCCCCATCATCGGCGGCGAACAGATGTACCAGGCCCTCAAATCCCTCCACATCCCAACCGAGCTCATCGTCTACCCCGGCCAGTTCCACGGCTTCACCCGCCCCAGCTTTATCAAGGACAGATACGAACGCTGGCTAGCCTGGTACGACCACTACGTAGCCGGCAAAGACACCCCAGCCACACCCATCCCCCAACCCGAAAAGAAACCAGCCGCAACTGATTCGGCAGCCAAATGACAAACTTCCGGCAACCTTCGTAATTCAAAGCAGAACTTATCGGGGAGTTATTTGCATCTTTTGTTCCAGTTAGTAAATTTTCTTGCCATAATATCAATACGCTCCCGATCGTAAGATATTCCGTGCACAGGAGGCCGATAATGGCTCCAAAACAGCCCGCGAAGAAGATTGCGGCCAAGAAGGCTACAGCGAGGAAAGTTCTAGAACCCGTTCAGCCAGCTGGCCGCAACTACTTCAAGCAATCAGACTTTCCACAAGTCAGTCTTCAGCAAGCGCAGAAGATAGCGTCAACCATAATGGACAATTTCGCAGGAGACGGCGGATCGCCGCCGGACATCGCGCTTGCTCTCGGAATCAGCCCGACTAGCAGCGCATGGCCCGCGCTTGCCGGCGCATCGATCGCATATGGCCTGACCAGTGGCGGGGTGAATGCCGGCAAGATGGTCATCACCGAACTGGGGAAGAAATTGGTCGCGCCCGAAGAGGATGGCGCAGACGTTGCCGCCAGGCGCGAGGCGATTATGAAGCCACGCATCCTGAAGGAGTTTTTTGAAAGATATCGGCGCGCCAAACTTCCGAATGATGTCATCGCCACTAATGTGCTGCGAGGTCAGGGCATACCTGCTGATCGCGCAGAAACGGCTCTATCGATTATTAAGGAGAACGGCAAGTACGCGGGCATCATCCGCGAAACACCGACTGGGCCGTTCATAAACCTCGACTCACCCGGTGTGCCCGCGCCCACCGCCACACCAGCATTACCTGATGAAGACCCGATCGAGGATGCTTTTTCGAGCACCTTGCCCCCCGCTCAAGCTTTGGCAGCGTCAGGGAAGGAACTGCCCCCGGCTGCGACCTTCGATCCGAAGGTGAACCGAGTGTTCATCTCGCACGGCAAACAGCGCGCGATCGTCACTCAGATCAAGGAGCTGCTGGAATTCGGAAAATTCGACCCCATTGTTTCTGTGGAGCGCGAGGCAACAGCAATTTCGGTACCGGAGAAGGTTTTCGAGGATATGCGATCCTGTGCCGCCGGCATCATCCATGTAGGTGCGGAAGGAAAATATCTTGACATCGATGGAAACGAACATGCCAAGCTCAACGACAACGTTCTGATCGAAATAGGCGCCGCGATGGCGCTATATGGGAAGAAGGTCATCTTGCTGGTTGAAAAAGGCGTTTCCTTACCGTCAAACCTGCAAGGTCTGTATCGGTGTGAATTCGAGGGCGATAAGCTTGAATACGACTCAACCATGAAGTTGCTGAAGACCTTCAGTCAGTTCAGATAAGTGAGGATGGCCGGCAGGCGACCTAGCCCCGAAGAAACTACCGAGAGCGCTTATATCTTGCTTAGAGCTAGACACCCATATCGCTGTTCGACAATGATGCTCGGACCACCACCCCGCGGATTGTCGCGCTGAGAACCAATTCGCAGTATTATGCCTAGGAGGCAACGGCTGCAGTGAGCGGGATAGTTGCAGTGCTTGCGACGGGTGGAAGAGTTCTCGATGCACGAGAACTGGTCGCCCTGCGTGCAAGCGTCCGGATGCATTCCAGGATGCAAGCCGAACAATGGAACGACAAACTCGTAGCTTTCGCATCGTCGCTCAGAACAGTTGACACACTTGATCGGCCAGACCCTTCTCTTGCGGTTGATTCCTCATTTAATCTCGCTTGCATTTTTGAAGGACAACTGCACAATGCCGCCGAACTTAGGGCCGATCTTAGAGGAGTGTCTAACGACCTAACAGACTCGGACCTCGCGATCCAAGCTTATGCGCGTTGGGGTGAGACCTTCGTGAGTCGGCTGCGTGGGGACTTCGCGCTCATAGTCTGGGATTTGCGCGCCAAGCGCCTCCTTTGCGCTCGGGATCCCATCGGCATCAAGGCGCTCTACCTTTATAGGTCGGCTAATTCATTCGTAGTTGCTTCTAATCTTGCATTCCTCTTGCGCCTATACGACCGGGCGATGCCTGTTAATGCCAAAGCCGTTGCCGCATATCTCTCGGGAGACCCGCTAACTACAGACACATTTTATGAGGGTGTTGTCAAGCTCCCAGCGAGCACGACGCTTGTCGTTTCCGCCAAAGATGGAGATCATCGCACATTTAAGCATTGGAGCGTTTCCGACATTAAGCCAATCCGCTATAGCCGTTCCGAAGATTACGCAGAACATTTTAGGAATATCTTTAGCGACGCCATTCGTTGCCGGCTCGGCGGCGCACGCCGCGCAGGCCTGCTACTCAGCGGCGGCTTGGACTCTTCGTCGATTGCCTGCGTTGCGAGCCGAATTCTCTCTACCGAGTCTCTAAGTGCCCCCGCCCTGTTGACTTTTTCGGCGACTTCTGATCATAGTAAGCCCGATGAAGATGGCGACATATTCGACGAGACGCTCTATATTCGCGAGGTTGTGAGTGCATACGAGATGGACGCACGCTTCTTTCGATACGAAGATTTCCTCGACGAGGATGAGTTTGTTGCGCCTAGAGAACGCGCCCTACCCCTTCCGCCAGGTATGGGTGTGTACAAAAAGATGTTAAGGTCTGCAAGCGACGCAGATGTCACCATAATGTTGAGTGGTATCGGCGGAGACGAAATTCTAGGGGCAAGTTCAGATATTTATCTTCTTAGATACGCCGAACTTCTTTTGAGCGGCGAGGCATTGGAACTCATGGAGGACTTAAAGCATGCCCACAAATACTATTCGTGGACTGAGGTTGCTGGGTTGTTTTGGAGATACGGATGCTGGCCCTTAATCACGCCCTTATTCGGCCGGTGGTCAACTGATGCCCACCGACAGTCAAGGGCCCTCAGCGCTTCTCAAAGACAGATATATATCGAAGTTTCGTCAGGAGAGCTTGCCGGCTACGGTCTGGAGGCGTTCAACCTAATGTTCAGAGAGGTGGGCATTGAGGCCCGTTATCCGTATTTGGATACACGCCTCGTAGAGTTCTGCTTGGCGGTTCCCTCAGCTGAACTCAGCCGACACTACCAAACCAAACTATTGTTGCGGCGGGCTATGGCCGGGATTCTTCCCGAGAAGGTGCGGCTGCGGGTTGGTAAGGCAAGTGCTACTTCTTTAACTCATACATGGCTCAGCGAGACGATCCGCCCAACTGTAGAGGCTCTACTGGCACGCCCGACATTTTCTCAAGGAATTGATTGGGATCTCATCCGGAAGTTGTTTGCGGAGTACTGCCGTGGTAACATGGCGCACGGATCATGTATTGCCAAAGCTATAGGGTTGGAATTGTGGCATCGAGCCAACAGCCGAGGGGGTGCGAGAAATGGGTTTCGGTAGGAAGAGAAAAGACGCTGCGGAGGTTCTAGGTCGCTTGAAGGCAGAGCCTTGGGAGCGAGAGCCGTTAACGGAGATTCAGCCGTTCAGGGAAGGCGCAGCACAACTATCGGATCCCAATGATAGGGAAACCGTAGAAGGTGCCCACGAGCTGCTCACAAAATAAAGCTCGTACTTAGACAGTCCTGTACAATTCCCCAGGCGGGTGGCCCACCCTTAGCCCAACCACAAAAGTGGGTGCCCCATCCTTCGCGCTTTTGCGAAGGGTGGGAAACCGCAAAAGCCAGCCCTTTTCTTGTCTTTGCTCTTTTGCCCTAACCGCATAGCTGGCTGTAGCATGTCGAACCTAGCCCAACTGGCTTGTCCATATTCCGTCGTCTTCCCTCAATTCCCTTGCCGCCTACTTCCGGGTCCTCATCCGGATCGGTGTCCATCGTTGGGGTGGTTTCCGGGGCCCTAACGACAGGTCCACGTCGCTGGGGGCGTCATCGGATTGGTTCAGAGAGGAGCGTTGGTAACGCCACCGTCAAGGTGCGCAAGTGCCGGCAATCTTTGCAAACCCGCCACCGCCGATTGCAAAATCTCCGCCAAGGATTGCACTTCAGCGGACGCCGATTGCGCATCGTCCGCCCCCGATTGCGCAACGGATGGCTGCTGTGGGGTCGCAGATCGCTCCTGGAGCTTCCCGCAACAGACCAATCCATATTCCGCCGCCATCTTCCCAATTCCCTTGCCGCCTGCCTCCGGGTCTTCATCCGGATCGGTGTCCGTCGTATCGGCAGTTCGCCCTGGGTCTAGCTTCCGGCCCCAACGACAGGTCTTGGTCGTTGGGGTGGTTGTCAATCCCCCCGGCGCCAAAATATCGTATAACTCCCTGCATAACAACAACCTCACCGAATCCTAGTTTGCGTGGAATTATCCCCGGGAAGCGCACAATGGAATACACCGCTGCTTCCGGGCACTGAAATTCTCCATAAGAGCGCATAGGAATACCTGGGATGCTGCTAGCAAAAATTAATACCCCCTCCCCCCGGGGTGCGTTCCCCCTATCGTCGCCTGAGTCGTCCATCGCTCAACGCTTGGCTAGCCTGATACCACCACGACATCCGATTCAACCTGCGGTCACGCTGTTCGCAACGTGATCGAGCTTGCAAGGTATAGAAAATGAAAACGTCGCTCCAGGGCCGTCGTTGGGTGTAGCCCACAAGCGGCCGCCATGACGCTCGATAATGGAGTGACTCACGGACAAGCCGATCCCCATTCCGTCGGTCTTAGTCGTGTAGAAAGCTTCAAAGAGTCTCTCCATGTCTTGTGGTGCAATACCCACCCCCGTGTCCTGCACAGTCAGCCGCACGCAATCGTCTTCTTCGCTTCGATCGTCTTTGTCTTTTTCGGTTCGGATGACCAACTCCCTCGGACGATCTTTGACGTCGCTCATTGCGTCTGAGGCGTTCCGAAGCAGATTGAGGATCACCTGCTGAAGCTGGACGCGATCGCCTGCGACCGGCGGGAGGTCGCTGGCAAGCTCCTGACGGACGATCACGCGGTTTCTCTGAAGCTCATCGGCGCAAAGCGCAAGGATCTCAGACGCGGCCTCATTCAGGTCCATGGTCTCGGCCTTGGCTTCCTTCTTGCTGAAAAGCAAGCGCAAGCGCACGATCACTTCGGACGCGCGTTTACCATCGCGAATCGTGCGGTGCGTGGTCTCCAGCGCGCCATCCAGGTTGGGAGGATTGGCGTCCAGCATCCGCAAACAAGTGCTGGCGTTGGTCAGGATACCGGAAAGTGGCTGGCTCACTTCGTGAGTGATCGATGCCGTCAAGGCCCCGAGACTCGTGACCCTTGCCATGTGGGCGAGCTCCGATCGGAGTTTGTTGAGCGCTTCTTCCGCAAGCCGCCGTTCTGTCACATCCTGAATCGCTCCGATGTACTCCAGGTGGCCATCCTGGTGTCTGGTCGCGTGAGAGCTGATGTGCACGTATTTAACGGAGCCGTTTGCCATGCGCAGGCGAATCTCGTAATCCTGGTTATCTCCCGTAGATCGTGCCTGGGTCATTTTTTCAGAAAGCATGGGATTATCGTCCGGATGAATTCGGCCGCTAATCCGTTCGAACGTCACGGGCGCATTCAGCTCAAATTCAAAGATCCGGCAGGCCTCTTCTGAAAACACAACTTCATCCGTGTCCAAACGCCACGAAAAGGTGCCGGTCGAGCTGAGATGTTGACCTTCAGCCAGGAAAGCCTCTTTGCGCTGCAACTCGTCCTCGGCCCGCTTGCGGTCTTCGATATCCGTAATCAGGACATACCAGCCGGTGATTCTGCCATCCGTATCTCGCACGGGACGCGCGCTCCTTTGGAACCATCGATAGACCCCATCCGCGCGGCGGCACCGTTGTTCAACCTCGTGGGGCGTCCCGGTTTGGATGGAGTTCTTAAAGATTGCGACCGAGCGAGCGCGGTCCTCTGGATGAATGGAATCGTTGGTTGTCCAACCTCCTCTCATCTCCTCGAACGTCTTGCCGAAATACTCCAGGAACTGTCTGTTGAAGAGTTCAACCTCGCCTTCGGGGTTCATGGCGCACACGAATCCCGGAATGCTATCGATGATCTTGCGAAGCTCTTGAACAATGCGCGCCCGCTCCGCCAGCCTCGTGTTGAACTGGCGATGCAAGTGCCGAAGGCGAAGCTGATATAAACCCCACAGTAAAAGAAGAAACGCCGCTCCGCACAGAAGCCGGAACCACGCCGTCTGGTAATACGCCGGAGCGATGTAAAAATCGACGAATGCGCCGGTCTCATTCCACACACCGTCGTTGTTGCAAGCGATCACTCGGAATCGATAGGAACCTGGTCCCAGGTTGGTGTAATACGCCTGGCGCCGAGTGCCAACGTTTTGCCAGTCTTTATCCACTCCTTCTAACTTGTAGCGAAACTGAACGCGCTCAGGGATGGAAAGGCTCAAGCCCGCGTAATGGATTTCAACAGTATGCGTCCACGCGGCGAATCTGATTGGGCCGGAGATTGCTTTGCGGCCATTTTCACTGGATATGGAAAAAATTGAGACTGGCGGGGGTATCGGGTTCTTGGTCAGGTGAGCCGGATCGATCCATACCAAGCCGCTATCCGTTGCGAACCATAGCCGGCCGTCGCTGGTTCTCGCAGCGGTTGAATTTGTGTAGGCCATCTGCGGCGTACCCGGTAAGCCGTCCAGATAATCAAATCGCCGGCACGATACGCGATGGCTGGGGTCAGCGAGCACTTGCCGTATCTCTTCCGGAGGAATCTGCACAATTCCTTTCATTTCGTTCAACCATAGCCCGGTGTCGGGAGTTTCTATAATTCCGGACACAGCGCCGAACGGCTCTCCACTGGCAGGTTGAACATTCCAGAAACGGCCGTTGCTAAAAAAATCCAGCCCCAGTTCACCCCCTGCCCAGATGTGATCTGTCTGGCCCCGAATGACCTTGATTCGGCCCAGGTCGAGCCCATCCTTTTTTGAGTATTCGGTTGGATGTCCTCGATCGACCAGATAGATTTGGGCCGACGTATAACCAAGCCAGAATCGGCCGGATGGGTCACGATAACTGGCGCTTGGCCCATGATCGAATGTGCCTCCAACGGATGGGACACCTCGCGGCCAATCATGCAGGTTCCAGGTTCCATTATTGAAGCGGACAAGCCCATCATCTCCAAGCTTGACCCATATTCCACGGTTCTCCTCTGTTTGCATGAGGTCCCACATCCGGCCAGGCTCCGCATCTTTGGGCAAACGGAAGTACGTGAAGGCCGAGTCTCGCTGGCGCCAGATTCCGGTGCGTGATCCCCACCAGACATCCCCATTTGCGTCGCGAAGAACGCTGGATACGATATTGCCTCCTGTTTCGGGAGCCATGCTCTCGCCGCGGATCTTCAACAGGGGTTTGTCAGAGATGGTTCCAACCCACAGGTCTCCCTGCGTTCCTGTCAGCAGCGTCAGCCGTATATACTGCTGCGGCAAAGAGACAGGTATAACTTGATTGTGCCGGATGCGAATGACTCCATTCGAACATCCAACCCAGATATTGCCCTCATGATCTTCGAGGAGTTTGTAGGCATATCCAGCGGGAAAACCATCCTTTGGGCCGAAGGACTCTAGTTCACGGTCCCGTGCACCGTATCTGCGCGTCTCTAGTTTTGCAGGATCCCGGACTCGCATAATTCCCAAGTCCTCGCTCGTCATCCACAAAGCCCCATCTCGATCAAAGAGCAATTCACGAAGGCCGTCTGTCACGATGGATGGACCACTGGCCATTGAGTCGCGCCCTTCCGTCGGTACTGGGCGCGCCACATGGGGGCCATCATCTGCAAGCCATACTCGCCCATTCGGAGCCTGAGCCAGTGTTGTTACCGCGTCCGTAATCGGACCGCCGACTTCGAATCTCTTTGAACCTCGCTTCAAGTAGACAATCCGCTTCACTGTCGCGGCCCACAGCGTTCCCTCCCGGTCGACGAAGACGTACCGAATCATCTCCCGAGTGAAATTCCACTCCTGGCCTACGGATATCCACCGATCGCCCTGGCGGAATGCCAACCCCGTTTCCGTCCCGGCCCAGATTCTTCCGTCACTGTCGCGCGCGAAGCAGTGGACAGTGGAATCCGGCAGCTGGTCGGGTCGATTGAAGACCGTCAGTGAGCCATCCTTGTAGAAGCCTAATCCGTTTGGTTCGAAAGCAATCCAAAGGCCGCCGTCCGGTGTAGCCATCAGAGAATATATGGCGTGGGATGGCATGTTCACCCCAGGCGGCGGTGAATACTCCTCGAAGTTGACACCGTCGAAGCGGAAGAGGCCGCGTTCTGAACCTATCCAAAGATAGCCGTCTTGGGTCTGCGCGAGCGCGCTGATTGCGCCCGGTGCGCCATCCTTCTCGCTCCAGAATGTGTAATAGAGCTGGGCAATGCTTCGGTCGCGGTCGAGCGCGAGCGCGCCAACAGATGCGCTTGCCGCCAGCAGCAAAAGCAGGGACATGCGCCCAATCTGCGTGCATGTCCTTGACCTGCATGGGCCGGCAGCAACACTCCCCATCATTCCTCCGCTTCGCCTTGTTTCGAGAGCACATACCTGGCGGCTGCGCAATTGCGCGGATCGTGCCCATGGCAAAACCTCCGCGCACCTTACATGCCGTATGTGCGTGTTGACCGATATCCAGCTCAGGATTCAACGCACGCTTGGTGAAAACATAACCAATATGCCGATTAGAATCTCGCCAAGCCAGCGATAGTGCAAATTTCTGCGGCCACTTTCCATGAGGAACCATCATACTACTCGCAAGATTTTCGCCGTCTGAGGTTGGAAAGATGCGCCCCAACCGGGCAGATTCGGCCCCGGCAGCCGGGTGTCCGAAATCCTGCCTTTGATGTGTGGGTGCTCGCGGCGCATCAACTGCCGAAGGAAGCAATCGCAACTTGCGTTCTGGGTTTCCCGCATCGCCGTCCGACAACGAGCAATGAAATCCCAGCCACCAGGCCAAGAACTTTCCCAAACAGGCCGATCCTTATTCCGCCATCTTCTCCCTAATTCCCTTGCCGCCTGCTTCCGGGTCCTTATCCGGATCGGTGTCCATCGTATAGGCAGGACGGACGGAGCCGAAGGAGTCGTTCGCAGTGCCGCGACCTTCGAGGGCGTCAGCCCCAATCCTCGCAACTTGCATGCAAGGATCCTGTCCAGCGGACCATTACTTGCGGAGCCGTGCGCGAGTGGCGGGATTATTTGGGTTGAGCGGACTAGCGGGGTTCATGCGATTCATCGGACTCGCGGGATTGTTGGGGTTCATGGGATTCGCGGGATTGTTTATACTACGAAAATTCGTTGGATTCAGAGGGTTATTGAGCCAATTGTTAACATTGGCGGAGTTGTTTGGTTTCCACCGGTTCGATGAAACCCGTGACCTGCCACCACCAGCGATCCGCTTCACAAGCGAGATCACGAGAAGCAGCAACAAGAAGAGCCCCGCCAAGACAATCAGTTTCCCCATAGTTCCCTCCGAATCGGCAGTTTATTGCCCGCAAGATAGTGCGCAGGAGCATCGGATCGTTACATCAACTCTGTTGCCGGATTGCCGCGTGCCGGCTGCCCGCATCTCGCCTGCCGGCCCCCGGCGACAGGTCTTCGTCGTCGGAGTAGTTCAGGGGCGAGCGTTCGTGGCGTGGCAATCCTCAAGGCGCGCAAGTCCAGGCAACTCATTGCAAATCCGCCGCCGCCGATTGCAAAATCTCCGCCAAGGATTGCACTTCAGCGGACGCCGATTGCGCATCGTCCGCCCCCGATTGGCGCTCGGAGTGCTGCCGTTGGGTGGCAGATCGCTCCTGGAGCTTTCCCCAACAGGCCGATCCTTTATTCCGCCACTTTCTCCCCAATCCCTTTGCCGCCTGCTTCCGGGTCCTTATCCGGATCGGTGTCCATCGTATCGGCGGGATGGACGGAGCCGAAGGAATCGTTCACCGCTTCATCCGGCTCCTCCTCGGTAATACCAGCAATGTGCGGAGTAGCAAACCCTTTGTTTGGCGGCTTCCCTCCGCCCTGGAAACGTATATGCTTCTCCATCGTCTGATCCTCCCAGACAATAAGATGCAGACCGAACGACTCGAGCCGGCCATCTCCAGAAATCGGCCGCCTACTGTCCCGCCCAATCCCCTCTCCCGCCAAAACTGCACGAATAACGTTAGCCGTCCGCACAAGTAACGTTATTTGTCGCGCAATTAACGTTGCATGTGCGCATCGTTAACAGAAAAAATCGCGCAAAATTTCAAATTCGTGCACCTTAGCCGGGCACCTATATCTCACCATCGTTTGACCAAAATAGATCATACTCTCCCGGTACTTCCCTGATAGCTTTGCGCCTGAGGTTTCACAGTCCTGCGGCAGTATGGCTATTTGCAGGCCGTGGCCTCTATAAAAATCAAGCAAGACTGTACGAGATAGGCGGCTACAAATGAAGACCTTCAAGATTTGCTCTCTCAGCTCAGTTCTTTTGGCAGGAATGCTCCTTTCAATACCTGCCACAGCCATTGCACAGTTTTCCATCGGCATCAGCATCAACATCGCTCCTCCCGCTCTTCCGGTCTACGTTCAACCGCCCTGCCCGCAGCCCAACTTCATGTGGACGCCCGGATACTGGGCCTGGGACGGCGTCGGCGACTACTACTGGGTTCCCGGCACCTGGGTGGAAGCGCCCCAGCCCGGCTATCTCTGGACTCCGGGCTATTGGGGCTGGAACAACGGAGTCTACGCCTTCAACGAAGGCTACTGGGGAACGCAGGTCGGCTATTACGGCGGAGTCAATTACGGATTCGGCTACGGCGGCGGCGGCTTTGCCGGCGGCGAGTGGCGCGGAGGCGTTTTTGCGTACAACACTGCAGCCGTAAGCGTGAACACCACCGTGATCCGGAACGTCTACATCAATAAGACGATCATCAACACCACCACTATCGTCAACAACACGCACACCAGCTTCAACGGCGGCCCAAACGGAATCTCCGCGAGGCCGACAGCGCAGCAGCAAGCCTTCGCTAGCCAGCCTCACCTCAAGCCGACCGCGGCTCAGGTGCAGCATGTGCAGGTTGCCAAGCAGGATAAGTCCAACTTTGCTTCCGCAAACCACGGAGTTCCCGCTCACGCCGCCGTAGCGAAGCCAGCCACCAACGTAGCCGAGCTGCAGCACAGCGCCGTAGCCGCCAAGGCTGCTCCTGGTGTTAAGCCGTACGTAGCCGCCCATCCTGCTACCGCGCAGACCGCGGCCCATCCTGCTACCGCTGCGAAGCCAGCGAGCAAGACGCCCGAAACGGCTCATCCAGCGGCCAAGACGGAGCCTGCTGCCCATCCCGCAACTGCGGCCAAGCCA
>Ga0206802_1182_pt1 | contig 14494 bp, 7 predicted proteins | sample Alteio_BWOrgCont_63_FD_152902 | JGI IMG/M metagenome (GOLD analysis project Ga0206802, IMG submission 152902) | Enriched cells from forest soil in Barre Woods Harvard Forest LTER site, Petersham, Massachusetts, United States -... | ecosystem: Environmental > Terrestrial > Soil > Temperate forest > O... | reverse complement strand
AAATACATCCATGTCACCACGCCCAACGGGATCAGTAATGCTGAAGTACCGCGGAATGAATATTCTTGACGTTCTGAAGCTCCCGTTCTTTCAGTAGCGCCCAACAGGAAGGGGAGCGCATGTATTCGATAGACGGACGCGCGCGTGTGAAGGTAAGGTGTGGAGTCAACTGAAACTCAAGCTCGCATTTGCGTCATGGGCGCGCATAAATCATGTTCTTCATGGCACCGAACAGGACCGAGAGGAATACATATGCGGCATAATAGCTCGCTTCAAGGCTTGTGGACGAGCGCATCGACCGGGACGTCGGCGGTGGTGGCGAAGATTCTCTTGACGCCTCGCACGCCGCTTGTGTCTAGGACAATGTTTTTCGTCTGCTCGCCTTCGAGTTGCAAAAGCAGGTCTGCCGAGGAGCGGATTGCAATGCCACCGATCGACGCCCCGCGCGTTTGCACGAGACGCAGCAACGAGGCGCTCTCTGGGCTGCCCTCCATATCCAAACCGCTAATCGAGACGGCTTCGGCGTCGTCGAACATGAGAGCATGGCGCGCATCAGCGGTGCTGGTGCGGAGCGACACATTCTCAAAGCGCAGCCCCTTCACATGACGGCAGTAGAAACCGTAGGCCGGCAGCACGCCGAACATTCTGCAATCGGGGTAGGCCTCAGGTCGTTCGGTGATGCGTCGCTTGGTGTTGGTCGGGTCATCGTTGCCCGCCACGCCATTACTTTTGTTCCTGGGTTGAAAGACTTTATGCTCAAATTCAAGCAAGTGCCCGCCACCTTCGAAGCCGAGGCTGATGTTTTCGAGCGAGACGTTCTCGATGGGATGGCCGGGCAGGCCAGCTATGGCGCAGCCTAGCGGTGAACAGTTTTCGGCCGTTATGTTCTTGAGCGTCACGTTGCGAAAGGTTCCCACCGCAGGTCGCTGACCTCTCCCATAGGGTCGGCCTCGGTCGCCCAACCGCAGGAAAATGGGAACCAGCACACCACGGATTTTTACGTCTGAGACGCTCACGTTTTCCAGCGTGCCGCCGTCCACTATTTCCAAAGCGATGCCAGCCTCGCCTCGTTGGTTGCCGTTGATGGCGGTGGAGTTAGTCGGCGAGAACACCGTGCAGTTCGAGAAAACGATATCCACGAAACCGCCGCCGGACTCCGTGCCCAGCTTCAGCGCGTTGCAGTGGCTGCTGGACGTGCAATCAGAAATCCTCACATGGCGGCACGCTACGCTGGTTGTGCTCTTGAGGCAGATTCCGTCATCGTCGGAATCTATGCGGCAGTCTGTAATAGCCACATTTTGGCAGCTATCCACGTCCAGTCCGTCGTTGTTGTGTGTAACGTGGTTGAAGACCGAGATGCCTCGAATGACCACGTTCGTGCAAAGCTTGTAGTCCTGCATCCAACTGCCCGCCGCGCGTAGACGGACGTTTTCGACGAGCACGTTCTCGCAGCGCTCGAAATTGATGTTGTGGGGCCGCTTGATTTGCTCATGCGGATCGGGAAACGCATCGCCGTTGCCGTCAATTGTGCCAGGCCCGCGGATGGTCACGTCGTGAAGACCCTCGCCATGGATCAAGTGATGGAAGACAGGCTTTGGCTTCCCGTCGTTTGCAGATGGGCTGTAATAATCGTTCAAGTCGCGGCTGCCGAGCAGCGTCGCGCCCGCGTCGAGTTGCAACGTAACGCCGCTGTGCAATTCCAGTGGTCCGGAAAGAAATGAGCCAGAGGGAAATTCCACAATTCCACCGCCGGCGGTGCCGGCCGCGTCAACCGCCTTTTGGATGGCCCGGGTGCAAAACGTCGTGCCGTCGGTCACGGCGCCAAAGTCGGCAACATTGAAAACTTTCTGCGCCGCACTTGCTTGCGCCCCAAGTAGCGCCGCTCCCAAACTGCTCGCTCGCCAAAGAACTAATATGAAATTTCCTTTGCTCAGCCGCATTGCTTTCGCTTGAGGCGTTGCGGCTCCGGGACAGTGCTTTTGAACGGACCTCATAATCAGCTTTTCTCAAATACGTGTTTGTTTGTTTCTCTCCTAATAGTGGCCTCGACGCTTGTGCCTTGACTAGGTTTGCTGCGAATGACCAAGGTGCCACCGACCGCGTTCAGCCGTTCCTTCATCCCCATCAAACCAAAATGTCCTTGTTGCGGTCCAGGCGCGCTCTCAGCTTCAAAACCCGATCCATCATCGGAAACGGTGATGGTAATTCGCTCACGGTTTATCAATGCGGCGATGGAGAGACGTTGCGGGTTGGCGTGCTTCAGCGCATTAGCCAAAGCCTCCTGCGCAAACAACAAGAAATGATTCGCTTCGAATTCGGGGACGCGCGAGCCATCCTCTTGAATGGAGCATTCACACGGAATGTTATGTATGCGTTCGATGCGGCTGGCCAAATGACGCAGGGCCTCGGCGAAAGTGCGTCCTTCCAGAATCCCTGTGCGCAAGGCCCAGACCGAACGACGCAAACCATCGCGGCTCCGATCAAGTAACTCGTAGGCCAATTCCGTGTGTTGGGTGGCGGCTTCGGGTGAATTGCTGCGCAATGCGCGGGCCGCTTCCATTTGGAAGGCGGTGGCCGTTAGATCCTGTTCAATGGTATCATGCAGGTCGGCGGCCAGGCGATTGCGTTCCTGGATGGTCGCTTTGAATTCGACCTCGGCGTCGCGCCGCGCCCTGATTTCCGAGGCCAATATTTGGGTCTGCTGCACCACCGTCCGACGGAGAATCCAGACCAAGGCGAGCGCCAGAACGAGCACAATGCTCGCGCCCACTAAAGCAATCACCAAACGTCGGATGGTCCACCAAGGGGCGGGTTGAATCAACACGACGTCTGCCGGGGAACGCGTCAGAACACGAAAATCCATCGGCCGCGGATAGTCCAAGGCAGGCCAGGCCGCGCTGAGGGTCATGACACAGACGCCGATGATCCGAACCTGGCTGCCCGGATTCCATTCCGCAACATCCTTCCGGGTAATATCAGGCGCGAGCAAGGCCGTGAAAGTGCGGTCGGCTTGCGTCAACCATATGGTTGGACCGTCCAAACCATGCAAATCAACGCGTTCGACTTCGCCGCTGATTTGGACTAAGCGCCCTTCCAAATCCAGGTTTTCCAATCCGGTCCGGGGTTGGACAAACTGGAGCGCATCCTCATGATTAATGGGCACTGGAGCGGGGACGGAAGCGCGGCCAATCTTGTGAAAAACGGCCTCATGGATTTCGACGTAGTACTGCGTCATTTCGGCAAATCCAGAAACCTCAACCACATCACCGGCGTTCAACATGTCAGGTTGCTGGGTGGTAATGCGGACGGCCTGATCGCCGTCCTGAATGTAAAAGTATTTGCCTGGTTGACAGTAAGTCACGGTGCCTTGAGCGCGTTGCCTGTGCAAGGTGGGAGGGCGTGGGGAGAAGCTCAAAAGATTTCTTATGCTGACCAGTGGCGCGGCAAAAGGGTCGGCCAGGGCGGGCTCAAGCACCGCGATATCCTTCTCGTCGGTTAGCTGGAGCCGGACGCCGACGGCTTCTGAACGACGATTAAAATACGTGCAGGCCACGCCATGCAGTTCAACCATCGAGTCCACATAACGCGCCGCATCCGTGCGATTGAAGTGAATGCAAGCACAGGTGATATGGCCGCCTCCCTTTAACGCCACAAGAATGCGAGCGCCAAAATTACCACTCGGAGATTCCACCCGTTGAATGATGCCTCGAATGGCAACGGGTTGGCCGTCATAAGATCCCGTTTCCAAATCGGCCATGGAGACTGGAATATATGACGGTAATTCTCCCTTTCCGATAATCTCGATGTGGCTTGGGTAAATGTCCGGCGCATAGTCGCCAACCCCGGTGACGCCCGTGAGTCGCACTAACATGCCGGGCTTCATGAAATAAGGTTGCTCTTTGTTACTCGCCATTATACCCGCATCCAGCGCGTAATTGAGATGGACGTAAATACCCTGTTGGTTGTCGAAAATAAAGAAGTCCGAATTGGACATGAAATAGGAAAAAATGACCACGCCTTGAATATCAACAGGGAGATGCTGTGCCGCCCGTTCACGTGGCAAAGATCGAATAGCAACGACTTCGCGCAGAATGTCCTCGCCGCAGGCGCCATGCAGCACCGCCATACTCAGCAAGACCGCGGCAGCGATTCGACTCCGCCATACACTCATTGCTCGTTAAGATGCAAGATCCCGCGCTGGACGGCAACGTTAATGGCCTCCGACCGGTCCGCTACATCCAATTTTGAAAAAATGGTTCTGAGGTGCGTCTTGGTTGTGTTGAGACTGATGCCCAGCGCCTTGGCGATATCCGGATTTGTGAGACCGCGAGGGAGCATGGCCAGCACCTCGCGTTCCCGCTCGGAAAGCCGGGGGGCACCGCGATTGGCCGCGAGTTGTTTGGCCACCTCGGCAGGGATGCACGCTTCGCCGGCATGGACTTGACGCACCGCCTTGACCAATTCTTCGCGAGTGATTTTTTTGAGCAGATAGCCGCAGGCTCCGGCCGTCACGGCCCTCTCTATTTCATCCTCCAGATCGGAGGTGGTGAGCATGACAATGCGCGCCTCCGGCCATTTCTGGATTAATTGTTTCAAAGTCTCAATGCCGTCCATGTGCGGCATGCGCACATCGAGTAACGTCACGTCAGGATTAAAGCGCGCAAACAGTTCCATGGCTTGGCTGCCATCACCCGCTTCTCCAACCACTCTAAAGTCCGGCTCCATTTCCAGCAACGCGGTCAAGCCCATGCGCACGAGCGCATGGTCATCCACCAGAAGGAGGCTTATTTCAGCAGGTTTTATCTGTTCAGCGGGTTTCGTCTGCATAGGACGGAATAATTATTGGAGCAAGCATGATGACATATCAAGTTCCCGAACATCGCCCGATCGGGCGATTGTCATACCGCTGAACGACCTGATAAGCATAGACGCAAGATTCATTCAGCAGATATTTTTATTATGAAACACGCTGTCCCCATATTGCGACTTTTCACGGCGATATCCGCCGCTTTGGCTCTTGGCTCGTTGACGCAGGCTCAAACTATCACCTGGACAAACGGTCCCTCCAACACTTCCAGCAATTGGTCCGACCCGCTGGATTGGCAAGGCGGTGTTCCAGGCGCCGCCAACACAGTGTTTTTTGACAATAATGCCAATATGGCCACAGCCGCCGGGGCGTCCAACGCGGACAACTTTGTTAACCAAAACTTTCTGGTGGCGGGCTTGATCTTTTCGGAAACCAATGGCTTTCACAATACTGTGATTAATCCCGGTTCGACACTGACCGTTTCAAATAATGCAGCCGCTAATTTGTTGCTGGCCGGGACAGAAACGGATGCCGGCTCCACTGGAAACTTGTACAACACGATCAGCGGCGCGGGTGCAACCTTGGTGCTAACCAACACCAACACCGCCTCCACCATCATCATCCGCCAAGGCACGTCCGCCACGAGCAGCAGTCCCCTCTCGACGGTGGATTTGTCGGGCTTGGATAATTTCAATCTCACAGTCGGTCAGATACAGATTGCGGTGAAGGGGCCTATCGATCACGCGGGTGGCGTTCTGATCCTGGCCAAAACAAATTTCATTCAAGCGACGACGGAAGCGGTCACAACCACAACGGGCCCATCGGGCGCAATTGAGATTTACGACAGTAGCGCGAACACAGGCAGCGCGGAATCAAGCAAGGGAATAATGGAGCTGGGCATAACCAATGGGATTTTCGCTGACGTCATCACCGTAGGCCGCTCAAAATCACCTTCGGGGACCGAGATCATCTTCAATCCTGCCTTCGCGGCCAACAATCCGACGGCTTACTTCCGCGGCTACAATTCCAATCGCGTGACCCAGTTTCTCGTGGCGGATGATACCGGGATAAGTTCCAGCGCCGCTTGCGCTGGGTTGGCGGACTTGAGCGGAGGCGCCTCGGACCTGATGGTCAACACCCTCGTGGTGGGCAACGGCCAAACCACCACTGGCACTGGCACTATCACCGCCTCCTTCAAAATGGGCGCCGGCAATCTTAACGTCAACAATTTGTACATCGGATACCAAAACTCCACTGCTGCCGCCGAGACGATGACTTGCACATTTTTCCTGACCAACGGCGGCAACGTCGCGGTCAATTCCAATCTCTTCCTGGGCCACTACCTTGGTGGGACGAAGCACTCCACCCCCATCTTGAATATTTCAAGCGGCACCTTGACCGCGACCAATGGCATCATTGACCTGACCAGCAACGCCTCCAGCGCCGTCACGCTAAACAATTGCACCGTGACCACACCCAATATTGGAACATCTGCGGCGAACGTCGGCAACCTGACGATCGGCGATTCGACGCTCAATCTGGCCGTGACCAGTCTTACCGGGGCGGTCTTCGCCGGCAGTTTGTCAACGGACAGTTCCACCGTCGGCAATACGATCAATATTACTTCCATCGCGGCTTCGGTGGGTTCTTCCTCCGTCATCACCTTAATTCAATCGAGCAATCAAATTCAAAACCAAACCGGCTTCAACGGCGGCCAATTGGACTTCGTGTTGGGCACTTTGCCGAATGGCATGACCGGATCCCTCCAATCGAGTGACAATGGCTTCGCCGTCCAACTGGTGATCAACCAAGCCCCAGCCGTGACCAACATCTGGACAGGCGCTGATATCACAGCTCACAGTAACACCAACTGGTCTGACGGCCTCGATTGGTCCTTGGGCTCAGAACCAAGCTCCGGCACCACCGCGTTTTTCGCGACGTCCGGAGCCGTGGCCGCCTCCGCCCTTTCCACACTGGGCGGCGGGCCGGCTGCGGTCATCCCGGCCAAGATCAACAACATCGTCAATGGCAATGTCACCGTAGCGGCGCTGCGTTACGACAACACCAATGGAACCTACCAAAACACGTTTATTTCCAACAATGCCACACTGTCCGTCGGCTTGGGCGGCCTGACCGTCGGCAGTCCCGGCTCGGACTTCGGTAATTCAACCGGCAATGTGACGATCTCTGGTAGTACCGGCACACTCGATGTTCTCAATGTCGGCTCGCAGATTTACGTCGGTCTCGGCGATGCTAGTCAGTCCTCCACCGCCAAGGCCACCCTGGACATGTCAGGCTTGGGCACCTTCAATGCCAGCGTCTTGAACTTCCTAGTGGGCGTGGGCGGCTATAGCAGTGGTTCGACCACGGTCCTCCAGCCAGTCGGCACGGTCTATCTGGCCCAGACCAATTCCATCACCGTATCCTCCGCGGTGAACAATACCAGTGATTTTATCCCGCTTGCATTCGAAGTTGGTGACGCTGGTGACAACGAAACCGCCGCCGGTTACGGGAACAGCGCAGGTTCAACGCTCTACTTGGGCCGGTCCAATGTTATTGCGGCCGACCACATTGAAGTCGGCCGCCAATGGGCCAGCGGCGGCATCTTTTTCAATCCCGCCGTCACCAACGCCAACCCGACGGTGTCTATTGGCGGCGCCAGCGCCAGTGCGGTGGCCACGTGGAACATTGGAGACGGAGTGGACAATACTCTAAGTAATGGCGCCGGTTCCGGCACGAATGATTTTACCGGGGGGACCGTCAATGCTTTGGTGAACATTTTGCAAATCGGCATCGCTTCGCCTGACTCTGCCAGCGCCTTGGCGGAGAACGGCCTGCTCAACTTCAATGCAGGGACCATCACGGCCAATACTGTCAATATAAGTTACAACCCGGTTTACTCCGACGGCAATTCTTACAGCTTTGGCGTGGGAACGGTCGACGTCAGCGGCACGGGCACTTTAATCGTCACCGGCGCTCTTAATCTGGCGTCTTTGGCCGGTGCCAAATCGTCCAGCGCCATCAGCGGCGCTCCGACGGGCACTCTCAATATCACGGGTGGTTCAGTTTGGGCGAACAATATCCTGGCCAGCACTATTGGCGCCACCTCACCAGGCGCCAATGGCGGCGGCAGCAGCATCATCAACGTGCATGGCGGGGTCCTAGCCGCGACCAACGGCCTTGGCACAGTGGCGGCTCCGTTGACCAGCTTGAACCTCACGAACGCGACGATTTATGTGGGCTTCTCGACGGAGCCTCTCATGTACGTCGAGAACGTCACGGCAGATGGATCCAGCAGCACAACCAATTCGTTCCATATTCTATCGCTGCCGCCCATTGAGAAATATCCCGCGACGATTACCTTGCTCAAGTCGGCCACGCCTATCACGCTCGCAGGCGGCGTTTTTAACTTCCATGTCGTCCTGCCCGCCGCTTACACCGGCACGTTGTCGGAAAGCACGGATTCGACGTCCCTCCTCGTGACTCTGACCAGCGGTCCCATCGGGTCCCGTGGCATCGTCACTTGGGTTGGCCCGGATGGCACGAACATGAATTGGTCCGACGCTAGCAATTGGCAATTGCCTGGCGCGCCGGGCCCGACGGACACGGTGTTTTTTGATAACACCGGCATGTCGTTCAGTGCGGGCGCGGGTTCCGTGGACAATATTGTCGATGCCAATCTCACCATCGCAGGCTTAACCATGGGCGAAAGCAATGGCTTCCATAATACCGTAATCAATCCAGGGGTGACGCTCACGGTTTCAAATAACACCGCCGCCACGGTGTTGTTGTCCGGGACCGAGACGGACGCAGGCTCCACCGGAAACTTGTACAATACCATTAGCGGCGCAGGGGCATCCCTCGTGGTCTACAATACCAACACTGGATCCACGGCCATCATCACGCAGGGCACGGCGGGCACCGGAAGCAGTCCCATGTCCACCTTGGATTTGTCGGGCCTGGATAATTTTGCTCTCACGGTAGGTCAATTACAAATCGGGGTTTATGGCGCGCAAAGCGGCATTGATCATCCCGCGGGCACTCTCATTTTGGCGGCCACGAATTTAATCCAAGTTACGACCGAGGCCGTCACCAACATTGGGGGCGCCTCGGGAGCGATTGAAATCTACGACGGCTCGGACAATTTGGACAGCGCGGATTCAAGCAAGGCGATCATGGAATTGGGCGTGACCAATGGCATCTTCGCTGATGTCATCACAGTGGGCCGGTCCAAATCACCGTCCGGGACCTCGCTGAAATTTAATCCTGCTTTCGCCGGCAACAACCCAAGCTCCTATTTTAGAGGCTACAACTCCAATCGCGTGACACAGTTCCTCGTGGCCGATGATTCGGCGGTCTCCTCCGGCGTCGCCTGCGTCGGGCTGGTGGACTTGAGCGCTGGCACTTCAGATTTAATGATCAACAACCTGGTCATAGGCAACGGCCAAACAGGCACTGGCGCCGGACTCATCACCGCCACCTTCGACATGGGAGCTGGCAATCTGAATGTCAACAATCTGTCCATCGGATACCAAAACTCCACCACTGGCGCCGAGCCGATGACATGCGCGCTCAACCTGGTCAACGGAGGCAACTTGGTGGTCAATTCCAATTTCCTCCTGGGGCACCACCTCGGCGGAACGGTCTATCCAGCCGCCGCGCTTAACGTCACCGGCGGCAGCTTTGCTACCCCCAGTGTCTCGGACCAGAGCGGCAATTCATCCGGCGTGATTTCGCTGGCAAGTTGCGTGGTCAGCCTAACCTCTCCCGTAGGTTCGATCGGCACAACCGCGCAGCCCATCGGGAGCATCACCTTGAACAATACAACGCTAAACTTGCCTATTGGTGGTTCGGCTGCGCCCATCGTCACCAGCGCCCTGACGATTGCCGGCTCCAGCGACACCATTAACGTGACAGACTTGCCGCTTATTACCAAGGTTCCCACCACGAATACGCTGATCAAATCCGTCGCACCTATCAACGGCGCGTACGACTTTGTGCTGGGCACTATTCCAGCCCATTACACCGCCTTTCTCCAAGAAAGCGCTGATACGACCGCCGTTCAATTGGTGATTACCGCCGTTCCAAATCCCAGCGCCGGAGCGAAAATCACCTCTGTCAGTTTTCAACCGGGGACCAAGAGTGTTGTCTTCAGCGGGACCAATGGCGTTGCCAATAGCGACTATTACGTTTTGACCTCCACCAATCTTGGGTTGCCTTTGGCCAACTGGACGGTGGCCCTCACCAATGCGTTTGACGCCAGTGGCAATTTTATTGTCACCCTCCCTTATTCACCGAGCAACAGCGCCGGGTTCTTCGTGATCAAATCCCAATAGGGAGCCCGAGTCCGGCTGGGCGGGGAGCATGGACTTGTGATTAGCATGAGAGAACGACTCTACGATCAACGGCGGAAGGCGGCCTGCGCCAGCGGCTTCACTTTGATTGAATTGTTGGTGGTTATCGCCATCATCGCCATACTGGCGGCCATGCTGCTGCCAGCGTTGTCGAGTGCGAAAATGACGGCGCAGTCCACCTCTTGCAAAAACAATCTCAAGCAAATGTGTCTGGGTTTTGCCATGTACCGCGGCGATAACAACGGCCAGATGATCGGCAAATACAACCCCGCCGGTGGCTCCGAAGTGGATGACACTATTGGTTACGAGTGGATCAACACGCTGAGCCCTACCTGGGCCAACAATACCAATGTTCTCTTGTGTCCCACCTGCAAATGGCCCTCCACCGCCCAGATAGCTGCCGGCGCGGGCACTCCCTGCGGCGACATGCCTTGGATTGACCAGACCGGCCAGTTTGAAACCGTGTGCGATTACACGCTCAACGGCTGGCTGTATGACACCACGGACATCTACAGCATGGAGAATCCCCAGGATCGTTTTAACAAAGAGGCTAATGTCAATAAAACGTCCGCCACCCCTGTCTTTAGCGACGGCTCTTGGATCGATTGCTGGCCTTGTGCCGGTGACTTCAGTGGTTTCACCTTGGACCTTTATGGCCTCACCGCCGCCCTTGGCGGAAGCATGAACGGCGCCGGTGGTGGGTGCGTGCTTGGCGGTGGGGGCGGCCAGGGCCGGATGTGCTTTGACCGGCACGGCGGTATTTCCCCGAGCAAGGCGCCAACTTCGGTTAGCTCGCCGCGGCGCATTCCTGGAGCCGAAAACATGGGGTTCTTCGACGCTCACGTCGAGACGGTGCCCTTGAACAATCTTAGCCTTTACTACTGGAACGCACGTTCGGTTATATCGGCCAATCCTTGGGCCGGCTACATTCCAAATCCATGAGGATGCCCGCCGTTCTCGCAAGGTTAAATTACTCGTCCAGCCTGTAGGTGATCTTGCCATTGTTTAACGATTCGGCGCGCCGGATGTGGGTTCGTTGAGAACGGAGACATATTTTTGGGCGATGGCATTGGCGGGGTCGCGTTGCAGGACTTCGTTGAATTGTTCAAGGGCTTGCTGATTGAGATGCTGGTTGGCGTAGGCAATTCCAAGATTGAGGTGGGCCTCCAGCAAAGTCGGTTTGAGGCGGACTGCTTCCGCAAAGTGCGCGGTGGCGGCGGCAGTATCGCCCTGTCTCCCTTGTTCGAGGCCGAGACAAAAGTGGGCCTCGGCGAATCGGGGCTGCAAACGAATGGCCTCGCTGTACTCCGCGCTTGCCTCGGCAGTCCGTCCCAATTTCGCAAGCGTGAGGCCAAGATTCACGCGCACTTGCGGATCGGACGGATACAGCCGCAAGGAATCGTGGTAATTTGTCACAGCGAGGTCGTACCACCCTTTCTTGAAGGCGAAGGCTGCCAGGGCGTTGAACGAAGCTGGCGTTTTGAGGCGGTTTTTGAATGCTTCTTTGTATTCGTGGTCTGCATCCTGCGTTTGGCCCATGGCCTCCAATATCTCACCAAGGCCCAAATGCGCGGGACTGAAGTAAGGTTTCCGGCGCAGAATCTCACGATATTCCCGGGCGGCGTCATCCCGGCGATTTTCTCTCGCATACAGCTCGGCGAGGCAGTTCATGGAGAAAACGGATTCCGGGCCGATCTGGGATGATTTCTGAAACGCCAGTGCAGCTTCATCATTATGTTTTGCCTCCGCCAGGGCCATCCCGAGACATTGCCAGGCATCCGAGCTTTGCGGCAACAGACGGACGACTTTCTGGAGCGCGTTGATGGCGCCACCCATATCGCCGACCTGCTGCTGAGCCTGCGCGACATTTTCCTGGAGAATCCAATCGTCGGAATGGGAAGTTGCTTCATTGCGGGCGTTCTCCGCTTCGCGATGGAGCGACTCGGCGGTGGCCAAGGCACTGAGCTTTTCGATCTCCTTCATTAAACGGAGATATTGCTGTGGGCTGCTGGATTGTTGGTTGAAGGGCGGATCGTTTAGCCGCTTCAAAATCTCCTTGTCGCCCGCGCATCGAGTGAAATCATTCCAACCCAGGCGTTTTGCGCACTCAGCCTCGGTCGGCCACGGCCGTCCCGAGGACTCGGAAAGAAACACTGCGATTTGCTCCGCGAAGGCACGCGCCAAAAGATAATTTCCCTCGAAATTCAAATGAACATGCTCATAAAGGAATTCGTTGCCGGGCAAACCATGAGGGCTCTGCTGTCCGATCAAGGCTTCGCAATCAACCAGTGAAACCTTCTTCTCGTCGCGATCAGAGGCGACGCGCCTGATGATTTGATTGATGCGGGAATCTGCGCGAAAGCGAAGGGTGTCATCATCACATGCCAGCGTGAATTGCGCCAATGCTTCACGATCCTGGCCGAGCGCCTGAAGACATTCTCCCTGCAAAAAGTGTTCCTCGGCAAAGGAACCATCGAGCTTGGCGGCTTGTTCGAAGGCATTGACAGCGGTCGAAAACTCTCCGGCCTTTTGCGCCTTGATTCCAGCCTCGTAGAAAAGCTCCCATTTTGCCAGGTCCTCCTGGGACAAACCCAGGCGATGATCGGAAGCAAACGGAGCGCAATCCTTCAGATTGCGCGCAACCGTCCCGAGCAGAATCTTTGCGCCGTAACGGGTCCCAAGGTCCGCCATATCAGTCAGATTGTGAGTGAAATTGTTGTAAACGGTGGCCATTCGAGGATCTTCCGCACGCACATGGTTTTGCATGAACATCTGCATCCCGCCCCATTCACTCTTGTCCAACGGCGTTTTATCCACGCCCTGCGCCAGGGTTGCAAGGAATTGCTCCAGCCGCGTGGATTTCAACGACACGGCGGCGCGGACGACCCCCAAACTGGGGGCTTTCGTTCCAAATACGGTGCCGGCGCCATAAGGACCAACGACTTCGTTGTTCCCCATATAAACCACCCAGAAATCCCCGTTCTGCCGGGCGCTGTCCTTTGCGATGGGAAGGATGACGTGCGAGTTGATCGCCGTCATGGCGGTATTGATCACTTCAATCCGTTTGTCCGGGTAACGGCCCTCCAACAATGCTTGCAGGCACCGTGACAAGCCGAATTCCGGTTGCGGATCCCCGTAAGCAGCCGACTCACCGAAAACGAAAACGCGAATCGTCCCGGGCGCCTTTTCTTTTGGAATCACAAACGGAAACGGCGCTCGAGCCATGGCCGGCCCAAAAAAGCGCCAGCCGAAACGATCATTTTCGACCAAGCAATCCCGTCCGTCGATTTTCATGGGCAGGAAAAACGCCATGGGATATCCGATACCCGCAACAACCAAACCGAGCTCAAGCGCCCCGAGGATCACCAACGGTCCCAGTAACGCCGCCGCGAGGCGAAACAACCATCGCCGGCGAGAGGGAATCGGAGCAGCTAAAGAATCCCGAGAATTCGGGCGCTGAGAATGTCTGTGGCGAGACGGTTGCATACCTCAAGTGATGCCATCGAGGTCTTACCTGGAAGATTCTTGTGTCATGAAAAGATCATCCAGGAAAACCACGCCCGTTGGAAGTCAATAACGGCAAAAAGGGGGCAAATCGAGCTTTGGCTTTCTCGCTGAATTTGAGTTGAAAATATTTAACGCCATCATGAAAATCAACAGGTTACAACTTGGTTTCCGCGATTTTTGACGACCTGGCCAACCCCGAAGGACCATTGAACCGCGGATGAACCCAGATGGACACGGGTCAGCCGAAGACCAGAGAAACTTGGGAGCCATCCTTCGGCTGAAAGACGTTGCCCAAGGACATCTGCGTTTATCCGCGTCCATCTGCGGTTCACGTTTTTTACCACTTTTTCAATTTTCTCTCCGCCGCTTCGCCACGTTTTGGCGAGGGCCTCTGATGTTCTATTTCTCATCCTGCAAGCCATTATGCCACAAAGCCGAAAAAAACAAAAACCTACGGTAGGTTTTTAGGTACGATTTTTGGCAACAAAATGCATTTTGGCTCATTTTTTCGGGGCAGTTTGAGGTGGTGGTCACGCAAAGGCCACGCCCTCAATCATTTGCGATTCAATAAAAAATCGCTCGTTTATATGACAAGATCGGTTTTCACTTTCTTGCCTGGCAGGGTGATTTCCAGCGCAACACATTGAAGGCCAAATATTTGCTGTCCAAAAACACCTTGTCAAGCAGCAGTGGTTTTTGCTGTCAGTACTAATGCAAGCCATTTTCAAAACCTTCAAAAAGGCGGTTTTTTCGTTTGGCGGAAACGGGCCTCGTTTTCCCTTAAGTGTCCCTGCCATAAATATGCTTGACAAAGTCAAATTGAAGC
>Ga0206802_1180_pt1 | contig 14635 bp, 6 predicted proteins | sample Alteio_BWOrgCont_63_FD_152902 | JGI IMG/M metagenome (GOLD analysis project Ga0206802, IMG submission 152902) | Enriched cells from forest soil in Barre Woods Harvard Forest LTER site, Petersham, Massachusetts, United States -... | ecosystem: Environmental > Terrestrial > Soil > Temperate forest > O... | reverse complement strand
GATTGGTCAACGGGGACACGGTCAGCAGCGTGGGTTTAAGCAGTGCCGGAGCGGGAGCCACGGCCACGGTGGCCGGCTCGCCTTACAGCATCGTGCCCAGCGGGGCGGCGGGGACAGGTTTGGGCAACTACACGATCAGCTACGTGAATGGGACCTTGACGGTCAACGCGGCGGCTTTGACGGTGACGGCGGGCAATCAAACCAAGACCTACGGGCAGAGCTTGAGCCTGGGCGGGACGGCCTTCAGTGCCAGCGGGCTGGTCAACGGGGACAGCGTGAGCAGCGTGACCCTGACCAGTTCGGGGGCGGCGGCCACGGCCTCAGTCTCGGGCTCGCCCTATAACATCGTGCCGGCCGCGGCGGCGGGGACGGGCCTGGCCAACTACACCATCACCTACGCCAACGGCACCCTGGCCGTCAGTCGCGCAACTTTGACAGTAACGGCGGACAATTTGACCAAGAATTTCGGGCAGACGCTGACATTTGCGGGCACGGAGTTTACTACCACTGGGTTGCTCAACAATGATTCGGTAACCAGCGTGACGCTGACAAGTTCCGGCGCAGCAGCATCGGCGAGCGTGACTGGTTCACCTTACAGCATCGTCCCTGGTTCGGCGGTAGGAAACGGTCTGGCCAATTACACAATCGCTTACGTCAATGGCACGCTGACGGTCACGTCATCACCCGTAATCCAGTCGGCGACGCAAAATGGCACTACCTTCAGCTTCACTTGGATCTCTACTATAGCGCAAATGTACCAAGCCCAGTATGCAACCAACTTGAGTCAAAGCAATTGGGCTAATTTAGGCAGCCCCATTATCGCGACTAATTCCACAACGAGCGTATCCGACTCCATAAACGGCAAGGAAAAATTTTATCGAGTAGTTCTGTTGCCGTAGAAAGAGGATTGCGAGGGTCAGAATCCCCTCAATGCGGAAGCCGGTTTCGACGCGAATAGAAGTCCTTCGAGAGCGCAGTTGTAATTATTTGGAACCTTCGGCTTCCGGGTCGCCGATGAGACGATGAATCTCGCTAATGATGTCGGCCAATGATGCGGTCTTGTCGAGATAGCTGGCAACTCGTTTCTCGATAGCCTCACGCACGGCGCCCTCGCCGAAAACCGCCCCGGTGAGAAGCATCAAAGGCAACCCCGGATACAGTTTTCGGAACTCGTCAATCAGAATGGACCCGTCGCTTTCCGCAATTTGGAAATCCAGAATAATGAGGTCGGGGCGATCTGATTTGGCGATTTTCTTGGCCTCCACCGCAGTGCCCGCCGTGGTAACCCGGTAGCCTCTCATGGTGAGGCTTTCCTGCAAGAGTTCGCGAATGTCCTGCTCGTCATCAACTGAAAGTATATGTTTTTTCATGGTTTGCGGTCTTGGCTAAGAGCCGGTCATCCGGTCTTGGATGGCGCGCCCTGCCAAGGCCTGACGGTGACGACACCGCCAACGACTTTGTCGGCATCCCGCAAGGGGACGAGATTGAAACGCACCTGGATACTGGCGCCGGATTTAGTGAGAACCGAGGCAGGCCGTTCCTGGAGTTCGCGTCCTTCATTCAAAGCGGCAATGATGGGATTGGTCGGACCATCGGGAGGCAGTTGCAGGACGCGATCCAAGGCTTGCGAGACTAGGTCTTGCGGTTCCCATTGTGTGACATGCGTGACCGCCGGATTGACCCGGCTAACATTCAAAGCCTTGCTGATGACGAAGACCATTTCATTGATGGAATTGACGATCAATTGACTATAACGCAGTTGGTGATCCAATGCCTGGTAGGACCAGCGGCGTTCCAGGTTTTCTTTCTTGAGCGCCTGGTTGGATTTGACCAGTTCCGCAGTGCGTTCCTGGACTTTGGCTTCAAGCTGTGCGTTGGCGTCTTCCAAGGCGGAAGCGGCAATCCGCCGAGCCTTCAGATCGTCTCGAATCAGGACACTGGCAAAGAGCAAAAGCCCAAAATTTACAATGACGCCGGTCCAAACGACATATTTTGTATTCTGGGCTTGAAGAACGGATTCCTTATCGCGCTTCACAAGCAGACCATTTTCCAAACTGTTGAGCGAAGCAATCAGACGGTCTATATCCCCGGTGGACTCTCCTTCAGGATGAGCCAGGGCGGCTTGGCGCGCGCCCTCGACTCCTCCCAGTCTGCGAGCCTGAACTAGGTTCTTGGTAAATTCAATGTGTTGTATGATCAATGTTTTCAGTTTCTGAAACTCGTTTTGCTGCCCCTCCTCGGAGGGATCTTTGCGGGTCAGGGCAATGGCAATTTCAATCTGCTCGGTCATAGCGACGTATGCAGTGCGGTAATTAGCCTGATCCCGGCCGTCGCCGGTCAGCAGATACTGGCTCATGGAAGCGTCGCCGGCGTGCAGGTAAGAAGAAATGATATTGGCTTCAAGAATGACGGCGTGGACGTGATTGACCCAGTCGGTCTTGTCTTTCGAGCGCTCAATATTTTGGATGGAAGCCCAAGCCACCCCAATAATGATGAGGAGCATCAGGAAAAAGAGGCCAACAACCCGTTTTTCTATGTTTTCTTTCATGGCCCGAAGCTGGTGGGTTTAGAAGTCAAGTTGGTTGTCTGCTTGAGACAGGCTCAGAGCAGGATCGGCGTGTGGCGCCCCAGTGAGTGACGCACAGCGCGAAGGACTCCCGGCTCCTGACAAAGCCACAACGGGCCACATAATGTAATCGCAAAGCATCACCTTCCCTAGAGAGTTCCCTAGAAGAAGGGCTGTTGTCAATGATTTCGTAGCCATCAGCCATTGGAGGAGCCAAATCAATTTTCGGCGTTCTCCTTGAATTCAATTTGAAAGTATTTACAACTCTCTTGGAAATCAGCAGGTTACAACTTTGCTTTCGTGGTTCCTGACGATCTGGCTGATTCTCAAAAAGACAGTTGAGACCACAGATGAACGCAGGTGGACACGGACAATGATTCTTGGTAGTTCGCTGCGGGTTGTGGTGGCTCAGAACCATTTCCGATAAAGTGAGTCTAAGAATGGCACGAAAGTTGCGGCATGAATGCGTTGACAGAATTTGTTGCAGTAGGTAGAAAATTTAAACAAACGAATCATGCGCGCACATTTTTTAAGAATAAGCCTGTTGGTGGCTTTCTTGGCGGGGTTTCTGGATGCACCTTGCCAAGGGCAAGTAACTTGGGGGTGGTCCCCGTCGGGCTCTTCTGGCGTGGCAGGTTATTACGTTTGCTGGGGCACGAGCAGCGGTGTGTATACTTCCACCAATGTCTACCCAAGCGACCAATCAAGTGCCACGATCAGCAACCTGGTAGTGGATCAGGTTTATTTCTTTGCTGCTCAGGCCATTTCGAGTAATGGCATGGTGAGCGTCTTTACCAGTGAAGTTAGTTTTACTAATGCCGCTGCCAATTCGGGTTCAACGAACGGACCCCCGCCCATTCCAATTTTCGTGGCGACCACCAATGGCGGATCCAGCTCGGTTATTTCTGGCAATGGCGGCAGCAGTTCCAGCACTATAAACACATCAACCACCAATCCTGCAACCTCCCTTTGGGGCGTTCCGCCATTTTTGACGATGGCAGTTTCTGGCGGCCAGCCAACCATGAATATCGCCGGGACTGTAGGCGCCACACTGATCGTTCAATCCACGACCAATCCCCTTTCGATGAATAACTGGGAGACTGTCACAAATATCAGCCTGACGAACATTGATGCGGCGGCGGCGAGCAACCAGACAGCTCAGGTTCAAAATCTGCTGAATGTGGCCTATGTGCCCGCTTCTCAAACATTTCCAATCACGGTAAGCAATTCAATTCCTTTTCAGTTCTTCCGAGTGGTTATGCCCTATGACTATGTGGTTCTGGCCAACATTGTGCTGACGGGCCAAGGTTATGCGCCACGACTCATTCTGGTCAACATGCCCGGTCTCGTCGATGACGCCTGCTATGTCAACGAAGCCAGCAGTTTCATTTGTTACATCAACCCAGACCTTCAACTGATTGGGTCCGGTCCAACGATCAGGCAAGTTGCCAACACGCTCGCCACTACGCTTGGTATGAATTGGACGACCGCTTCGCAGTTTACTTTTAACCCGACCAACGGCCTTGGTCAAATTCTAGCCACGGTGGTCGAAACAGAATCTCCCTCTTCCGATCCAGTGCCCGGCCAAGTCCCGGCTGGTCCTCAGATCGTCATTGATTTTTAATGGCGGCTCAATCTGGAATGTTTAGCACGAGGGAGAGGAATTTTCCTTCACACGTTATAACAGTTTTGACCGAGAAAGAATGGCAACTAAAGCGCGGCATTTTGCTGCTGGCCCCACCTCGCTTACTAACGCATCCATTGTTGTTATGCCATTTATGGCGTAGAGTAGGCGATGCCAAGCCTCCACTGCGATATCTCACACAAATCTGACCAAATGGCTACGTCGATCACGAATATCGTCATAAATTGGCCATTACCACCTAAAAATCTCGCGCTGGCGAATGATGAACTCGACATTTGGGCTGCGCAACTTGATCAACAGGCTGATCGGATCGAAGCGCATTTATCAACGCTATCCGAACACGAGAAAGCGCGCGCTTCGGCCTTTCGTTTCCAAATAGACCGCAATCGATTTATTTGTAGTCACGGTATCCTGCGCGCGATTCTTGGGCGATATTTAGAGCTTGATCCCCATCAATTGCAATTCAACTATGGTTCACGCGGCAAGCCCGAGCTTGCAGGCTTGAGTGAAGCTAATGCTTTGCATTTCAATATGACACACTCCGAGGGATTGGGAGTGTTCGCCTGCACAAGGGCTTGTCCCGTCGGGGTTGATGTCGAGAGGGTTCGTGCGATTCGTGATGAACAGGAAGTGGCCAACCTTTGCTTTGCCAGTCGAGAAAGCGAGGCTTTAAGCAAACTCGACGGCTACCAGAAAATGATCGGCTTCTACAACTTGTGGACCCGAAAAGAAGCATGGCTCAAAGCCACCGGTCAAGGTATATGCGATTCTCTGAGAAGCCTCGAGGTATCGCTCCTACCTGGCGAGCCGGCACGGATCATCAGCATCTGCGGCAATGAAAAGGAAGGGGACTTGTGGAGTTTGGTCGATTTGTCACCTGCGACAGATTTCAAGGCCACCGTCGCTTTTGCAGAAAAGAACTTAAAAATTCGCTCTTGGGGTTGGTTCGAATAAGATACAATGTTCGGCTGCCACATCAAAAGAAAACGGCGCTTGTTTTTCACGCCAGATTTGATAGAGTTTTGCTTGATGAGTAGCGAAATGCCCTTGCCTTTGACTGAAATAAAACCTCTCCGCGAATGCGAAAAGGGTAAACGCTGGTTTCAAGACAGATTTTCTGAGGATCTGATGGGGACTGCTTTCGGTTTATCTGCGTTCTTGCTGGCGGCCCGTGATGGGGCTGTGAAAAGTTGTTGCACGCAAAAAGCCTGACTTTGTGGACGGGCATTTGACTGTGGACACCGAGATTAAAACCATTCGTGAATTGATTGACCGGCAGGCCCGGACCATGCCAGAGGCCACATTTCTCATCAGTCCTGAGACGGGGCGAGTGGTGACTTTCAGCGATTTGCAGGAACAGACACGAGTCCTGGCGACGCAGCTCCAGGCATGCCGTTTGGAGCGGGGCAACAAGGTCGCGCTTTTGTTTGACAACGGGCTCTTCGCGGTGGAGTGGTTCTTGGGAACCATGTACGGTGGCTTTGTCTCGGTCCCACTCAATGTGCGCGCGGGTATCTCGACCTTGTCTTTCTCACTGGACCATTCTGATGCCAAGGTGGTTGTGGTCGGGAACAACTACGCAGACTTGATCAAGGAAGTGATGGCCAATGTGCGCCGGGCGGTAAAAGTGATCCCGACTAACGTCGATGGTTTCGCGATAGTTGATGAGGCACAGGTTTCGAGTGCGTCTCTGCCAACTCCAACCTCCGAGGACTTGGCCCTGTTGATGTATACTTCTGGCAGCACAGGCCGGCCCAAAGCGGCGATGCACTCGCATCGAACCGTCCTCTCCCACGGCAGGAATTCCATAAGCGCGCATCGACTTACTTCAGAGGATCGCTCGCTCTTGGTGCTTCCACTTTATCACATTAACGCGGAGTGCGTGACACTGATTCCGGCGCTGTTAAGCGGGGGCTCCGTCGTGGTGCCTCATGTTTTTAGTGTCAGCCAGTTCTGGGATTGGCTGGACCACTACCGATGCACTTGGTCAGCCGTGGTGCCAACCATTATCTCGCAGCTTCTGGACTGGAACGATCCTGACGCGGAACGCCGTCAAGCGTCCTTCGAGCGCATTCGCTTCTTGCGGTCTTCCTCCGCGCCGCTGTCGCCATCGCTGCACCGCGAGTTTCTTGCCAAATTCAAGTTGCTGCTCGTTCAGGCGATGGGATCGACCGAGGCCGGCAACATTTTCTCCAATCCACTGCCGCCTGCTGAAAATAAGATTGGTTCGCCGGGCCTGCCTTGGGGATTCGAAACCAAGATCATGAACCAAGAGGGAGCCGAAACACGGGTAGGGGAACCTGGAGAAGTCTTTATCCGCGGGCCAGCTATGATGCAAGGTTATTACAAGGATTCTGAGGGTACGGCCACCGTTCTTGGCCCCGACGGGTGGTTTCGCACCGGTGACTTGGCTTACCGGGATGCGGACGGTTATTTCTTCGTTGTTGGCCGGTCTAAAGAGCTGATCATCAAGGGGGGGGTTAACATCGCTCCAAAGCAGATTGATGAGGTCATCGAATCCCACCCTGCGGTGCTGGAAGCGGCTGCGGTGGGCGTGACTGACCGTTACGTGGGGGAGGACGTGGTCGCCTTCGTTGTCGCTCGAGCTGGGAAACAAGTGAGCGAAAAGGAATTGCTCACTTTTTGTGAGAGCCGATTGGGTTACTTCAAGACGCCGACACGAATTTACTTTGTTACAGAATTGCCGAAAGGTCCTTCGGGGAAGGTGCAGAGGCTGAAGCTCCAAGAAAAAGCGGAGCATGTGACTGTTGTCGAGGCGGATCGTGCCGAAAGCGAATCATCATTGAGCGCTACCGAGCTGGCATCAGGGCCCAGGCCGGTGTCCCAATCGACTCCAATCGAGCAAATGATTGCTGCGACTTGGACGAAGCTCCTTGGCCAGCCTGTGGTGGACGTGGATAGCAACTTTTTCTCCTTAGGCGGCCACTCTTTGCTGGCGATTCAGTGTCTTTCTCGCCTCCGTGAAAGGCTGCCTCTTACATTATCGCTTTCGGATTTCTTTGAAAACGCGACCGTTGCGCAACAAGCGGCATTGATCCGCAAACGCTTGCCTGCCGACTATCGCTCCACGGAGGAATCAACCGCTGCCTGGGAACAAGAACTTTTGGATAAGATTGGTCCTCCCGCCGCCGATGAGCGGATTCCGCTCCGAGACCGCTCACTCCCTTGTCCGCTCAGCCCCAACCAGCGACGGATCTGGTTCATGGAGCAGCTAAATCCTGGAGTGCCAGTCTATAACGAGTCTGAAGCCGTGCGGCTTCGAGGAGATCTGAACATCGAGGTGTTGGAAAGGGCTCTGAACGTAATCATTGAACGGCATGAGATCCTCAGGACCACAATTCTTCCCAACGGTGACGAACCCAAGGCGGTCGTTCTGGATAGCTGGCCGCTGCGACTCAAACAAATTGACTTGAGTAGTTTGCCTGCCGAGCAGCGTGAAGAGGAAATGGAGCGGTTGCTGGTGGACGAGCCGCGGATCCCTTACCATGTTGAAACCGAGCCGGGGATCCGAGCTACCTTGCTTCGCTTGGGAACGGGCGACCATGTGTTCATTCTGATGATGCACCATCTCATTTGCGATTGGTCGTCGGAGGGGGTTTTGTGGCGGGAACTGTCGGCTTTGTACTGCGCAGGTCTTCATGGGCAGCCGCCCGCTCTGCCTCTATTGCCCATCCAACATGGTGATTACGCAGCTTGGGAGCAGAAGCGCATGATCCAGAATCGCTTGGCCGAAGACCTTGCCTACTGGGTGGATAACCTGCGCGGGGCACCGCCGCTGCTGGAGTTGCCGACAGATCGATTGCGTCCGAGGATTAATTCCTACCAGGGTTCTCGGAAACGGTTCCGCATCCCTCCAATTTTAGTGCAAGCCTTGCGGGAATGCAGCCGACGGGAAAAGTTCAGTTTATTTACTGTTTTTACGGCTGCGCTGGACATCTTGCTTTACCGCTACACGGGTCAAGAAGATATTCTGTTGGGGATTCCGTTGGCCGACCGGGATCGGCCGGAGCTTCAATCAGTGATTGGATTTCTCCTGCATACGCACGTCCTGCGAACCCAGCTTGCCGCGGATCTGAGCTTTCGGGAGCTCCTTTCTCGAGTGCAAAAAGGTGTGTTGGATCTTTATGCCCATCGTTCTGTTCCGTTTGAACAAGTGGTCAGAAGTGTCCAGACAGAGCGCAGCTTGAGTTACTCCCCGCTGTTCCAGGTGGCGATCAATTGGCGCGATCGCGACCAGCAACTGACGTTCATCGGTATGGAGGGATTGGTAGTGGAGTCACTCCTGGCTGAAACCAAAACTTCGAAATTCGACCTCACCTTCACGCTGACCGATGACATGGATGAGATTGGGTTGGAAATCGAGTACCTTACCGACCTGTTTGACGAGGCGCGCATTGAGCGCATGGTCAGCCATTATCAAACACTCTTGGAAGCCTTGGCCGCCGATTCCTCTCAGCTCCTCTCGGCTTTGCCGCTCTTGACGGGTGCCGAGCGTCAGCAACTTTTGGGGAGGTGGAACGACACGAAGAGGGAATATCCGAGGGACCAGTGCCTTCAGGAGATATTTGAGGAGCAGGCGGCGCAGAGGCCGGAGGCGGTGGCGGTGGTATTTGGCCGCGAAGCCCTGACCTACCGGGAACTCAACGAACGGGCCGAGCGACTGGCCCATCATTTGCGGGGCCTGGGCGTGGGGCCGGAAGTATTGGTGGGCCTTAGCGTGGAGCGTTCTTTGGAGATGGTGGTGGCGTTGCTGGGCATTCTCAAAGCGGGTGGGGCTTACTGGGCTTTGGAGGAGAACCTGCCGGAAGAACGATTTCGATTGATGCTGGCCGAGGCGCGGCCGCGGGTGCTGCTGGTCCGTCGGAAACGGGGCGAAACTCAGTCTGGTAAAGCAGGCCCGACCCCAGCGGAGTGGGCTGCAGGATTGGTCACGGTGGCTGTGATCGAAGATTTGATGGAGACTGCTCCGGCAGGAAAGAAATCCCCAGTTCCAAGAAGCCAGGCCGGGGCGCCGGCCTATGTGAGCTACACCTCCGGGTCGACCGGTCGGCCCAAAGGAGTCGTGGTGCCGCACCGCGCGGTGATGCGGTTGGTCAGGGGGTGTGACTACGTCACGCTCAACGCGGAGGAAACCTTGTTGCATCTGTCCCCGCTGTCATTTGATGCCTCCACCTTTGAACTGTGGGGCGCGCTGCTCAATGGAGGCCGAGTGGTTTTGCTGCCCCCCGGCCCGCCGACGCTGACGGGCATTGGAGAGGCCATCCGCCAGCAGGGTGTCACGACCCTGTGGCTGACGGCCGGCTTGTTTCATCTGATGGTGGACGAGCGGTTGGAGGACCTTCGGCCCTTGCGGCAATTGCTGGCCGGTGGAGATGTGCTATCGCCGGAGCAGGTGCGCCAAGCGCGCCGTTTGCTGCCCGGTTGTCGGATCATCAACGGGTATGGCCCGACCGAGAATACGACCTTTACCTGTAGCTACACAGTTGGGGAGGAGCGGGACTTGACGCCCAGCGTGCCGATTGGACGTCCTATTGCCAACACCCAAGTCTATGTATTGGACGCAAACCGAGAGCCGGTGCCGCTGGGCGTGGCGGGCGAGTTGTATGCTGGAGGCGACGGGGTGGCTTGTGGCTATCTCAACCAGCCGGAACTGACGGCGGAACGATTTGTGCCGGACCGGTTCTCGAATATTCCTGGGGCGAAGCTCTATCGGACGGGGGACCGAGTCCGGTGGCGGACCGACGGGAACCTTGAGTTTCTGGGGCGCTTGGATGACCAGGTCAAGATCCGGGGATATCGGATCGAACTGGGGGAGATCGAGACAGCGTTAGGTGGTTTGCCGGAAGTGAGGCAGGCGGCCGTCGTTGTTCGCGAAGACAGTCCTGGTGACAAACGATTAGTGGCCTATCTGGCGGGCCGTCCGGGAGAAAAGATAGACGCGTCCACCCTTCGCCATCTGCTTGGGAGCAAGCTGCCGGAATATATGGTGCCGAGTGCGTTTGTGTGGCTAGAGCAATGGCCCTTGACGCCCAACGGCAAAGTGGATCGAAAGGCCTTGGAGAAGCTGGAAGGGGTGGAACTGGCCACCGGGACGGAGTATGTGGCCCCGCGCAACCAACGGGAGCGCGAACTGGCGGAGATCTGGCAGGCGGTCTTGCGCCGGGAGAAGGTGGGCGTGCATGACAACTTTTTCCATTTGGGCGGGCACTCGCTGCTGGTGGTGGTCATGTGTTCGCGAATTAAGCGGTCGCTTGGGCTGGATGTGCCCTTGCGTTGGGTCTTTGAACATCCGACCATCGAGGGGTTGGCCGAGCAAATGGAGTCCTTGAGTGAGGATCTGGTAAGTACCCGTGCTGTGGAATTGGCGGAACGGCAGAAGCCGTTGGTGACGTCGTTTGGCCAGCAAGGGATGTGGCTGTTGCAACAGACCTTGCCCGACCCGGCCACTTATAACCAACCGTTTGCCTTGTGCTTGACCGGATCGGTGGAGGGAGAAAGAGTTCGCCGAGCTTTGCAGGCCATGCTGGAGCGGCATGAGATATTGCGGACCGCATTGGTGCAACAGGGGGAGAATTTGGTGCAGGAGGTTACGCCTGCGAAAGAGGTTGCTTTGCCCTGGCGGGAAATGGACCTGCAAGGCGTGACGGGCAACCATCAGGATGCGGCATTGGAAGATGTTTTGCTGGCCCAGGCGCGCCAGCCGTTTGAACTGGGGCGGGCCCCCTTGTGGCGGGTCGCATGGATCAAACTGGCTGAAGCCGAGCATGTATTGGCGTTGACCTTCCACCACAGCATCATGGACGAGTGGTCGAGGCGGATCTTCATCCAGGAATTAGAACGGCTTTATGAGGCTGACGGACAGATCGAACGGGCTGGCTTGGCAGAATTGCCGGTGCAGTTTGCCGACTTTGCCGCGTGGCAGAGGCGGCGGCTAAGCGGAGCGTTGCTGGAGCAGCAGCGCAGTTACTGGAGGGAGCAACTACAGGATCTGCCGCCCGCCTTGGAACTGCCGGTGGATGGGGCGCGACCGCCGCAGTTAACGGGCCGTGGCGCGGCACATAACTTTAAGATCTCTCCCGCGTTAGTGGCGAGACTTCGCGAACTGGCCCGGGAGGAAGGGACCACCTTGTTTACGGTCGTGCTGGCGGCCTTTCAAGTCTGGCTTTACCGCTACACCGGTCAGAACGACTTGGTGGTGGGCGCCCCGATCACCAATCGGGGGCGGACGGAATTTGAAACCATGCTGGGCTTTTTCCTCAACACCCTGCCGCTGCGGGTTCGGCTGGAGGGAAGCTTGAGTTTCCGGCAAGTGCTCCGCCAAGTGCATGAATCGTTCATGGGCGCCATAAGCCACGCCGACCTTCCGTTTGAACAGATGGTGGAAATGGCGGTCAAGGAACGCAAAATGGGACAACAGCCGCTTTATCAAGTGATGTTCGTCTTATTGGAGGAAGGGTTGCCAGCTTTGCGCCTTGATCAAGCCAAAGGCCGGCGGGTGCCGATGGGAACGGGGACGAGCAAGAATGACTTGATGCTGAGCATCCAGCCTGGGGAACAGGAATGGAAATGCCAGTTCGAGTATGCGACAGATCTTTTCTCAGGGGAAAGCGTGGCCAGAATGGCGCGGCATCTGACGGAACTTTTGGAGTCGATCACGGAGGATCCGGCGCAGTCCATCTGCCGCTTAAGACTGATGTCGGCAGAGGAGCTTCGTCAAGTATTGGAAGGGTGGAATGATACCAAGAGGGAATATCCGAGCGAGAAGTGCGTTCACGAATTATTTGAGGAGCAGGCGGAAAAAACGCCGGAAGCGGTGGCGGTGATCTTTGAGGGGCGGGAGGTTAATTACCGTGAGTTGAATGCGCGTGCGAATCAATTGGCGCATTACTTGAGAGAGTTGGGAGTGAAGCCAGACGGGTTGGTGGCGATCTGCCTTGAGCGAGGGATTGAAATGGTGGTGGGGTTGCTAGGGATTTTGAAGGCTGGCGGGGCTTATGTGCCTTTGGATCCGGCTTATCCAATTGAACGCTTAAGTCACATGCTAAGAGACAGCGGGGCTGCGGTCCTGCTGACGCAAGGCCGGCTTGAGCGTTTGTTCAAAGAGATGGGCAGCATCCTACGCGTGATTGATCTGGCGATCGAAGTTCCCCCGTGGACTAATCAGCCCGAAAGTAACCCGAATCGCTCCGATGTAGGGCTCACACCCGAACATCTGGCCTATGTGATTTATACTTCCGGCTCGACCGGCTTGCCCAAGGGGGTCGCAATGCATCATAGTGCGCTGGTAAATTTGCTTTGGTGGCAAAAGGCCTCAGATTCTCCCTTGCCGCAGCGCACTTTGCAATTTGCTGCCCTGGGCTTTGATGTTGCGTTTCAGGAGATTTTCAGCGCGTTGAGCTGTGGGGGAGTTTTGGTTCTTATCGAAACCACGACAAGACGTCCGCCATAGAGAAGTGCCCCCCAAATCTCCCATACAGAAAAGTCAAAGGCGTAAGAGTGGAACAAGGTCCAGACGTCATTGGCACTAAACTGAAACCACTCGTCCGTGGCGGCCAACAACCGTGCCACATTCGCGTGCTCGACCATAACGCCCTTGGGTGCGCCGGTGGAGCCCGAAGTGTAAATCACATACGCCAAATGTTTGGGCGTGAGTCCCAAACTGAGCCGATCCGGGTTGCTCTCGGGCTGGTTGGCCCATTGCGGCGCTTCAAGCGCTAGATCGATCATGGCTAGAGCTTTGCTCTGTCTGGCAAACAGCGCTTTGAGCCGACCCTGTGTCAGCAGCACCTTCGACCTGCTGTCCTCCAGCATATAACTCAGCCGCTCCACCGGATAAGCCGGATCCAAGGGCAAATATGCCCCGCCAGCCTTCAAAATCCCCAACAGGCCCACCACCATCTCGATCCCCCGTTCCACACAGATCGCTACCAACCCGTCAGGCTCCACACCCAACTCACCCAAGTAATGCGCCAATTGGTTGGCGCGGGAATTCAACTCACGGTAACTCATCTCCCGCCCCTCGAATACCAATGCCACCGCCTCCGGCGTCTTCGCCACCTGCTCCTCAAACAACTCATGCAAGCATTTATCGCTCGGATATTCCCTTTTCGTGTCATTCCACTCCAATAATATCTGTTGCCGCTCCTCGGCCGACATCAGTCTCAACAGGCTGATGGGTTGTTCTGGGTCCTCCGTGATTGACCCCAGCAGTTCCGTCAGGTGCTGCGCCATTCTGGCTATGCCTTCCTCCGTGAAAAGATCCGTCGCATAACTAAATTGGCATTCCCATGCCTGCTCCCTGGCCTCAATACTTAACGTCAGCTCGTTCTTGCTTGTCCCCGTTCCCGTCGGCACCTGCCGACATTTGGTTTGATCCAGACGCAACGCAGGCAACCCCCCTTCCAACAAGACGAACATCACTTGATAAAGTGGCTGTTCTCCCGCTTTGCGTTCCTTGACCGCCATTTCCACCATTTGCTCGAAAGGCAGGTCGGAATGGCTTATGGCTCCCATGAATGCCTCATGAACTTGTCTGAGTACGTTCCGGAAGCTCATGCCTCCCTCAAGCCGCGCGCGCAGCGGCAGGGTGTTGAGGAAAAAGCCCAGCATAGTTTCAAACTCCGTCCGCCCCCGATTGGTGATCGGAGCGCCCACCACCAAGTCATTCTGGCCGGTGTACCGGTAAAGCCAGACTTGAAAGGCCGCCAGCAAGGCCGTGAACAAGGTGGTTCCTTCCTCCCGGGCTAGTTCGCGAAACCTCGCCACCACGGGGCCCGTGAGCCGGAAATCATGCGCCGCGCCACGGCCCGTTAACTGCGGCGGTCGCGCCCCATCCACCGGCAGTTCCAATGCGGGCGGCAGCTCCCGCAGTTGCTCCCTCCAGTAACTGCGCTGCTGCTCCAGCAACGCTCCGCTTAGCCGCTGCCTCTGCCACGCGGCAAAGTCGGCGTACTGCATCGGCAACTCCGCCAAGCCAGCCCGTTCGACCTGCCCGTCGGCCTCATAAAGTCGTGCTAATTCCCGGAAAAACACTCGCATCGACCACTCATCCATGATGCTGTGGTGGAAGGTCAGCGCCAATACATGCTCTGCTCCAGCCAGCTTGATCCAAGCCACCCGCCACAAGGGCGCCCGCCCCAGTTCGAATGGCTGGCGAGCCTGGGCCAGCAAAACATCTTCCAACGCCGCTTCCTGCTGGTTGCCCGTCACGCCTTGCAGATCCAGTTCCTGCCAGGGCAAAGCAACCTCTTTCGCAGGCGTAACCTCCTGCACCAAATTCTCCCCCTGTTGCACCAATGCGGTCCGCAATATCTCGTGCCGTTCCAGCATGGCCTGCAAGGCCCGGCGTACCTTATTTCCCTCCACCGGACCGGACAAGCACAGCGCAAACGGTTGGTTATAGG
>Ga0206802_1178_pt1 | contig 14727 bp, 16 predicted proteins | sample Alteio_BWOrgCont_63_FD_152902 | JGI IMG/M metagenome (GOLD analysis project Ga0206802, IMG submission 152902) | Enriched cells from forest soil in Barre Woods Harvard Forest LTER site, Petersham, Massachusetts, United States -... | ecosystem: Environmental > Terrestrial > Soil > Temperate forest >... | reverse complement strand
GGAGCCGGATGTGGACAGTGCCAGCGAAAAATTTATTTGCGATACTGTCATTTACGCCAAGAATTTAAACTTTAAGGTAAGTGGCGAAGTTAGTGATTCCGAGCAGTAATTAATTTAAAAAAATGAACTCTCCAACCACCTTGCAAGGCTATACCAACCGCAATAAGCAGGGGGTTATCTGTGCAACTGGTCTCCCAGGAACAGATTTTGGGCAGAAGGTCTATGTCCTACGCTGTGGGCATTGTGGAAACGAGTATGGAGCAAATGGATCTGATATTTTCGAGAGGCTTTGTCCGGGATGTCAGGGTGGGAAACCTGGGTTGACGATTAAGTAAATCAACTTTACGCAAAGAAACCTGCGAAATCAAAGAAGACTGTTAAGAAGGCGGCTAAGAAAAAGGCTTCAAAAAAAACTCAGGACCGACTTTTGCCACTTCTTGTAGGCAAGGTGGCTAAGATCTGTTGAGGAGTTGAACCATGGAGAAAAAATCTGTGAAGACAAAGCCTAAGAAGTCAGCTAAGAAAAAGATTGCCAAAAAATCTTCAAAGCCTCTTTTCGGAAAGGGCGGCGGACGAGGTGGCTGAAGGTAACGGCTAAGAGTTGGTTTCTAGAAAATTTCTCCTAGATCCTTCTACGCATGCCCTTTCCAAAATGAGGGACAGGGCAGGAGGTTTCCTGGGGCTGCCGGAGGGTGCTGGGGCAGAGGTTGACTTTCCCATAAAAATTGGGTATGTTATAACATCTATATAACGGAGGCTACCCCATGATTAAACAGCTAACACGGATCGGAAATAGCCAGGGCATCATTTTGGACAAAGCTGTTCTGGATCTCCTACACATCAAGGATGGGACTTCTTTTGACATCTCCACCAAGAATGGCGGACTGTTTCTGAAGCCACTCGGCATTGAGGAGGTTTATCAGGACATTTCTAAGCGGCATCGCAAGACCCTGGATAAATTGGGAAAATGACTGATCCCGTTTTTCTTACTCGGGAAGAAGTTCTTTATATCCAGAAATTTGAAGCAGCTCTTACGGGTAGCCCCACCTTAATTCGAGATTCTGAGGGCCTAGAGGCGGCTCTGGGGGCGCCCCAGGTAAGTTTTGGTGGGGAATACCTCATGGATCTGTTCGAGATGGCAGCAACCTATGTAATCGCCATAGCTCACCACCACCCGTTTCTAGATGCTAATAAAAGGGCAGCAGTAGGTAGTGCTCTGGCATTTTTGTCCTTCAATGGATTCATCGTGGTAGAAAAGAGGGATGAGGAATTGGCGGACTTGGTTTTAGCCTACCTCAATAAAACAGCTTCTAAGGATGACGTAAGCCGGTATTTCCGGGAAAACTCTGTTTTGAAGGCGGAGACTTAACCCAGGAGGTGGAGAGGAACTCCGACTAGCCCCATATCCGATGATGAACGGTTTTCCCCTACCCTTGAGGTATTGGTAATGAACCCTGTTCATGGACTGCTAGGAAGGTCCGCTGTGGATGGTGTCCGGTTTTCGTCCGGTTTCATGTATGGAAGCGTATGGAGATGTAGGGTGTAGAGGTTAAGAAACCGATCTCCGAGGACATAAAAACCCGCAAATCCGTTCAAAACAATCTTCGAATGGTGGGCCTGGGAAGACTTGAACTTCCGACCCCCGCCTTATCAGAGCGATGCTCTAACCAACTGAGCTACAGACCCCAACCGAAGAATATCCCGCAGCAACTTTACTTTTTTCTTACGACTTCGTTTTCCTTGTCCACGGCTTGCTTACGGCTCTTCGCCGCCATTTGGCCAGCTTTAGATCTTTTGAGGGGTCTAATTTTAGATACTTCGCCTTCATATGGGTAGGGTTAATCCCGCGGCGACGGGAGGAAGCGGCATGTTCTTAAGAGATATTGTCGCTTCTCATGTGGCGGCCACAATTCGGGCATCTCCAGGGGAGCGGTCTTAAAAAATGATGGGTTTAATAAAGGCCCTGAAAACGGCGAGCCTGCCGCGGAGTTTTTTAAAAAACCGTGTCGGGAAGGGCTTTTTTCAAATCATGAGCCAGAGTTTTTGTGAAGAGCTCCGAGCCCGTTTTATTCATATGCTGTGAGTTGAAGAAGTATTTCTTGTCATAGCTTATCGAGTCATTGGAATAGTCCAAAAAGGGAACGCCGTACTGGCGGCTGAAGTCCCTGAAAAACGAAAGCATGGCGTCCCGGTTTTCGACGAGCTTTTGCCCTTCGACATACTCCGGAGTCGTCACAAAGACCACGGTGATGCCCATGGCCTTGCATTCCGCAAGGAAATCTCCAAACAAGCGGATCGATCCTGAATCCGGCACCATCCGAATCTCTCCCAGGCTTTTTTTCGCCTTTTCAAAATCATCGTTCCATTTCAAATCCCAGGCCCTGTAACCCCTCGGCCGATTGGAGGGGGAGGCCGCATACCTTTCCGGGTGAAGTGAAAGACCTATGGCCTGAAAAATCACTTCCTCCCTTCCGTAATAGCGGAGGAGCGGCAGCCTGTAATCGAAATAGTCGTAGCCTTTATAGGAGGAGGTGAATTTTTGCATCAGGGTGTCCCGGAGCATGTACGGGAGAAATTGATCGGGATCATAGAGATCCGATCTTTTCTGCAAAGTGGACGGATCCACCGAATACACGATGATTTTCGGCCGGCGGTTGTGCTCCAGAAAAATGGAGTGCCGCAAATATTCCAGCCAAAAATTATGACCGTCCATGCCCAGGTTATAGGCGGGCAGCTTTAAACTGTCCTCCATGATTTGCGGGTCGAAATGATCCAAGGCTCTTGATGCTCCGTAAACCACCACGTCCGAATTGATATTGCCGGCGTAGATGGCGTTCCAAACCCCCAGGTCGTCGTCCTTCGATTTCTTGAGGGCATTGGACAGGAACCCGTCTCCCAAATAGGCGGCGAAAACCAGGGGAATCGCGAACAGGACGACTTTTACCAGGAACTTTTTCATGAACAGGTCTTTGTTCCGGCCCTAAAACTGGAAATAAATGAAGTTGCGGCTTGAGCCTGCGAAAACGAAAATGATAACGAGAAGAGCGTAATAGGCAGTCCACCGAAAGGCGATGGGCCAGCGAAGACCCAGATGGGAAATCGCGTATTCCCTTCCGCGGTTTAGCCACTCGGTGAGGAGCATGAGAAAAATGAAGAACAAAGTGTATCCGGCCTTAAATTCTAGCGCAAGGGCCGGAATGGAAAAGAGAGAGAGGGAGAAAAGTCCCTTGAAGTAACGATACGCGTCCAAAATGCTGTCCGATCGAAAGAGGATGAGCGTCAGCATCACCAGGATGAACGTTCCCAGCATGTTCGAAAACTCCCTGAGGGAGGGGAGAAGGTTGTCCCGCGCGATTTCCTTCCTTTTGCTCATGGTCCCCCGCAGTATGAGGGGGATGAAATAGCACCCGTGTAAAAAACCGAACAACACGAAGGTCCAGTTGGCCCCGTGCCACATGCCGATGAGCGTGAAGTTTATCAGGATGGCCAGGATGATTCCCCGTTTGCCGTAATCCCTGAAGGCGATGCTGAGCGGGGTGAACACGTATTCCGTCAGCCAGGAGGTAAGCGAGATGTGCCACTTCCGCCAATACTCGGCGATATTTTGGGAGAAAAAAGGGAAGTCGAAGTTTTTGGTGATGCTGAAGCCGAGCAGCCGCGCGGTCCCGATGGCCATGTCCGAGTATCCCGAAAAATCGGCGTAAATTTGAATGGTGTAGAGGAACGCCCCGAGGAGCAAAGTGCTGGCGGATTGCCCTTGATAGTTGCCGAAAATTTGGCTGGTAAACGTGGCGCAGTTGTCCGCGATGACGGCCTTCTTAAAGAGACCCCAAAGAATCTGACGCATCCCGTCTATGGCCTGATCGGAATCGAAGACCCGCCTCTTTTGGAGCTGCGGGATAAGCGTCTTGGGCCTGTCGATGGGCCCCGATATCAGGCTTGGGAAAAACGAGACATATGAAAAGAACGCCACCCAGTCGGTGGTGGCCTTGAATTTCCCCTTGTAAATGTCGAGCAGGTAGCTCAGCGTCCGGAAGGTGTAGAAACTGATTCCCAGGGGAAGGATGAGCCGGACGGGATGCGCGCGAAGTGGGATGTGGAAAAACGAAAAGGCGCCCGTGATGGAGGCGAGAAAAAAATTGGTGTATTTGAAATATATCAGTCCTCCCAAACCCTGCAGCAGCCCCAGCCAAAGCAGGAGAAGACGAATCTTTGGGCGGGCGGAGCGTTCGAGTCCGATTCCGAGCGCGTAGTTGACCCCGGAACCGAAGATGAGCAGGGGAAGAAAACGCCAGTCTCCCCAGGCATAGAACGCGTAACTTCCCGCGAGAATGAGGACATTCTGGATTTTCAGGCTGCGATTGAAAACGAACCAGTACAGGAGAAAAAAAACGGCGAAGAATATCGCGAAATCGACGGAGTTAAAAATCATTCGAAGGCCCTGTTGTCCTCTTTACATGATCCTAGAGATCGCTTGCCAACAGCTCTACAATTCCATAGGAGGCGCGTAAAAAAGCGACCCTTCGATTGTTAAAGAGGATTGCCGGTTTGGGCGGTGAAATAAGGTGGGCGCCCTCTTCTTCCAGTCTCGCGACTTCGGCGTCTAAATCGTCCACTTCAAAACAGAGGTGGTAGTAGTTGATTCCCTTTTTGACGAAAAGCTCGACCTGCTTTCCCGAAACCAGTTCGATGTTCACCCCATCCGCCAACGTCAACAGGCACAATTGGGCGTCCTGCAGGGGATCGAAGAGAATGGGAGTCTGAGTGGCGATGGAATGGATTCGGGAGATCTTTTCGATTTCCTCTTCGATATTTCGGCAGGCGACGCCCACATGATGGAATTTCATGAGCGTAAGATCAGGGGGTTTTCGCGAGTTTTGACTGAATGGAATCCAGCATTTCCCCCACGTTGCTCCAGCTCTGGATTTCCTTGGAGGTGAAGCGCACTTTGAAGTGTTTCTCGATGGAAACGACAAGCTGGATATGCGACAGGGAATCCCACTCCTCCACTTCCGCGGCGGTTGAGCTTTCGGTCAGCTTCAGGGCCGGGTTGTCCAGCACTTCGGCAAAGACGTCGTTCACCTGTTTGAGGATTTCATCTCGACTCATGCTGTTTCCTTTCGGATAGCGCACTTTTTGTTTTCGTACGTCAACGTATTCAAAATCCAGCGGCCGGAAGCGCCGTCGCTTTGGAAGCCCAGCCCGGAATAGTGATCCTTCACCATGTCGTTTTTGGCGGTGGGCAGGTACTCGCCCTTCAAGGTGGTGTACCCCTTCTCCCGGGCGAAATTTGCCACGGTGTTCAGCACAAAGTTTTCCATGCCGCGCTTTAAAACCCGGCAGCTCATGAGCCAGGTGTCGATGAACAAAGTGTCCGGAGCTTCCTTTTTCAAAATAACCACGCAAATCATCCCATGGTCGCCGAATTTGTCCTGCAGGCCGAAGGCGAAGGGGAAGACGTTTTCCGAGGTTGAAAGGCTTTCAATGTCGGATTCCGTGTACCGCGCCGTCCTTAAGTTGAACTGGTTCGATCGCTGTGAAAGCTGGGCAACCCGGGGGGTGTTGAATTTCGTGAAGGGCTCCACCAAGGACACCATGTCCAGGCTTTCCAAAAATTCCTCTTCGTTCGTGAATTTGCCCTGGAATTCCTTGCGTTCCGCCTCCACTTGATAGAGTTTGGTTCTTTCGGTATCCTCTTGGGAAAGGGAAATCGTCTCGAACAAATTTTGCGCGTACAGGTATTCCAGATAGTCGGCGGGGTCTTCGGGCAACTCGGGGACCGTGATACCCGGGATGGTTTCCCGGACGATGTTTCTTTCGAAAGGGTTGTCGTCCAGGAAGACCATCGAGTCGAAACCGATGTTTAGGATGCCCTGTATGTGCCGGATGTTGTCCGCCTTGTTTTCCCAGTTGGCGACAAAGACGGAGATGTCCTTAAGGCGGAGGACCATGTCGGGATGCTTCTCGAAAGGCTCTTTGGCGACGGACTCGGTGTTTTTGCTGCAAACGCAGAGGATGATCCCCCGGTCTATCAGCTTCCTGATCCAGCCCTGGAATTCGGAGAAGGCCTTTCCCACTCCTAAGCTTCCGAGCTGGATATTTTCGATACCGTCGTCGCCGATCACTCCGCCCCAGAGAGTGTTGTCCAAATCCAGGATCAGGCATTTTTTGAATTTGCCCTGCAGCGCCCCGATGACGGCGAGCGTCCTGGCGGCGACTTCCGGCAGCACGTCCAGGCTCAGGACCATTTCAGTGTTGAGGTAAATGGAGGGCTGAAAGACGGTGTTTTTGCCGACCCGATTCTGAATCGAGGAGAGATCGCACAGGTAGAGGTTCGAATGCCGCCCGGCCAGGAGCATGAGCTCGTAGTTCAGTTTGCGGAGCTGAAACAGAAATGAGGACTCCACCTTGCTGGCGTAGTTTCCGAAGACGGAGTCGTCTATTTCGGGGTAGTTGTAGTATAGGACTTTGGCCTTTAACCGCGAATGAACCGCCGTGAAGAGTTCCTCGATTAATTCCAGCCGCGCTTTTGCGAGGCCGCCTTTTTTTTCGGTTTCAAGCTTGTTGTATTTGCCAAGGAGTTTGTGCGAGGATTGGAAGAGGATGACGAGTTCCGGCTTGAAGGCGTAAAGCTCCGATGCGGGGTCGAATACCTGGCGTTCAATCTGGTTGAAATCCGCTTCCCAAATCTGAAGATCGAACCCGTCGTCAAACCCCGTGCCGCGCAGGGCCTGTGTCAGAAACTGGGTTGCGGTATCCCCCAGAACGGCGACCCGGAGGGGCTGCAGGCGGGAGAAGTCGTTTTTCAGGTTCTTCTTCAGTTGTGAAAAAGTCTTCATGCGCGTTTCATGCGAACGGCGCAAATATACCTCTCCGCCCAAGGACGGCATGCGCACGGCGGCGATACCAACGGAGTCGGAAACGCAAAGGGCCTGCCGGGTTTGACTACTATTTAAAGCGCTGACATCGCGAATTCCAATCCAAAGTTTTTCAGGAGGGCAAGGTGATCGAAGCGCTCAGAAGCCACATTGAAGCTAAAATCAAAGGCTCGGAAATCATGGATTTCCCCTTCCCGCACCTCATCATTGAAAATTTCTTTCCGGAAGACATATACCGGAGCCTTCTCGAGAAAAACCCTTTCAAAAACAACATCGGCGTGGAGTGGCAGAGCAAGGCCCAGACGGCACAGTCAAAGACCGGAACCCCCTACTACGCGCGCAAGCAAATCAATTTCCATACGGGCGATCCGTTCCAGGCGGCCCCGGAGGACGCGTCTTTCTGGAACGATTTGAAGGCCACCTTTCTCAGGGACAACTGGTTTCCGAAGCTCATCATGGAAAAATATCCGGCCTACTTTTCCATACGCTTCGGCGAACTCGTGAACACGCCGGATTTTTTCGGAAATTTCAAAAAAGAACTGTTCCTGCAGAGGCACGAGCCGGGATATTACATCGGCCCGCACACAGACGTGCCCACGCGCATCTTCACCTGCATTTTTTCCTTCGCGGAGAAGGAGGGATTCGAGGAATTCGGAACGGAGTTCTGCGTGAACAAGGATCCCCTGGCGCGCTGCTGGGGAAACAATCATTACAAGCCCGACGATTTCATCGTCACAAAAGTGGCGCCCTACAAACCCAACAACTTCCTGCTCTTTTTCAAGACGCGGCAATCCTTTCACTCCGTCCGTTCCATAGACGCCTCGGTGCCCAATCAGCGCTACGGGATGCAGTTCCAGTCCTATGAGCCGGTGGGAGGGATATTCCGGGATTTGTCGGAACCCGATCTGCTGCGCGTCCGGCACAACAAAAAACAACAGGGAAAGCTCCGGCAAATCGTCGATATCCTAAGAAGCTGATACCCGCAGCCTCGGGATTTTTGTTTAAATCCGGAAATGTATCTGGTGATGATTAGGGTGAAAATCTTGAGGCCAAATATCCTGAAAACAGGCCGGAAAATCTAGGCGGCATCTCCTGTTTGTTACTTTCGGCCCTCCGCCATGAGATTTTTCCTTCGTTTTGCCGTGGGCGTTTTGTTTTTCACCCTGGGGATGGGTCTTCCGGCCATTGCGGGCAGTGTTTCTTCAGGACACAATTCAAAGCATTTGAAGCCTCATCACGGCATCGCCCGTAAGGTTCAGCCCGAGCCCGTCATTACCGATTCCACCAGCGATTTGGCTTGGCGCAAAAAGCTCCCCTGGCTCTATCGGGACTCGGCACTGTCGGTTTACCGCGAGTCCGTGCTTCGCCCCCTTTTCAAGGAGTATGGGCTCGGACCCGGCAGACTTTCGCGGCACGGCGAATTCGTCGAGGCGGTTTTTCCCCGCGGGAAGCCCCTTCATGAATACGCCTATGAAGTCGAGGCATTATGCGGGCCGGCCCGCATTCATGTCCTGCAGGGCGAGGAATTCGATCCGCCCGAGGAAAAGGTGGAATATCGCCTTCAAGTGGATTCGGCCGCGCCCTTTGCCCTTCGCCTTAGCCTTGGCAAGGATATCCTGCCGGGTTCCACGCGGATGGCCCTGGTGATCGTTTCCCTGGATTCGGTGAACGACAGCGCGGCCAGGCAGCTGCTGGCGCTTCCCTTTTCGCTGACGTTGGCCATTGCGGCGGGCGATTCCGCTCCGGTGCCCGCGCGCTGGATGCGCCTCCCGCCGGACAAGGAAGCCTTGCTGGAGCTGCCCATGGAGCCTTCCAATTATCCTTACGTGAAACCCGGGCCGGGCGCCCTGTTCATCCACTATTCCCGCTCCGAGGTGGAGGGGCTCCTCAAAGCCAAACTGAAATCCTATCCCGCCGCCCGCGGGTTTGCCACCACCTTTGGCGATCGCGCCATCGAGAACCGCCCTTTGCTTGAAAACGCGATGGAGTTTATGGCTGAGCGCTCCCTCATCTTCCTGGATTTGACCGGATCTCCCCGCAGCCTGAGCGCGTCGATTGCGCTGCAAACGTCGGGCATCGTCTACACCGCCCACATTCAGGAACCGGACCTTGGGGACAAGTTCGAGGCGGAACTGCTGCATCGCTGCGATCTGGCCGTAAAAACCGGAGAGGGCATCTGGGTGCTGCGTTATTTCCCGGGCCTTCCGAATCTGCTGGAGAGCCTGCTGAACAAAAACCGGGATCACTTCCAGGAACTGGGCCTGGAATGGAGCACGCTGAGCGCCTTGCGAGACAGTTTCTCGGTTGCCACCGGAAATACTGCGGGAAATCCCGGAGGACTTACCGGGGCAGGCGCCAAATAGCAGTTTTTTCTTCTTCACTGAATAAGGACGACACCTAGACGCATGCCCAAGCTCGGAGTCAACATCGATCACATCGCCACCTTGCGCCAGGCGCGCAAGACGTTTGAACCGGATCCGGTAACCGCGGCCGTGCTGTGCGAGCGGGCCGGTGCGGACGGCATCACCGTGCATTTGCGCGAGGACAGGCGCCATATCCAGGAGCGCGACGTCCGGGTTTTACGCGAGACGGTGACGACTCCCCTTAATCTTGAAATGGCGGCGACCGAGGCCATGATCCGTTTCGCCGCGGAATTGAAGCCGAACATGGCGACCTTGGTGCCGGAGCGCCGTGAAGAACTGACCACGGAGGGCGGGCTGGACGCCGCGCGGCATCTGGATGCTCTCTCCGCGGCGGTGACCGCCTTGCGTCGGCACGCCATCGAAGTCTCACTGTTCATTGAACCGGATCTTGGGCAAATCCAGGCGGCACTGCGGTGCGGGGCTCCCTGCATCGAGTTTCACACCGGAGCCTACGCCATCGCCCATGATGCCGGCGACGCCAAGACCTGGGAAGCGGAGCTGGCCAAACTGACCGAGATGACCCGCTTCGCGCTGGGGAAAGGCCTCACCGTGAACATGGGGCACGGCCTTAACTACAGCAACACACGGCCTGTGGCAGCGATTGAAGGCGTTCACGAGTTCAACATCGGCCATTCCATCGTGGGACGAGCCGTGATGGTCGGTTTGGAAAATGCTGTCCGGGAGATGCTCGAACTGGTTCGATAGCTCTTCGACGGATCCTTAGACTCTGCCTGGGACGCTCTGAAATCCAAAGATCTGAAGATCCGAAGGAGCGGCCTCAGGGGTCGACAACCTTTTTATTCCTGGTCCGGGCGATAGGCCAAGGCCGCGTCCAATTCCTCGGGTTTGAGATACGGATAGATACCCAGAATGTTTTCGCGGGTCCAGTCGGTTGCCGTCAGGCCCTGCAGCAGCTCCACGGTGAGGCGCGTGCCGCGTATGTGCGGCTTGCCCGAACAGATGGAAGGATCGGAGTGGAGGAGTGGGGTTGGTGAGTTCATGAGTCAAAAAATTTAGTTTCGTTGCATGAATCGGTTTTTTGCGCCCGGCGGGGAGTTTTCCCTTATCGAAAAGATGTTCGGGCCGGAAAGCTTCAGCCGGGACGCAAAAGGGCTGGGCGACGACGCTTTTCTGTTCGAACCAACCCCGTCCTCTTCCTCAAAATCGCGCTGGCTCATCACCGCCGACACTTCCGCCGAAGGCGTCCATTACCGTCTGGACTGGACTTCGCCCGAACGGGCTCTGCGCAAGGCGCTGCTGGCCAATCTCTCCGATATCAACGCCATGGGGGGCCGGAGCCGCCATGTCTTTTTGAATCTGGGAGCGGCGCCGCAGTGGGGGGAGGACGTTTTTATTGCCCTAGGCAAAACGTTGCGCGCCCTGGAAGGAGCTTTCGGTTTCCGCGTTTCGGGAGGGGACACAGTACGGACCTTAGCCCAAAGTTTTTTCGCCTTCACCGTGCTCGGCGAATTGGGCGGGGGGGATGAAACAAGTGAAACGGCGGGTCGCGCCCTTCTTCGCAGCGCCTGCGCGCCGGGGCAGCGGATTTACGTGAGCGGATCCTTGGGTGGATCCGCTGCGGGCCTATGGCTGTTGCAGCAGGGGGAATCTTCCCATATATTGAAGCCGCCGGAGCAGGCTTCGGAACAGGCCCTAATCACCGCCCATTTCGATCCGGAGCCCCCGCTAAATTTGGGCCCTCTGCTGGCCTCACTTGGCAAACCGGTGGGGGCCATCGACATCAGCGACGGATTGTCTTCCGAACTTTGGCATCTGTCGCGTCAATCCGGCTGCGCACTGCGCGTCGTTTGGGAAAATCTTCCCGCGCACCCGGATATTTCCCGCATTTCGAAGCTGCGCGAGGAAGAGCAGCGCGCTTTCGTTTTGCACGGCGGGGAAGAGTATCAGCTTTTGTTCACGGGGGATTTTTCCGCGGCCGAATTGGAGCGGATGCGCTCCCTGACCCCGGTGACCGAGATAGGCAAGGTGGAAAAAGGCGAAGGGGTTTTTTTGACGGAAGCCGGAAAGACTTTCCCTTTACCCCCGGGGGGGTTCTCCCACGGATCCTGATGGAGACACCTCGACCTCAGATGCAGGGGAAGCTGCGGAAGTTGAAGCAGCCGTGGCAGTGGTAGAAACGGTGGAAGCTGTGGAAACTGCGGAGGTGGGCAACGCGACGGCTTCGTAATCGCTGAGCTGGTGCAGGTTCACGTAGGTCACACCGTTGGCTCCCTGGCTGAAAGCGGGGCGGAATTTCGCTCCCCATACGACTTGGTCGGCTTTGTAGGAAAAGCGAACGTGCACGGTCTGGTTGAAGCTGTCGTCGTAGGCCTTGATCCAGATGAAGAACTCGGCGTCGGTTTCCTTCAGTCCCTGCAGATTCATGTTCGCGAGGGGGCTTTGGCCGTCGATAGGGTGCACGAGGGTCCATGTCAGCGCGAAGAAGTTGATGCTGCGCCGCTCCAGGGTGAGTTCCTGAAACTTCCGCCGCGTTTCCCCGGGAGCCACCCAGGAAAGGGCAACCTGAAGTTCGACTTCGATGAGGGCGTGGTTGCGGGCGTTGGCGATGCGGAACATCAGCCCGCTTCCGTCGCCGTAAGGCGCCACCAGAGCGGAATGGCTGAAGAGGATTTTAGCCTGCGGCCTGGAGAAGCGCGCGAAGAGGAGCCCTGTCGCGATCGCGAAGGCCAGAAGCCCGCACATGGATTCCAGGGTGGCCAAAGATCCGGCCAGAAGCCCCGTGGGGTACACGTGGCCGTATCCGACCGTGGTCAAAGTCTGGGAGCTGAAAAAAAAGGCCTCGGTGAAATTTTCCCAGACCGTTTTCCCGCTCATGCCCTGCAGGTGCGAGACCCCGATCCAAAGGTAAAGCAAAGAGAAGAGGGCGTTGACCACGAGGAACATGCACAGGACCAGCCCGTAAAATGCGGCCCAGGACATGTTGATGAGGCTGTGATAGAAGCTGAAGGATTCGAAAAAGGGAAGGCCGCGGCGCACCACGTTGAAGGAGCCGTCCCGGTTGATGAGCCGGGCTCCTCTGACGCTGGACTGCGTCGAGAATCCGTAATCGTTGGCGACGGTTTTGGCCATGCCTTAAAGTTAATCGGAGGCGCGGGTTCCTGTTGCAGGGCGTTGACGATGGGTCCGGCGCCCTGCGGAGATCCCGTTTCAGGAATTACCTTACCCGCCCATGTTCCTAACCACCCTACTTTTGGGCATCGTCGAAGGCCTGACCGAATTTCTGCCCGTTTCCTCCACGGGACATCTGATTCTCGCCAGTTCCCTGCTGCATGCCGCTTCCCGGCTGCACTTCGACGCGGACAAGCTGGCTCTTTTTGAAATTGTCATTCAGACCGGCGCCATTTTTGCGGTGATTCTGGTGTATTGGAACAGAATACGCGAGACCGTGATCCACCTCCCCACCAGCCCCAAGGCCCGCCGCTTCGCCCTGAACGTCGTGATAGGGTTTCTCCCGGCCGCCATCTTGGGCGTGAAATTCTCCGAGGCCATCAAGGCGCATTTATTCAACGGGTACGTTGTGGCCACGACCTTTATTTTGGGAGCCTTCGTCATTTTATGGGCCGAAAGTCGGCAACGCACGCACGTGCGCGTGCAAACCGTGGACGAGATGACGCCTCTGGATGCCCTCAAAATCGGGCTGGCCCAATGCTTCGCCTTGGTTCCGGGCACCAGCCGCTCCGGGGCCACCATCATCGGCGGCATGTTTACGGGACTGTCCCGTCAAGCCGCCACCGAGTTCAGCTTTTTTCTTTCCATTCCCACCTTGATAGGCGCCGGAGTCTACAGCCTCTACAAGGAGCGCTCGCATTTGTCCGGTGCCGATTTTCCCATATTCGGCCTGGGATTGCTCGTCTCCTTCCTGTCGGCCTGGCTCTGCGTTCGCTGGCTCTTGCGCTACATCTCCACGCACAACTTCAAGGCCTTTGCCTGGTACCGCATCGCCTTCGGTCTCATCATCCTCGCGACCGCTCTGACCGGTTGGGTGGATTGGAAAGATTGAGGAACTCGGTTGCTGTGAAGCCGCTGTGAGAGAGGGGGGCGGATGGAAGAAGCCCCCCGATTTTCTTCCGGGAGCCTTTCAAGGGCTTCTTTGTAAAAACCGGTAGTGGGCTACTTTGATGCGTAACCCGTTTTTCACCCCGTTTGATTTTACCCAGCATGGGTGTACCTTATTGCCATGCCTAAACGCTCAAGTAAGACCAAAAAGGACTTCGCGGAAACCGCTTTCTCTGTCTTTCAACAGGCTGTGGGTGACAAGCCAAAGCTCGACCCGGATGCCGGGAAGAACCCGGCTGCCGTGGCCCTTGGGAAGCTCGGAGGGGCCAAGGGAGGGAAGGCTAGGGCGGCAGCACTTAGCCCAAAAAAAAGGTCAGAAATCGCCAAAAAAGCCGCTTTGGCACGCTGGAAAAAGAATTAGTTACTCTTTTTTTCTCAATGAGGATTTCTGGTCAATAAAAAACAAAGCGCTTTGGTTTTGTTTTATGTGCTCCCGCAAGTATTTTCGATCCATGTTGTTTGAAACAGATGGCACCCCGAAAAAAGGACGTAAAGGCGGTGTTCTTGGTGTTCGTTTTTCCGGTGAACATGCCGATGTGGTAGTTACTAACGGACTCGTAAAGCCGAAAAGCGGCGGCATGACTGTATATGCTGATTGTTGGGACAAAATTGACTCGCATTGGCTTCCAATGGGGGAGCCTTATAACGGGTCGGCCCCTGAATTCAGAAAATTAAAAGTCTATCACATAATCGAAGATCACTTGAAAACAAAAGAACTAGAAATCCATCCCCCTCCAGAAGATGACGCCGATCTTCATACGCATGTATGTCCGATCCAAGAAATCGATGCAGACGCATACCAAAATTTGCTGGAAAAAACTCATCAATATTGGAATGAGAACGAGGTAAAAAATGCAGTGGCTTGAAATATATCTGTTATCAGAACGCCTTATGAATGAGGTGGCAGAACGTAATAAATCAAATATGACGGATTCATTTTACGACATATTAGATTCGATTAGTTCTGAACTGAATATCCAGGATAAGGAATATCTACGTGGACGTAGGGGTATTGAAAGCGCCCGGAGCCTTAATTTTGTAAAACCGCCAGCACATATTTATATGGAATGGGTGCCTAGAGAGAGTGATTTTTTTTTGGTTGCAGAAATCCCCGGACCACGGAACGAGCCTATCACACCAAAAGCCCCCGAGAAGTATTCACCGAACAATCAGGCTCGGACCAGTGAAGAAATCATTAACCGCGAGTTAGAAATTGCCTGAAAATAATACGCCTTCCAATCAAGTCTCCTCGCCGTTTCAAGCCGACTCGCCAATCAATCAAGCTATTGCTTCAAAGCTTGTAGAAACTGGCTTTAGCTTTACTTCCACTACAGCATTAGAAGCTTCCA
>Ga0206802_1177_pt1 | contig 14728 bp, 14 predicted proteins | sample Alteio_BWOrgCont_63_FD_152902 | JGI IMG/M metagenome (GOLD analysis project Ga0206802, IMG submission 152902) | Enriched cells from forest soil in Barre Woods Harvard Forest LTER site, Petersham, Massachusetts, United States -... | ecosystem: Environmental > Terrestrial > Soil > Temperate forest >... | reverse complement strand
AATATGCGCTGAATGAAACATTAAAAAAAATAATAACTCATCCTAAGCAATATGCAATTCATATGGATGATATTGCATTAGCTTCCATATCTCGACAAATGGAGACCTACCTATTTTATCGTCAGGAAAAAAATTTAGGAGATAGTGATATAGGTTTTGCCGTAGCGATGGACTTTACTCCAACAGAAGAACTAGGGCGAAAAGCCGCTTTAGTTCTATTAGGATTAACCTCTATTTTTTCTCAATAAGAGGGGGCAATCCATACCCGAGATAATAGCGTTGAGGTGCGAGTAGTTACTCAATCAGTAATTAATGATATTATCTCTTGCCGTCAGGTGAGATTCATCTTGCCCTCATTTTCGCAAGAAATGCAAGTGCCTATTGGAAAAGGATAAATCAATAGATAGAGAGGAAACAGGGTTATGTAATTTGTCCCAAGGAGAAAATAGGTGTAAAATTAAGCCATTTTTTGAAACACTAAAGAGGAATGCACATGAAAAATAAATTGAAAATTGCTTTTGTAAGTTTAATGGGAGTAATGGTTGTCAATGCGTATGCTGGTACCAATGAAATATGGCCCGGTTTTACAACGACAGCAAGCGATTGGAATTCTGCTAATCAAGAATTTATAGCATATATATTAGGAAAACCAGAGTATATGAATCATTGGAAGTCAAAGTTTGGCGACCAAGAATTAATACCCTCTAAGAATTATTATAAAAGTGAAAATGCTGTTCTTGTGTATATCGAAACATCAATATTGAAAAATCTTCTGCAAGAAAAAACTGAAGAAAAGTTAAAAGAAGAAAAAATAAAAGATTTTTTGGCTGTACGACAATACAGATATGAAAAAGTGCTCAACGAAGAAGATAAAAAATATGAAAGTGGTATGGGTGCTATGACTGGGATGCTGGAGTATGTAGATTCTAGGGTGACTCATATAGATGAAGTTGGATTAGCAAATAAGCATAAATTTTGCACTTTATCAAACATAGATTATAGGTATAAAAATCAAATTATAGACTGTATAGAGAATTCTCCTATGGAATTTGTTGCTGTAGCTGCTGGTTATCAACTTGATAAACTTGATCCGCAAGGAATTTGGAAGAATGAGGTAGAAAAAAATTTACAATCACCAGTAGATTTACTCCAATCATATTATCAAAAACTAAATAATGAAGAACTGCTTGCACGTATCGAAAAAGTGAAGGCTAGCTATAATTACGATGCTCTTTTGCAAGAATTTAACTGGTTATTAGAAAAAGAGTAATTTTTATCTTTTTATCCAGATTAGCGACCCCTTTCACCTTTACCCTATTGTGCAGGTGTTGGGGAGCGCGATGCCTTATGGGAGTCGTTGTACTCTGAATATTGCTTAAATTCTTGTTTTATCATCGTACTTAGTTTTTTACTTGGACCAGAGAAGAATGAGTTGCGATCTATATAAGTTTTTCCCGTTGTCATAAAGTTTGATAGGATCTCTTGCACTGCTCTATGTCCGTTTTCGCTAGCATTTTTAAGATCTTGCTTTAATTCTAATGCGCGTTTTCGGCCATGTAAATTAAGGCAAGGCGATTCATCAATATAGCTATCAATGACACGCTGAAAACGCAACTGCATAGAGACATAAGACGATGTAGGCTGTTTTTTAGCAGTCATTGTAAATTGCGCATGAGGCAGGGGTTCAGTACTGGCTTGCTGCGTATCCTCAAAAGGTTTGCCTTTGAGTTGACACCATTTAATATAAATCTGGTTGTAGGAATAAAAAAAGCCTGAAGTACCTGCAGTGACTGCAAAGAAAACAGCGACTCCCAGTGCTAGCAGGGGTGGAAATGTACTTGAGATAGCTGAGCAAAGCAAAAATACACCGCCGTAAACACCAATCCCCAATCCTGTGCGACTTATAAGATTAATCGACATAACTAATCCAAAATACGTATTCGCTAACTCAGGGCGCGGATGTTCCTTTGTGCCAAATAAAATAGAAGAGTTAAGTTGGTGTATTACCCAATTACTCAAAGTAGAAACAATGCCTAGGGCAAGCCCAATGCCAGAAGGGATTACAAAACAAACGTGAGCAATAGACATCGCCGTATCTAAAAAATTGCTTAATATATTTAAATAATATGCTGGTGATTTGCAGTAATCATCTTCTTCCATTGGTTTATGGTTGTTCCAATAATGATGGCCTTGATTAATCGCCCCGGTTGCTATGCTCAGAGTAAAGATGGTTGAGAAACTTAAAGCAATGAGCCGCATATCAAGTGTGGGTATGTGCGAGTTTACAAACGGCCCTAGTAGCGGGATATTGGTGTAAGTTTGAATAAATGTCGCAAATGCTGTTAAAGCAATGCTGCAGATAATTAAAAAGAGAGTAGCTGCTGTTTTACGTTTATTTTTATTAGCCTCACTATATTGAGTATGGTTATCATTAGCTATTTTAGTGCCATAATACATACCCCAACTAGTTGAAGCTGCAGCAAATAAAGCAATACCTTGATATAACCAATTAATCACGCTGCCATAGCCGAGGCCAAAATACATTACTATGCCTAAATAGGCCCAGCCAAAACCAACGAGGCTAGCAATCTTGCCAGAAAAATTGCTGAATTTTCCAATGCGAGTTTTGATCCAATGTCTATTGATATAGACATAATCAGTGAGAGCTTCCCATTTCAAACGGAGATATTTCATAGTATTTTCATTTGAGAGTTTATAAATAGCCACTCTCTAGGAAAATAGAAAAAGCAATCATCAACCTGATGCTCCCAATAGGAGATCAGGGAATTTCTGGTGAATGCTCACTCTTTGCCTCGAAGAGAAAAGCTATATGAAAGTGGCCATACTCAACAAAGCGATCGGGCTTAGGGAAGTGAATTCCCAATACCGTTGCGGGACAGCGTCGGATTTTAACCGAACTTCAGCTTATTGTTGAGCAACCACAATTGTCCAGGAAGATTAAGGGAGGAAAGTTTGAAAGTCAATGAGTTATGAGCAAGCAAAGAAGACCCTAAAAACATTGTGTTGAGTTAAAAATTTTGAAAGTGTGTAAATGAAGAAAAAATCAAATGATGAGATTAGGCAAGTCTCTTAAATATAGTTTGTATAAATTGAAACTTGTCTGATGCCGTCTTTTGCAAGAAGAAAATAGAATAATTCATTTATATTTCCGCTCAATTTATTGATTAATGACCTACAAATTCAGTATAATATCGCCTCGAAAACGATCATCTTATATTCTAAATAAAATCACACGCTTACTTACTTAGAGCTAATTAAAAGTAATAATGGAGTAGATCAATATGCCAATACAATCTGTTCAGCATTACAAAAATCGATTTGAACTCGCAGTTAAACTCACACTTGAAGATCACAAGAATGAGCCTCCCGAGCTTAAGCGTTATATTCAATGCCGATGCGCAGTTGATGAGGATGATTTAAGTGATGAAAATATGCCATTCTTAACAGAAGCCATCCGTAACACTGAAAACATGCCGCAACTTCTTCTTGACATATCTCGGAGAAGCTACAGAAAAAAAGCACACGAAGCCCTTATTAGGCTCGCAGAATCATGTCCCACTCTTACAGGGGTTATTATTCATAATGCTGATCCTGATTTGGAAACCCAACGAAAGCTACTGATGGAGAAACTGGAGGAAAATAAGAAGAAATTGAGGGAAAGCAAGAAGCTATCAAAATCCGTGTCATCCGCAGAATCGGGAAATCTGAACGCTACGGCGGAAGAATGCAAAAAAGACTCCGGAACAGTATCTGCCCTCCGCAGCGTTAGCCTTACCCCTCCTGCGTCGCCAAGAATTGCAAGTGATCAACCAGGTGGAAGTGATTATGGTATTGGTACTGATATTGAGCATTTACCCCTGCCTTCATGGTTAAAACCAATATGAGGCGCTTAAATGTACTTTCTTGTTAATGTTATAAATTTGGCAGTAGACATAGCATAATTAAAGAAAATAAATTTATCATCGAATTTTAGCAGATGACATATCTTTTAAGAATTAGTACTATATGCCCCTATGAATGACAATGCACTCAAACACATATTTGGCCGTGATCTTTTGAGAAAAATTTCCAACTCTATTGCCAATGTTTATCCCTCGTTTGATCAAAAAAATTTTTTGAAATTGTTCACTAAACTTGAGTCTTTAGAAATGAAGCCTCGTGTGCATCTCATTCGGGATGAGTTAAAAAAATTACTCCCAGCTGATTGTAAAAAAGCATTTAAAATTCTTTTGGAATCTATGCATCGTGGCAAGCTAGAAGGTTTTACTTTATGGCCATATACTGAATTTGTTCAGACATATGGGCTGGATAAGCCTGATCTTTCGCTCAACATGTTGAAAGAACTGACAATCCAATTTACATCAGAGTGGGCCGTTCGTCCGTTTATCCAATGTTATCCTGAAAAAACGCTAAAATTTCTTTTAAATTGTACAAAAGATAAAAATGTTAATATTCGGCGGTGGGCATCGGAAGGGACTCGTCCTAGACTCCATGGGGAGAGCGGCTTCAAGAGTTTATGCGTAACCCTCAATTGACTCTTCCAATTTTAGAGAAATTAAGATTTGATTCTGAATTGTTTGTTCGCAAAAGTATTGCAAACCATTTAAATGATATAACTAAAGACCACCCTGAATTTGTCATCAAAGTCCTAACTCGTTGGAAGAAAGAGGCTAGCTTAGAGGATTCGCATAAGATTAACTGGATTGTTAACCGATCGCTTAGAACGCTTATTAAAGATGGCCACCCAGGTGCATTGAAACTTATTGGTGTTTCCAAGGCGCAAATCAAGCTCGATAATTTTCAGATCAAACAAAAGAAAATTAAATTAGGTGATCGCCTCGATTTTCAAATAGACATTCGCTCAACTTCAAATAAAGATCAAAAACTGGTGGTTGATTATATTATCCATTTTATAAAAGCGAATAAAAACGCTACTTCTAAAGTTTTTAAATTAAAAACTACTAAAATTTTGGCAAAGAATATTTTAATCATTAAAAAAAGCCATCACTTTAAGAAAATTACAACCCGTAATTACTATAGCGGAATCCATGGTTTAGAAATCCAAGTTAATGGAAATTCGATTGATAAAAAAAATTGGGTTTTAGAGCTGTAGATGCAATATCAAACGTTTATCCGATGCAGGCATCATTCGTTATTCTTTTGCTGTAATTTGTCTCCAGGAGAAGATATGTGTATAATAAAACCATTTTTTAGCATATGATATGCGTGAAAAATAATATGTTATAGGTTCGACCCGTTAGCATCGTAAGTAAATATCAGTAAATCTAGTAATAATGAAAAAAGGAGTGATTGTAATGAGTTTTAAAAAAATATTGGCAGCTGTTGTAATCATAGTAGCTAGCGTAAACGTAATGGCTGGCCCTGTTGTACATGTAACTCCTGAATTACTTGTACTTTACGCAGGTATTCCTTTAGGTTGGAAAGTAAATTATAAAGATTATGATTTTGATATCGAGAATGAAACCAATTCTAGTATTGGCATAGAGATTAAAGTCCACACATTAAACTATCCTGAAAATGTTCGATCGGCTATGTGGGTTGAGTCGGGCGGATGTGGCGTGCAAGAGCTTGGCCCTCAGCAATATGTAGTTTGCGTAATTGAGCCAAAGGGGCATCTTGAGCTCGATTACAATTTATTTCCAAAACCTGAAAATGGGCCTGCGGATTCTATTGAGGGTAGTTTTACCCTAACAGCGGGTTAATTTAACTTCACAAAAAAATCTGTTTTTACAGCTTATATTTTTTAAGCGCAAACGATAGATTGTTATGTTAAAGACATCGAGGGAGATTTTTCATGGTTCTTGAAGTTAAAGCCTTGTCATTAGAAATGGCAAAAATGCTGGCAGATAGCGCTGAGAAAAAAGCAATTGAAAAGCAAGTAAAAATCGCGATTGCTATCATGGATGCCCATGGTAATTTAAAATATTATCGGCGCATGGATGGTAATAATTTTATAAGTGTCAGAATGTCTCAACTTAAAGCCATGACTTCTGCCAGTATACCGCTTTCAACCAAAGCACTTGCGGAAAAAAATAAAATAATGGATAACGCTCCTTATCAGGCTGTGCCAGGTATCGTGCTTTTGGAGGGTGGTCTTCCTATTATTACCAAAGACGGTCAGCACATCGGATCAATTGGTATCAGTGGTGCTAATCCTGAAATTGATGGTGTTTGTGCGCAGGCAGCTTTAGATTCTATTGCAGAAGGTTTATAAGAATAAAAAATCTTGATGGCGTAAATTAAGTTATAAAATTGCAGGTAAAGGCGCGTTAAATTAAACGATTTTTTGAGAATGTTGTCCTTTGACCTCACTTATTCAAGCACCAAACATTTTTCATGTATGATATTATCTTAATGCACGTAAGCAACTTGACCCTAATACCAAGGAGATGCAGTTATGGCCAATAAACACATTGCTGAGTTATTAATAGAAGCTAACAAAAAAATTTTTGAAATCAGTAATGCAGTAGAAAATGAAAGCTCCATCAATCGCCAAAAGCTAATTGATGGAATTAATGCGGTTATCCGCCAGCTGGACCATGTAGTAGAACAATTGGGAAAATCAAGTTGAGATCGAACGCTGGCATAACCAAGTTGATTATAAATTAGCTTGGTTGATGCTGGTCTTTGGCCTCATTCATGTTAGCGAGCACGATCTGACCTACCCCTTATAAGCACCGGCTTCTTTCTAAAGCAGATTAATCAGATCAAAAAGTAGGCTAATCTAATTAAATATTGACCTATACTGTTAAATTTGCATAAAATTAAGATATAAAAATTATTATTAAAAACCACCATAAAACCGAGGGGCGCTATTAATGCGATCAAATACATTAGTTATTCCAGCGAAAAAGAGAGTAGCTTTATTAGAAATAAAAATAAATGCCACCGATGATGCAGTAAATAGCTCTAAGTCTATGCCACGATCCAGGCCTATCCCACCTGCCTATGGATGGTATTTCGATGGTCTTGATGGTAATTTATCTTTAGTAGATATTCTTCATGTTAAAACTCCAAATCATCCACGCTATAAAAAAGCAGGCACATGCTATAGAGGTTTCAGGTATTTTAACTGCTTACACTATCACGATGAAATTGGCTGGTTTTTTAAAGCTAAGAAAGAAGCAGCAGTAATTGTAAATGCATATAATAGAGGAGTATTTGGCAGTTCTTCTTTAGAGGGGCAAGTTGTGCTTGGCACTGTTGATAGTCCTGAGGCACGGTCGCCCTATGTATTCTTTCTTGAGCATCCTGATTTTCATGAGTTTAAAGATGATGATATTTTCTATATTTTTGACCGAAAGCAACGACCAAAACAGGAAATTGAGGATTTTCGCGAAAAAGTAACTCTAGTTCTTTCAGATAAAGAAATTGCGAGAATCAAAGAAGAAATTGCGATTGTTACAAAGAGAAAAAAAACAACTTGGCAAAAAAAACAAGTCATATTAGAAAGGCAAGAAAAATTTATTGATAAAAAACCAACAGTAGTTCATAGGCCTCCTACTGCTGCTCAGCGTAAATTAGCTGACGAAAGAATTATTAGGAAAGCCAATAATCTGGAGCGATCTGCTGCAGTGATGTTTTCTGATGATGATTCAGAAGAAGAGTCTGTTGACCATAATGACCTTGATTTCAACCCAAAGAGGATGAAGAGGAAGAAATCTACTAGTACATGGACGAAGTCTAATAATAGAGAAGTAAAAAAATTAAAAATTGCTACTGAGATTGCGATTAATGGAAAAGATGAAAAGAAAATAGAGCAGATTCTGGGTCATAAAAAAAATAATTTTAGTTTATCTCCTAGTCCTAAAGACAAGTGGCTATTAAAAGACGATTGGGGCTATTATTTAAATGGTTCAATGGAACAGCGGAAATGTTTCCAAGAGATTGCATTAGCAAATCGGTTACCAATTGCTTTCATTTATGATGAGCAACAAATTTATATTTTTCATTGTGAAGATAATGATAGAGGAACAGGTAAGATTCTCCGTTCATTTGAATCTTCTACAGCTGCATACCGCCGATGGGTATCATTCGTAGATGCAAAAATGCAAAATCAAACTAACGTAGCAATAGGAGGTTTTGGATTGTTTTCACCAGTGGCTTATTGCAAGGTAGAAAAAGCAACGGTTGAGGATGCTAAGCTACTTGCTTATTTTAAATTTTTAAATAATTTGCCCTCTGCTCCTGTTAGTTCTGCGCATTTACCCTCTGTTTCTCGTCCGCTGTTTTCTGATGTGTTTCCACCTGCTAGCTTAGTAGCGGAAACTCATTTGGTCACGAGGCAGCAAGCTTATTTTTCTACGCGAAAAAAAGCATGATGAAAAAATAAAGAGTCTCCTGATGATTATCAACGCAGGATAATTTATAGGCTGGGGATTGGGAACAGTTAAAGTAGTAGAATTGCTACTTGCTACTGCAGTACTTGGAGGAAACAACCTACTATAAGATGCTGTTATGGGATGAACACTCATAGATGAATGAGTGGAGGGTTGTGGTAAAAGGTGCTGGGGTAAAGGCAAAGGTTGACTTAAGGATTGGGCTTCTTCTTTTATCGTTTATTGAAGATATTTCTTGTTTAAGAAATTTTGTTTTTTCCTTCTGTTTTTCCAGGGGCTCTTTTAATTGCAATTGAATAGATTCAAGTTTCTTTAGTCAATTTATTGACCCAACCATGAGCGAAAAGCCAAGCCACTTACTTTCTATAGCGGCAGTAATTCGATCAAAGTGACGTGAAGTCAGACTTGCTCTACCAGGTCAGGGACAGATTTTTCATAATGATAATAAAATCAGAATGTTATAGAGGTAAAATTCAAAAAGCGATATTTTTATCTGCTCTTATGATGTATAATTCAGCAAAATCAGATCATTTATTGATCTGATGTGCTGCGAAAATGACTCAAATAATCACGCATAAAATGTTGGATGGATTAGCAGCAGCGTATAATCAATCAAAAATAAAAAATAATGAATTATTCAAGAGGATAGCAAAGTGGAAAGTAAACGAGGTTTAATGGCTGAAAGAAAAGACGCAGGTAGAGAAGAATCCTCTATTGCTTTTGAAGCTTTTTGGTCGAAACCACTAAATTTCTATTTTCAAGATTTTCTTGATAAGTATCCTGCGGTAGATGTTCTATTGTTAACTGTTTGGCATGATGCAAAGAGAGAGTTAGGTACGTTTAAAATTTGGCATGCTAAATTAAAAGAAGAAAAAAAAGCCTCTGAGAAAAATTTTCCTATCGCTAAAGAATTGCTTCTGGGTCTTCTATTTCATTGGGAGCTTAATTACCGTGAAGCTTCGCATTGTTTTAAGCGAGTAGCTGCAACAGGTGACGCGATCGCACAATTTTTTTTAGGCATGTATTGTGGGAAAGGTTTAGGTGAGTTAACAAAAAATAATACTGAAGCAGTGCAATATCTTGAAAAAGCAGCAAATAATTCTATTCCCTGTTCAGAAGCACTCTATGAGCTAGCTCTTGCTCAAGAAAATGGTGACTTTGGATTACCAAAAGATGATCCAGCACTTATCATAAAACGTTACGTAGATGCTGCAAATGCTGGTAACGGATCGGCTGCCTATGACTTGGCAAATAAATTATTGGCGGAAGAAGGAGATGAAAAATATAGAGAAGAAAAAGCCAAAGAAGCCGTCAAATTTTTTCGTCAAGCAGTCGCACAAGGTAATTGTGATGCATTGATTAAATTATCTGATTTATATCAAGTTGGATGTGGTGTTCCTAAGGATGAAGTTGAAGCAGATAGACTGTTTGATATGGCTACGGAAATCTCGCTTAGATATATTCATTTGACACCTTTTTTAGAATTTTATACAACGCCGATAGATAAATTTATTGAAGCGGCTGAAAGTGGTGATCCTTTGAAAATGGTGGTGCTTCAAAAGCGCATGCATGAAAAGATAAAAGTCGATAGAGAAATCATACAAAATTGGATTGCAATGGCTGAAAAAGAATATCTAACTATTGGATTATCTGACAATAAACAAATGGTATTAGGGACTCTCTATTATTATAATGGGGAGTGGGAAAAAGCAAAAAAATGTTTTTCGACTTTGCAACAAATCAATCCCTATGCAGAAATTATGTTGTTGCGTTTTCAATATGAAATTGCCGGTGAAATAGATATTACAGAAGCAATAAATGCTTACAAGAGAATCGTTGTAAAAAATCCTTCGCATAGCTATGCATTGACTAGACTTGGATATCTATATTATAAAAATAAGCAATATAGTTTGGCAGAAGACTGCTTTAATCAAGTAGTGAAAGATGGAAATGCTGGAATTTTCAGTAGGGAATTACAAATATTCTATAATGATGAAAACGTTATTCATAGAGCCAATCATTTGGTGAAAAAGCTTACATATGACGCAATAAAACATGGAAGCATATACTGTTTATCGGTATTAAGAGAGCAGACTGAAACAATTGAGGATGAGGCAAGGTATGATCGTTATCTTGTAAAAGTTTTTAGCATGAGCTATCGATTGGAAAATGAATTCAGATATGCAGAATCACTTTGGCTTGGTCTAGGGATTTCCCAGAATACTCAAAAGGCCCTCGAAATATTACAACCAATCAAAGAGGTGTATGATAATTCATTGTTAACAGTGCAATACACATGCCACACGTTGGGGAATATTTATAAGAATTCTCCAGAGCATATTGATATTGGACTTGCGGCTTATTATTACCGTTGTGCAGCGCAGGCAGGATACGAGCGCGCTAAACAAAAATTACTTGAATTGCATAAAGATTTTTCTAAGACTCCTGGTGTTGTTTATAACCTAGCATTTATTTATCCCCCTGAAGATAAAAGTAAAGATGCTGAAGATAGACGTAAGGATGCTACTGAATTAGCGCGCGATCGGCCTGTTATTTTTGATGATTTAGCAGATAGAGATGACTGGGAAAAAATTCAATCTTGGTTGTCGGATACGGAAATTGCTAAGAGTGTAAAGCAACGCAAAGCAACATATATCATTAAGAGACAGTATGAAATAGGGCAGGCGACTCGTCTTCCAGCGGATGTATGTACAATAATTTCAACTTTTTTTACTGTGCCTCGTAATCTCAAAAAAATTAGAGAGAGTGTTTACGAGTGGGAGAAGAGAGAGATGAAAAAAGATAAGACTGACCCCCCCCTTCCTTCTGTGACCTCAACTAGCTTTTGGCAAAAGATAGCGAATAAATTTAGCCATCGCACAGTGTCTGAATCAAAAGGATATGGAAGATAGTGGTAAGTGCATTTGGGTCGGATTTATTTTTTCTGTTACAAGCTCAAAGTTGCTGTTGATGTCTTTGGCGTATCTAACGGTCTCGCAGTTATTGAGTTAGCTTGTGTTTTATTTCTAAAAAAGCAGGCGAATAGATGTGAGCAGCAACATGAATTAGGTGGTTTAACCCAAGTAACAGGGGTGTTCTTATCAAAAACATGTTGAGGGTCACGTATTGAAAAAGCATGAAAAAAAGCAAATACTATGTCTTTTTCACGCGATGCAGGGTCATTATATAGTAACCATTGAAATAATAAATTGCATAAAGAGTCATCGTTATTGAGAATAGTTCTTTTTTTCTCATCTTTAGTAATGAATTCAATTAACATACCAATTTCTTCTCGAAACCCAGAGCTTTTAATGTTTTTTCTAATAATCTGGGTATGTACAGTAGCAACCTGAAGTAGCAAATAAGTACCCGCCAATGCTTCGTTTGTTTGGTCTAAATTCTGCTCCATTAACCATTTAGTTATAGAGGTCACATTGATTGGGATAGCGGTAAGATTTTTTGTATAAAGAATGTGAAAATGAGGATTATAGTTTTTTAGCTTATCTCGAGCTGCAATGATTATATCAGTGATTTCTTTAGCGCGCTTAGCAAGCTCTTCATTTTGTGAGCTTATTTTACATCTTTCATAGATCCTCTTTCTTGTTTTTTTCGAAGAATCAGCTTTATCATCTGGTGCTGCTTTCGAAGAATTGCTAGTGACAAAAACTTTTTCATTTGTTTCACATATGTGAGTGTTAGGAATAGTGATCCTTCTGAAAGGTGAATGCTTAGCAACTTTTACATCAGAGGGGCTCGAAGCTAGCTGTGTTTGTTGTTGTGCGTTCTGAGCTGCTCTAGGTGTCATTGCTGATTATCCACAAAAATTGAATATATAACTTTTAATAATAGATGTTTCTTAGCGAGCTATGTGTGTATTGATTGTTGGTATCGGTGAAACAGCATAAATTGAATTAAAGCAATTCTTAGGGAATACTGCATAAGCAGAGGTTGAAGAATACGAGCAACCAGAAGATTCTTTATCATCATCAACTGGGGTAGGTATAGGACTGGTTGGCCCAGTCAGGTGAGCTAAAATATCGCTTGCTGCTTTTTTTGCATCTTCTGTATTAGATGCAACGATACAATCTATCTCAAACGCCCATTGATCAACTGTTCCAAAATTACCTATTTGGCCTGCTGTATATTGGTTCGTGGTATCATCTTCATCATTGTCTTTCATAACGATTAAAGATCGTTGTTTAATGGCATCGACGCTAGGGCATATTACTGCTTTTGTTGCGGCAATTGCAGCAGATTGTAATGTGATGCAAGTTGCTATTGTCATAATTTGATAAAGCGTGCTTTTTCTCATGAGTTGAGTTTCCTATATTTTTAGAAAAGTTGTTCTGGTCTCAGCTTGTTTTTGCATTGGCGACTTTAGGTAAAGCGTGATAAATAGTACTCGCAAATGCTGGTCAGTGCAAGTTTTATGCATTTAGTGATTACTGCATGTGATAAAGCAAGTGCATGATAATATAAAGAAAAATAGAAATTTTCCTACAGTTTATTCTTGAGAAAAACTCATAATGTCACGATTTTTAATAACAAAAAATTGCGAGATAATTACCATGAGAATAAAAATAGAAATAATAATCCCAATATTTCGAAATGATCCCTGATAAAAATAACCAGCAATCTGCAGGCTAAGTGCTGCAAAGATAAGACGTGATCCTTGAAGGATTGCTGATACTTTTCCTTTTGACTGTGGAATAAAGCTTAGGCATAGAGGCACAAGCATGTTTGATGGGATAATTTGGCTGATAATAAATGGAATAAATGCGAGAGTAATCAGTAATGGATTAGGACTATCTAGAAAAGTAACTAGTGCGATACTAATTAAGCTGGTAATGTAGATTTTGCTTGAAACGTATAGCATTTTCTTTTGCTGATATCTATGCATAATTAGCCCAAATAGTATGCTTCCGAGTGCAAATACTAAAGCGAAAGCTCCCTGATAAAATCCAAAATGTGAGAGGCTCACACCTAAATCTTTCATGTATAGGAGAGGAGACATCCCAATAAAAATCCAATAAGGCACAAACATAAAAATAATATTCATCATCAAAAGCATCAGTGGTTTTGATTGGAAGAGTGGAATATATCCCCGTAATGAGAGAGTCTCTTTCTGCTCAGGCAATTTAAAAGTAGGGATAAAAAACAAGGTCATCATTAACACCAACAATCCTAAAAGTAAAAGCGTCGTAAAATTACCTTGCCAGTGGAAATACAAAGTTATATAACTTCCAACAACAGGAGCGATAGCTGCAGATGCATTCATTGATCCATTCAGCATCGCCATTAAGAATTGTTGTTTTTTAAGTGGATAGGTATCAGCGATAATTAAAAAACTAAGGATCGCAGGCGCTGCTATTCCTATGCCCTGCAAGAAACGGCCAATGAGAAGAAAGTGATAAGATGTCGCCCACAAGCAAAAAACACTGCCAATGATAAAAGTGATGACGCCAATTAATATAATTGGCTTGCGGCCATAGCGATCAGCCAGGCCTCCAACAAAAAATAGGCTCAGACAATACCCTACAAAATTGACTGACAGTAATGCTTCAACCCAAAACGATGATAAGCTAAATTGATTTTGTAGTTCAGGGAAACTCGGTACAAAAAGATCGAATTCCATCCCTGTTAAGATATCCATTAGAATGACGGTGACTAAAACCATTGCTTTGATAATGGCTTGATTCATTATTATAATTATCCTATTTTTAAGGCTATACAGAAGCAAAGTATCATGCGGATTGACTGAAAAGTCACGATTAAATTACTAGAATTTAGATTTTAAAAATAGTATCCTGCTCATCTGAAAATGCAAAATGTCATCCAATGATTTTGGTGGTAAAAGAGCTTATCAAGCTGATTTTGAAGTTTATGATCAGCGTGCTAGAGATCCAAATAATACCGTTTTAGATATCCATATCGGGATAAGAAATGAATAGCCAATATCTTGATTCTTTGATTGTGACTGACATGCACCAAGATCTTCTTGATGCTCAGCGTTATGTCTATAACCCATGTAAGCTTGAATATTCTCAACCAGTCATGGAGAAAGAAAGCGCTGAATATGGAGCTTATCTATTTAATTTGCATGGTTTCTCGGTTAGATTTCGTGTTGCTAAAATTACACCTACGAAAATTGGGCAATTTGTTACTCTATGGAAGCGAGTTGGGAATGGTTCTATCCAGCCATATGATATGTCAGATCCAGTCGATTTTTTTATTATCAGCACGCGCAAAGATAATCATTTCGGACAATTTATATTTCCAAAATCTGTTTTATGTGAACAAGCTATATTTTCAATTGAAGGAAAGGGTGGTAAGCGAGGTATACGTGT
>Ga0206802_1173_pt1 | contig 14784 bp, 12 predicted proteins | sample Alteio_BWOrgCont_63_FD_152902 | JGI IMG/M metagenome (GOLD analysis project Ga0206802, IMG submission 152902) | Enriched cells from forest soil in Barre Woods Harvard Forest LTER site, Petersham, Massachusetts, United States -... | ecosystem: Environmental > Terrestrial > Soil > Temperate forest >... | reverse complement strand
ACCAGATAAAGCTCAGACAAGCCCATGGTCTTCATGGCACGCGCAGCTGAGCCAATGTTGCCAGGATGGGAGGTGTTGACTAGTACAATTCGTGTTCGTTCAAGCATATGTGTCGTAATTGGTGAGTAAATCGGCCGCATAGCTTAGCATTAATTACTGGCATCCTCGAGCCATTCGTTTTATCATTTCGCCCTTTCCTTTCATCAAAGAGCTCTTTAACCCTTATGCGTGAACCACTCATCAATATAGCCATTGAAGCCGCTCGTGCGGCGGGAATCATCATTCATCGCGCCATGAAGCGCATGGATACCGTCAAAGTGATGGAAAAAAACCCTAACGACTTCGTGACAGAAATCGACCAGCGTGTTGAACAGGAAATTATCTCCATCGTACGCAAAGCTTATCCTTCTCATGGATTTATTGGTGAAGAAGGTGGTGAGCTGCAAGGCGATGATTACCAATGGATTATTGATCCCATCGATGGCACACGCAATTTTATACACGGGTTTCCGCATTTTGCTGTCTCCATCGCCATTGCCTATAAAAATCGTATTGAACACGGCGTGATCTACGACCCCAATCGCCAGGAATTATTTATCGCCTCACGCGGCAAAGGTGCATTTTTGAACGATAGACGTATTCGCGTCAGTGAACGCAAGCAACTCGCTGAAGCCTTGCTCGGCACAGGTTTCGCCTATCGACATACCGACAAGGATGATGATGTGCCAAAAAAAATCCTGCAATCATTGATTCCCCTGTGTGGCGATGTGCGTCGGGCGGGTGCTGCGACGCTTGATCTTGCTTATGTTGCTTGCGGACGTTTCGACGGATTCTGGGAAGCTGGATTAAAAATCTGGGATATTGCAGCAGGAATTTTGCTGATCAAGGAAGCTGGCGGCATGGTGTGTGATCTCGAAGGCGGCGAGGATTATATGAAGACCGGCAATGTGGTTGCGGCTAATCCTGCGCTGATGCGTCAGTTGTTAAAGTCTATTAAAAATACTTCGCAAGGTATTTTGGAAAAATAAAAAATATTATTTACTGAAGGAATGAAAATATGAAATATATTTCCACGATCACATGGAAACATGATGCTAATACACCATTCAATGCAAAATCCTACGATCGTACGCATGAAATAAAATTTGGCGGCGGTTCTGAAATAAGTGGCAGCAGCGCACCTGAATATCTGGGAAAAGCAGAATTGGTTAATCCAGAAGAATTATTTACAGCATCACTTTCCAGCTGTTTCATGCTGACATTTTTATATCTGGCCGCAATGAAAAATTTACAGGTGGAAGAATACACCGCAGAAGCAGCTGGCACATTAGGTAAAAACGCAGAAGGCAAAATGGCAATGACAGAAGTTGTCATTACACCACGCGTCTGCTTTCAGGCAGAACCTGACAAAGCCATACTCGATGAGTTATATAAAAAAGCACATGATAATTGCTTTATCTCAAGTTCGGTGAAAACGAAAGTGGTGATTGCGGGGTGAATATTTTTTTATTTCACCGGAATATTTTCAGGTTTAATCCAGTAGACCTTGCCATTTTTCCAACCACACACTGGATTACCTGCTTGCTTGTGTTTTAACAGAGCTTTATTAATGCCTGATTGAATAATCTCGCGCACTTTATTGGAATCTCCCAGTATGCGCGAGATTTGGTCATTTTTAATCTGTGGTTTCATCGTAAATTTCTCGTAAGTTTGCCCATATCACAGGATTTTTAATTTCAAGTTTGTCCATTTTGGATGCGACTAAGGTTATGTTGCCAATTTCGGTATTATCGTACATTAACCAAGCATCTGCTATTGGTTTATATAAATTAAAAAAATTTCTAATGCCAGCATGATATCGTCGTCGGATAACATCTTCAGGAACTGAATGCCCTCCTAATTTCACTCTTTCTTTTACCCTCGAGATTGCAAGATCAGGACTATCTAAAAGTAAATAAATAAGATGAAACAAATATCCATCATTTTTAAGCTTTTTTATCCATGGAGCAAATGTACGACTTGCCAATGTTGTTTCAAATGCAAAGTTTTCTTTATTACTTGCTAAAAAACGTATACGTTCCAGCATTATTCTTCCTGCCTGAATTGCTGCCTTTTCAGGCTCAAATGCGCTTAATCCATATGCGATATTATCTGCATTGACAAAATTAGTAATTTGCAAAGCTTCCTGCAATAATGCAGGCGCGGTCGTTGTTTTTCCAGCACCATTGGCACCAGCAATAATAAGCACATGTGGCATATTTAAATTATTCCTTTAAAAACAAGTTAAACCATAATTTGCGCATAAAATAACATTATGCTAGAATTCTGTTCAATATTTTTCACAAACACTTAAAACGAGGCAACATATGCATTCATCCGCAACAGAAGCCTATCAGGTAAAAGATGATTTAAGCTTAATGGCGCTGCCATATTATGCCAAGAGCGGCCACGATGATATCTCCACCCTCAAGGCAAATGCCAAGAAAATCCTCTGCCAATATCTCGAATTGCGCATGTATAACTCCAGTTACCATCTTTTCATCCACGCCAAGGATTCATTTAAAGTCTCGATTAATGAGATAGCCACAAAATTCAAATGCGGAGATGCAAAATTATTCGAAGATAAGAAATTTCTACAGCAAACAAATGCGGCATTTGCAAACACACAGGCAACTCACGCAGATGATTTTCTTACTCTGTGCAAAATCATCAGTTGCATTGATGCAACAAACGCTCAAACGCATTCGTCATTTCTTGAAAAAATGATTACACAACAGTTGAAACGTGCCATCGAAGAAAAGAAAAGTAAAAATTTTATCGATAAGGTAAAAGAAATTAGACAGCTGATCGAGCAATATATTACTCAGGAAAAAAATTGGGTAAATAAAAAAATATTTAAGTTAATTACCAGTTTAAAACTTGATGTTTATGATAAAAATCCAGATTTGATAAACATACTCAGTGGAAAAATATTAGAGGAAGCATCTTCATTAAAATGGGATATCAAATATTTTGAAAATCGAATAATGGAAGAAAACCAAAAACCCCAGAACGATTATATACATATAGGTGATCCTCTTAGCTTTATGTACTTCGCTAGCAAAAAAATCTCTGACACCATCACAGATTTAACAAAAGCAAAACATGAATGCCAAAATAAAAGGGATAAACTACTGTTCAGCCAAACTAATTTTTTAAAGTATTGCTCTGATAATTCTTTTGATCCAGATACTGCATTTAATTATATTTATGCCCTGCTCATGCTTAAGATACCTGAAAAAGAAGAAAGGATTAATTACCTGCAACAGAAATTTACTAGCATGCTGAATAAAAAAGAACGCATCATACAAAGAATATTTTTCTTGCGGGAAATTCTGCCACAACCAAAGGATGTGAGAAATCATATCAATCAATATCTGCTAGCTGCGTATAAAAAGCCGAGGAAGTGATAGTAAGTTGTTTGTGAGTTGATTATTCATCATCGCCTCACCCTGTTTGCGGAGAGCTGTCATCCTGAGCGCAGCTCTTGCTTTTGCGCGAAGGATCTCATGAAGAATGCACATAATTTATTGGGAGATCCTTCGCGCAAAAGCAAGAGCCGCGCTCAGGATGACAAACACTTGCTTCAGGATGATAGACGCCTGCTTCAGGGTATAATAGACGCCTGCTTCAGGGTGACAGCTCTCCGTTGAAAGATAAAAGCTCTCCGCAACACGCTCGGCAATCCCACCCATTCCTCCGCACAGATAACGCATAACTTGCCCAAAAAATAACTTCCTATTAAAATCCTGCCCACATCATAACAAACACTTATAACGAGTCAGCACATGCGGTCATCCGAATCAGAAGCCTTTAAAGTAAAAAATATTCTCAGCGAACAAGCGCTGGCACATTATGCCAGAAGCGATCAGGATGATATCGCCATTTTTAAAGCTGAGGCAAAAAAAATCCTCTGCAAATATCTCGAATTGCGCATGTATAACCCTTGCTATCATTTTTTTGTCCGCTCGAAGGATTCATTTAAAATTGCCATTAATGATATGCCCACAAAATTTAAATGCGAAGATACGGAATTATTCGAAGATAAGGAATTTCTGCATAAAGCAAATGAGGCATTTGCAAACACACAGGCAACACATGCAAACGATTTTCTGCTTCTGTGCAAAGTAATCAACAGTAACATGAACGCCAAACAAGCTGAAAAATTTTCCTCAGTTCTTGATGATATAATTAAATTACATCTAAAAAACGACAAACAACAAAATAAAAGCAGCAATTTTGCTGATACAGCACAGAAAATCAAGCAACTGATCGATCAATATATTGAGCGTGAAAATATCTCGGAAAATAAAAAAATATTCAAGTTAATTACCCGTCTGAAATTTGATATTTATGATAAAAATAAAGAATTGATACCAAGCCTTGAGCAAACGATAAAGAAGGAAATAGCCGATTTAAATATGCTTATTTGTTACCTGAATAATAAAGCACATGAGAGAAGTCAAAAAGCCCGTAATCAACAACCAGACTATCTTCCTACTGGCATAAACCTTTCCTGGTATGTAAACGTAGTTGATGAGTACTGGACATCCACCATAAATCAAACCAGGAATGAAATAGAAATATCAAAACGCAGCAATCAAATATTTTTAGATTATTGCTGCTCTAAAAATTCGGCTTCCAATACTGCATTTAATTATATCTATGCTCTGCTCATGCTCAAAATACCTGACCAGGAAAAAAGAATAAAATATCTGGAAAAGGAATTTACTTGCGTCCTGAATGAAGAGCTTATTCACAAGATGTTTTTATTACGACAAATCCTGCCAGCACCAGATGATGTGAGAAAGTATATCAATCATCTACATCTGCAAGCTGTGTATGCGACCCCACGAAAGTGATGCGAGCAAGTTGTTTGTGAGTTGATCATCAGCTAATTCTCCACCCTTGCTGCGGACTGTCATGCCAGCATGCTTTTAGCTGGCATGACAGTCCGCTTCAGCACATGCCACTTGATCCTTAAAGACCTGTTACAAAACCTACTCAAAAACCTGGCAAGCTTTTTGTGAAGTTTCCAACTGGTCTTTCAGGTTCCGGTAAAAAATAGGTTGCTCAGGCACACAAAGGTTTATGGTTTGAAGGGCGTCGCGGCCAGGAGGCAAGGAGAGCCGAGGACAGGACGTCCGTCCCTGAAAACCATAAACCTTTGTGTGCCTGAGCAACCTATTTTTTACCGGAACCCTTCACTGATGCGGATTCAAAATTTGCAGCCCATGCAAATTTCGTAGGGAAATATCAGATCCAGTGAGCAATAATCATGGATGCCAGCTAAAAACATGCTGGCATGACAGAGCTGCTGTGTAACGACAAATCCACTCATCATTCCCACTCACCTTTTGTCCGCATCGTGAACCACATCCTTAATGGCCGTATTTCCTGGAAAAATGGCCGTATCTTGGCTTTTTTGGCCGTATTTCATGGAATTTTGGCCGTATTAATATTAAAATGGCCGTATTACTCAAAAAAATGGCCGTATTTCATGTCAAATGATCAGGACAAAACTTCCGTATTCACCGCACTTAATCAGCAGGAAAATCCCGTTTCACTGGCTGAGTTACTCAACATTCTTGGTGCCAACTATTCAGAACGCACCGTGCGTCGCTGGTTAGCAGAATGGATACAAAAAGGAATTGTGCTAAAAAAAGGTAACAAACGCGCCACACGTTATCTGGCTATCAAGCAAAAATCTGTAGAATTAGCAAAAGTATATTTTAGTGAAGCTAGTCAGAAAATAATAAGCCAGATCAAAACAGCTTATGAATTAAGAAAACCCGTAAGTTACCAGCCAAAATGGCTTGATAAATATCGTCCCAATGTAGATTTCTATTTGTCACCAGCACAACGGGAAGAATTAAACGAAATAGGAAGCAGAGCAAAAAAATACAAGGCAGCAGGAACATATGCGCGACAAATCTATAATCGCATCTTAATCGATCTTTCCTACAATTCATCCCGACTGGAAGGTAATACTTATTCCTTACTGGAAACAGAAAAATTAATTCTTGAAGGCACTGCAACAGAAGGCAAGCTGGATGAAGAAAAAACCATGATATTAAATCATAAGGAAGCTATTCGTTACCTGGTCGATAAATCCAGACAGCCTGGCATAGATGACGCAACCATTTATTCTTTACAGTATTTACTTTCTGATGGATTAATTGCACCTGAATATTCCGGCAAAGTACGCGATCATGGTGTGCGTATTGGTGGTTCAATCTACATACCCCTGGAAAATCCTGCATTGCTAAAACAATATTTACACATGATTTGCACGAAATATAACAAAATAAAAAACCCATTCGAAAAAAGTATTTTTTTATTGGCACACATCGCTTATCTGCAACCATTTGCTGATGTGAATAAACGCACATCGCGATTAAGCGCCAATCTCCCTCTTTTTCACGCCAATCTTGTGCCTTTATCATTTGAAGCAATAAAACAGAGTGATTACATCGATGCCATGATAGCCATTTACGAGTTAAACAACATAAATCCTTTAATTGATTTATATATTCATTCTTACCAACGCACTGCTGAAAAATATGATGCGACAGTAGAAGCGATTGGTTTTGATCGAGTAAGAATTCAATATCGGCAACAACGACGGGAAATTATTCGACATATTGTAAGCAATAAATTACATGGTATTAAAATGGAAAAATATATTAATACCATGTCGAAAAAAATAATTGATAAAAATGATCAAATGCAATTTATTAAAAATATTCATGAAGACCTGGAACAATTAGGGCCTCATAGTATTAGCGGAATGGGCATAACCATTAAACAAGTTGATGAATGGCGCAAGTGATGCGCCAAATCAAGGTCTTGCATCAGCTTCCTTTGGCACAACCACGAGATGCTGGCGTTGCAATCCTAATGCCAGCGTGAGTGAACCTGCGACATAAATCGAGGAATAGGTACCCACCACGATGCCGATAATCAGCGCAAGCGAAAAACCATGCAGCAAACTGCCACCAAGGAAAAATAATGCCAACACAACAATCAAGGTCAAAGCAGATGTCATGATTGTGCGCGACAAGGTTTGATTGATGGATTGATTCATGACTTCTGTTGCATCTGCCTTGCGGAATTTGCGGAAATTCTCACGCACACGATCGAAAATAACGATAGTGTCATTCAGCGAATAACCAATCACCGTTAAAACAGCAGCAAGCGCAATCAGATTAAATTCAATATGAAAAAAGGAAAAAATACCTACGATGATGATCGGATCATGCACCAGGGCAACCGTTGATCCAATCGCAAAACGCATATCAAAACGAAATGCGATGTAAATCATGGTACCTAATAAAGCAATGATGATTGCCAGCAAACCACGTGTCGCCATTTCCTGCCCGACAGTAGGACCAATGTAATCGATCTGATTCACCTTCGCACCGGGCAATGCGGCAACTACCTGACTCACCATCGCAGTGCGTTCTGCATCGGTCATGACAGCAGCATGTTGTTCCTTGGGCACCAGACTGACGAGCACATCTTTTGAGGTACCAAAACTAATGACGACTGCTTCAGGAAACCCTGCTTTTTCCAGACTATCGTGCACTTGCGTCAAATCAGCCGCTTGCGGATAACTCAATTGAATTTGTGTACCACCGGTGAAATCCAGCCCCCAGTTCAATCCATGCCAGCTAAGCGAAACCAGTGAAGCAACAAATAAAATAATCGAAAGAACCGCAGCCCATTTGCGCTGCGCCATGAAATTAATATTCGTATTATGTTTAAAAAATTCCATTGCATTAAATCCCGATAGAAAGACGTTTATGTGAACGACCGCCATAAATCAGATTGACGATGGCACGTGTACCCGTGATTGCAGTAAACATCGATGTCAGCAAACCTATGGTGATCGTAATCGCAATGCCCTTGATCATCCCGGAACCAAGGCTAAAGAGAATCAGCATGACAATTAATGTCGTGAGATTCGCATCGAGAATAGTCACAAAAGCGCGGTCATACCCAGCATGAATACTGGCTTGCGTTCCCATACCACGTCGCATTTCTTCACGTATACGTTCGAATATTAATACATTCGCATCGGCCGCCATCGCAACAGTTAACACAAGGCCGGCAATACCAGGTAATGTGAGCACTGCTCCAAGCAAGGATAACAAGGCCACAATGAGCACGAGATTCATGGCGAGAGCAAGGTCTGCAATTAATCCCATCACGCCATAATAAAGCGCCATGAAAATAACAACCAATCCGAGACCCACTTCAATGGAAAGCAAACCCATTTGTATATTCTGTTTACCGAGTGTCGGTCCAATGGTGCGCTCTTCAATGATGGTGACAGGCGCAGGCAAGGCACCTGCACGTAATAACAAGGCAAGCGTACGCGCTTCATTGGCACTGCTTAATCCTGTGATCTGGAAGCTATTGCCTAATGCACTCTGGATGGTCGCAACACTGATCACATCACGCGTGGTCTGATAGGAAATTTCCTGTTTGCCATTGACCATTTTCGGTGTGGATTTAACTTCGATATAAACGACAGCCATCGGTTTACCAATATTTTCAGCCGTGGTACGCGTAAATTTACTTTCACCTGCACCACTTAAACGCACCGCAACATTCGGTCGTCCATCTTCACCAAAACCCGAAGTGGCTGTCACTACAGATGAGCCGCGTAATATGACATCGTTTTTTAACAGGATGGGTTGATGATGATAGGTAAAGAAATGACTATCGGCTGGCGCCATGCCTTCAGTGGTTGCAAGACGCATGTCATGATCCACATCTACCATGCGAAATTCCAGCGTCGCAGTTTTATCAATAATATTTTTGGCTTCAGCAGTATCCTGCACACCAGGCAAATCAATGGAAACGCGATTATCACCTTGCTGCTGCACGACTGCTTCTGATACGCCTAATTCATTGACACGATTTCTGAGCGTATTCATCGCCTGCTCAAGTGTTTCCTGTTTTGCATTGTATAAAGCTTGCGGTAACAGTGAACCAGTCAGGGTTGAATCCTGTTTCTGCCAGGTAAATTCGTTATATCGACGCATGACAAAACTATAGGCTGCATCGAGCGCATCCTTGTTATTAAATTGCAAAATCACCTGATTATTGGCTTTACGTGTGATGCCGGTATAACGAATATGCTCATCACGCAAGGCTTGTCCAATACCGCGCGAATCACCTTCCACGCGCTGCTGCATGACGGAATCCACGTCCACCTGCAAAAGAAAATGCACACCACCGCGCAAATCGAGACCGAGTTTCATCGGCATGGCGCCTATTCCCTTCAACCAGCCTGGCGTTGCATCAGCAAGATTAAGTGCGACAAGATAATTATCACCGAGCGCATCCTGTATCACTTCCTTTGCCTTGAATTGTTCATCAGTAGAATTGAAACGAACCAGGATACGCTGGTCCTGCAATTGCGCACCGGTATATTTTAAATTGGCTTGATCCAGTGCTGATTTTGCTTTCGCGAGCACATCATCATTCACTACTGTCGCATTCGCACCCATGATTTGTACCGCAGGATATTGCGGGTAAAGGTTAGGCGCTGCGTAAACAAATGCGGCAATGATAACTAAAGCAATCAGTAGATATTTCCAGAGTGGATAACGGTTCATTAAGGCTGCCATGGATAAACAGTTCCTTTTGCATTATTCGATAGTTTTTAAAGTTCCCTTGGGCATCACGCTCACAACAGAGGATTTTTGCATGACGATATCAACATTGCTGGCGATAGAAAGACTGATGTATTGACCACTTATTTTATTCACTCGACCCAGTAATCCACCAGCTGTCATAACTTCATCACCTTTAGCGATGGATTCCATTAATTGCTGCTGTTCCTTTGCACGCTTGCTTTGCGGACGCCACATGAAGAGATAAAGAAAAACAAAAAAGATCGCAAACATAATAAACAGGGAAAAACCACCACCCTGTTCAGCAGGTTGTGCTGCTGTTTGCGCAAACGCAGCGGGAATAAGCAAATCAAGGATGGATTGCATGATAGAACACCTTTTGATGATTTTAGCGAGGCATGATTATAAGCGGTTTCATGCGTTCGTCAAATCTCTCTCCACCCACATCGCATCACCGTAACTATAAAACCGGTACGATAAGCGCACGGCTTCGCGATAAGCCTGCATTACCTTGTCAAATCCGCCAAATGCGCTGACAAGCATCAGCAAGGTGGAACGCGGCAGATGGAAGTTGGTGATTAAAACATCTGCTGTGCGGAAAGAATAACCAGGATAAATAAAAATACTGGTTTCACCCTGATAAGGACGCACGCTGCCACTTTGCGCAGCGGTTTCCAGCGCACGCAATGTCGTGGTACCAACAGCGATAACACGTTTGCCATTCGCCTTTGTCTGTGAAATTTTCTCGCACAATTCTGCTGATATCTGCAAATATTCCGCATGCATTTTATGCTCATGAATATTATCGACACGCACCGGAAGAAAAGTGCCCGCACCAATATGCAAAGTCAGATAAGCAAATTCGACGTTTTTATCGCGCAATACTTGCATGACATCATCATCAAAATGTAATCCCGCAGTAGGTGCTGCAACCGAACCTTTGTGTCGCGCATAAATAGTTTGATAACGTTCCTTGTCCATATCTTCTGCTGAACGCTGCATATAAGGTGGCAAGGGAATCTGGCCAAGTGCCTCGATCATTTCAAGGATAGTCATCCCTGACTGTACATAACGTAAACGATAAAAATTGTCACGACGATCGATTACTTCCAGTATTTTTTGTTGCGCAAGATAAACATGGCTTCCCAGACGCAAGGGCTTGCTGGAACGAACTTGTGCAAGCATATGCTGATCATCGAGTATCCGCTCCACCAGCAGTTCCACCTGGCCGCCTGTATTTTTCACCCCGAGCAATCGGGCTGGAATGACTTTTGTATCATTAAAAACCAGCAAATCGCCTGGGTTCAGCAAGTCTGTAATTTGTTTAAATTCCTGATGAATCAATTTGTTGTCGTTCTGATGCAGTGACATCAAACGACTTGCGCTACGTTTTACCAGGGGATAACGGGCGATCAGATTATCGGGAAGCTCAAAATTAAAATCATTCAACTGCATTGGAATCACTTAACCTCTATGTGCGTTATTTCTCAATTCTTACCATGCCAATCACTGCTAGCGACTGCTTATGCTTTTTGCAATAGTGGCCTTATGGACGCGATAGTTTAAACCAGGGACGGAATATGAAAAAGGAAATTAACACCCATCCAGCTGCTCGCAATGAATCCGTTGAACTTCGCCAGAAGCGCGAATTTAAAATCAGTGATGAACTCCAGCAAGCGATACAACATCTAATAAACAGAATGCGCGAACAAGGCCCCATTAAAAAGAATTGAAAATAGCATTTCATCCATGCAATGATTCCCATCCGGTTAATTAACAAGGTGTTACATATCCAGGAGGAGTCTTCATGCTTAGCCACAACAATCAATCTATTTATACCGATGTCATCAAGCCATTAACGGATGCTCTCAATTATCAGCAATCCAGACGCATTTATTCGCGACTTAAATTCTGGGATAGAAAAAAATATGGTGAGTTATTTCGTGATGGAAAAATGGTTCCTGCAAAAGTTGCAAATTACCTTGGCGTGACAGACATACAAAATTTATCAACAGACAAGATTGAAGAATTAATCAGCAACAAATATAAAATTTACAAACAGAGTAATTTTTTTTCCAGAGTGTTCACGCCAATTCAAGGATATCGACAATTATACAAATTAATCACCTGTGACAAATTGCGGAATAATTATGCTGCGTTTAAAAAAAGCATGGAAAATATTAATTCTTCTTCGCTATTAATCAAGCCAATCGGCAGTGATCAAACCCTGTATGCAGAAACGATTGAGCATTTGATTGCATATTATAATTCTGATTTACCGCGAGAAACAGGCTTTCTGGAAAAATTACTGCGCCCAGAAGATGAATACAAATATATTGATGCATTACGCGAGTTTGCTGACGAAGCATTAAAAACGATTGAAGATGCCATCAATGAATCGCATCTGGAATTATTAAACAGAGCTTGCAAGGTAACCGAGGGCACGCGTGAAAAATTGTTAAATGAATGCAAGGATTGGTATGTGCAACAACTTGATGCGATTAACCCACTGCTAAATCTCAACGAGGAATGTAAAAAGATTCATAAAAAGCTTGAAGTGGCCGTTGGTAAAAAATATGCATTACTGACCGGTGTCACTAGTGCTGCTGTTGGACAATCATATGGTTTAAAGAGCGAATTAAAGACACCCAGCAAGGTAATGCAACAACATGACTTTCTGGAAAACTATTATTCGAATATAGAAAACGATTGCACCGTTCAATTTGATAATTCACCGGCCGAATTTAATCATACTTATAAATTGTCGCGCAATTTCATCAATCAATGGACATTGTCTTATCGCGCCACGCCAAAAACTGAGGCAAAAAATATTTCATTGCGCAATATTAACGGCTTGAGTGAAGCATTAAAAAAAGATCCCATTTTCCATAATGAAATTGAAAAGCTCATCATTGATTATCACCATACACGTGTCGATATTCCTGTGTTATCAGCAAAAGCATTCAAAACATTAGTTGAGGCAATTTCTCCGGAGAAATTCAAAAAACAACAATTGTTAAAAGAAAAAAAAGAATGTGAAGAAATTTACACCACTACACAAGCCCACGACTTCAGTCATAAATATTTTCAGTATTGGTACCATCTTAATGAAAAAATTGATGAGCTGAATGAGACGCACAATGAATTGCAAAATCTGGCGGTAGAATACGAAAAGCTGGCGAATACAATCGAGGCAGAGGCAGATAAAACCAGGATGAAAATGATTCACGAATTTTTTTTTAAGGAACAGCCGGATGCAATAGAAATCAAGGCATTGCTGGGAACCCTGAAAGAAGTATATAAAAATTTTTGTCAAAGCCAGGAATTTATCCGTTTACCAATTGCAAAGAGGAATTATCTACGTAACAAATGTAATAAAAAATTGCAAAAAACCAGCGATTATTTACGGACACTTGAACCCATACGCGTCAGCCTGGAAAAAATTAAAAACAACGAGATACAATCCATTCCTACCAGGGAAGAACGCGAAGCATTCGAAGAATGGCAATGGCAAGTTGATCGACGACTGGATGCATTCATAGTCAATAATGGACATCAGGAAAATCCGCAAGACGCTTTCCTTAATTTGATCCTGAAAAAAATGCAGGCAACTACTGAAAAAAATACCTCCATCACCAAGCCAGGATTCTTAATTCATTACTTGCTGGGCAAATGGTTAAATTTAAATAATGAGGGTAGCCTGCAGAAATCCGTCAAAAGAATAACCATTGATGTTGAAGATTTAAAAGATTTAAGAGGTAGCAGAGGTGATAAAAGTGAGAGAAGTGACAAGGACAAATCACCGCGTAAAAGAAAAAATGAAATTACCCATAAAAATGGTAATGGTATAAAAAATCAGATTCGGGAATCACTTGCTGATTTTGAAGTTGCATTAACAACAGAACACAAACCACAGCAATGCTATTTAGCGAAAATGAATGATAAACCTGATGTTGCTACATTAGAATATTTTTTCTCAAACGAGAATAATCCCATTTATGCGTTTTATCCCGAGGAAAATAAAATTTATTTTCTGAATAGAAAAGAGATGAGCAATCAGGAAATTATCTTGCCGGAAAGTAATCGTAAAAAAATCATCACATATTTTAATTCACTACTAAAGAATGCCAGCCGTATTCTTTTAACTGACGAACAATGCATTCAAATTATGGAGTGGACAGAACACACGCTGGATAAAAGAATTGTCTCATATCGCAAGCTGACAGATTTATTAGTTGAATGTTTGCGAAATCATGATGGCTTTGGTGATTTTATGGATAAATCCTGTGGTTTTACATGGGCACAGGAAGTTTCGCTTGCAGCAGCACAGCAACGGGGTTATTCGCATTATATTGCAATAAAAGACGATATCAAAAATTATGAAATATCTTACTATTCGCAGTTTGAGAATCAAATCACGAAATACTCCTTAACCAAAAGAGGAACCCTGAAAAAGATAGAAGATACTTTTCCTGAAAATATTCAGGTAATGGATAATAGTCAGGAAAAGACGTTACATGCTTGTCTGTCAAAAGATCATCAGGATGATTTAACAACCCTTCAGTGGAAAGTATTGAATCATCTGGACATTATTTATCAAAAACTTTTAACCGTGTTACAACAGTGCGAGACGAATCATCCCTGGCTGGAAAATCATGAAAAAAGAAACAAGGAAATACAACAAAAAATAATTAACAAAATAGAGGAAATGAATAAGGATTTTGATGAGATAAAAAATAGCAGTAGTCGTGGGAAGCTTTATGATAAAGCTAAAGAGAAACTAACAAAAAGCAATGAAATTGTTATCAAGCAACGCTCCAATTCTTCACCAAAGAAACCATTTAGATCAGAAGGCGGATTACCAAAACTTAATTTACAAAATCTGCCAGCGACCAACATAACCCCAATGCCAGGAAAACTTAGTGCGAAGATTAAAGAAGACAAATCTTCTTCCAGGGAATCCCTGAAATTTAATCAGATAAAAAAAGAGGAAAAATTGTCTAGCTCGCGGGATTCGCTGTTGAACCACTCTCCTGTAAAAAGTTTCAAGGATGGAGTAAGCAGTACTGCTGAAACATTGAAAGAGAAACTCGATAGC
>Ga0206802_1160_pt1 | contig 14859 bp, 15 predicted proteins | sample Alteio_BWOrgCont_63_FD_152902 | JGI IMG/M metagenome (GOLD analysis project Ga0206802, IMG submission 152902) | Enriched cells from forest soil in Barre Woods Harvard Forest LTER site, Petersham, Massachusetts, United States -... | ecosystem: Environmental > Terrestrial > Soil > Temperate forest >... | reverse complement strand
AGATGCGCTCACGCGCGAGATGGTCTCCCGCATCTCAGACAAGTGGTCGCTCTGGACTATGAGCGTGATTGCGGAATTTGGCCGGCCCATGCGCTTCTCCCGCATCATGGATCAGGTCGAAGGCGTCAGCCAGAAGTCCCTGACCAAGACGCTGCGCGGACTGGAACGCGACGGGCTCATCACGCGCCAGGTCTTTGCCGAGGTTCCGCCCAGGGTTGAATACACCATCACGGCCCTCGGCTCCGAGATGCTCGACAACGTCGCGCCTCTCTGGCTCTGGGTGGCAAAGAGCGTGCAGCGCTTTCAGGGCAGCCGAGACGCGTTCGATTCGTCGCGGACTCCGGCCCGGGAAGAATAACCGAGGTCGCGGCGGCAGGCACATGAAGAATCAGCGATGGATGCCCACGGCGCTGCGAGCCGATTAAGAGACGATTGGCAAACCAGTTCCCGTATGAGGTCGATCCGGCCCGAACCCAGCCAATAAAATCGTCGCCGCGAACAAGAGAGTATCGCCGACATAGTTCACGCCTTCCACCGCGAGCGGCGTGTAAATCTCCATCGCCAGGATCGGAATGTAGAAGAAGACGACGAGCAGTGCAAGCACTGTGCCTGCGCTGGCGGCAGCCAGGCGGCGAGTGCGCTGGATCATTAGTCCGACCCCTGCGGCAAGCAACGTTGCGCCGACGAAATAGGCAAGCAACGCTGGCGCGGGCACCCAGGCAGGCGTCATCTTTTCGAGCGGCACCCCAGGCACGAAGAGGGGGAAAAGAAAATGCTCGATCGCGAAGAAGACGCACGTAAACGCCACAACGAATCGCCCCACAATCATGAGCGCTCCGCCTGCCGGCCCTTCGCGCGGCCATTGGCTGCCCGCCAACACCATCGCTCCGCCAGCGAAGGCCGATTCGCGCGCCACCAGCGTCCAGAACAGCCGCTCATGGAGGTGCGCCAACAGATTGGGCACATGGATCGTGGCCACAATGATCAGCAACAACAGCGCCAGCAACGATGCCGACCAGCGCACATACCGCCAGGCGATGAAACTGATGGCGGCAGCGAGCAAAGCCACACCGACGAAATAGGCCCAGAACAGCGGTCCCGGCAACCAACGCGGCACACCATTTGCCAGATCGCGCGCGTCCAGAAAATGCTCTGCCGCAAAGATGGCCAGCGCGACGGCCTCAAAAACCGGCCCCAGCACCAGAACCTTGCCGGCTCCGGAAGCTGCCGCGAACCGCTTCCGGACAAGAATGAGCCCAGCGAGAAGCGCGGCAACTCCCGCAACAATCATCCCCAAAGGCAGTTGAGACATAGAAGCCTCCTAAACCCAAATGTCTTCCAATCACGACAAACAGAACTCAGCTCGTTGGCTCGAACGTAGCGTCAATCACAACAAGACCGCGCGCGACGGGCGGTGACATCGCGCGCCGGGCAAATGGTGACGGCTGACCATTGGACTGTCCGTGCGTAAATTAGTGGTCAGCCAATTTGGGCCAATTGGGGGTCAGGGAACGACCGGCATGCTGATGAAGCTCGCAGTGTTGCCGCTGTGCCAAATACGTTGCGTGGCCTTCTGATAGTCAGTCGGTTTGGCGTCGAAGATGTTGGGCACGAAAGTTTGCGGGTTGCGGTCATAGAGAGGGAAGAGGGTGGACTGCACCTGGATCATCATGCGATGTCCGGGCTGAAAGATGTGGTTGACCTGGGGCAGATCGAACTTGAAGAGCTCAGGCTCGTTGGGCTTCAGAGCAGAGGGGTGTTCAAAGCTGGCGCGGTAGCGGCCACGGAAAATATCGGTCGCAATGGAGACCTCGTAGCCACTCATGGCCGGATCGGCGGGGTTCTCGGGGTAGACGTCGATGACCTTGACCACCCAATCGCTGTCCGTGCCGCTGGTCGAGGCGTAGAGATTGACAACCGGAGTGCCGCTCACGCGAAGGGCCGTCGTCATAGGCTCAGAGGTGTAGACGAGAACATCCGGCCGGCCATCGACAAAACGCTGGTCATCGACCAGCCAGGTGCGCCATTTGTCGCTGGTAACGGGACGGGATACGTATGGAACGGGTTTGGCCGGATCGGAAACATATTCGTCGAATTTTTCAGATGGCTCGGCAGGCGCGTTGAAAGATAGGCTGCCTTTCGCGCTGAGATAAAGAGGCTTGGATTTGTTGGCGCAGCCGGTATCGCAGCTCAGCGGCCAGGACTTGAAGCGGTCCCAATGGTTCTCTCCGGTGTTGTAGATGAGCACGGGCGGAGTATCGGCTACGGGCGCATCGTCCTTGAGGTACTGGTTGAAGAATGGCAGCAGCACCTCTTCGCGGAAGTCGGCGGTGGTATCCCCATCCCAGTTGAAGGGTCCGAGAACGCGGCCCTCGCGGTTGACCTGGCTGTGGAACCACGGCCCCATGACCAGATAGTTCATCTTGTTGGTCGTGTCCTTGGGCTCGACAGCGCGATAGCTGTGGATAGCTCCCCACATGTCCTCCTGGTCCCATAGCCCCTGGAGCCACATCGTGGGCACCGTAGGAGTAAGAGCAGCAACTAGCTTGTCGAGCGCCTGGCTCTGCCAGAATCCGTCATACGCCGGATGCGCCTCGACATTTTTCCAGGCCGGCAATTGATCCTCTCCCAGCCATCGCGCCATGTCTCCCGTCGAGCCCATCTCCAGGAAATTCGTATACTCATCCCGGTGCTCCCGCGTCACGCGCGTTCCCTGTCCACGAGCCGTCGTCTGCCCCAAAAAGTAGTCCAGGTTCGTCGTCCGGAACGCTCCGTAGTGGAACCAGTCGTCGCCCATCCAGCCGTCGACCATGGGGCTCTCAGGCGCAGCGACCTTAAGCGCGGGATGGGGATGGAGCAGCGCCATGACCACGGTGAATCCCTCGTAAGAAGAGCCGATCATGCCGACCTTGCCGTTGCTCTCGGGAAGATTTTTGGTGAGCCAGTCAATGGTGTCGTAGGCGTCCATGGTGTCGTCGGCGCCGGTGCCGTTCCAGCCGCTGTTCACCGGCGGCGGCGTCATAATGTACGGGCCTTCGGAGCCGTACTTGCCGCGTACGTCCTGGTAGACGCGGATATAGCCGGCCTTGACGAAGATCTCGTCCGGCAGGCCTAGCTCGTCGACGAGATGCGTTGAGGCTTCGCGCTTGGCGTTCGCTCCCGTTCCACGGGCGGGCGGGACCATCGGCGGCGCGCCCAGACCGGAAGTTGGACGGCTGGCAGCCGCGCGTGCCTCAGCGTTATAGCAAGTGCGCGTCAGCACAATGGGAGCGCGGGTTGCGCCCTTGGGGATCATGATCACGGTGTAGAGTTTGACGCCATCGCGCATGGGCACCATCTCGACACGACGCGTGTAGTCTGGCGCAGGCTTGAAGGGCGCAGCCGCATCACGTTTGGGAGCGGTGAAAGTGGAGGGAATGTCGTTGCTATCAGGCTTGGGCTGCTGCGCCAGTGCGGGCAGGGCGCAGAGAGAGAGACTAAGGCTGGCAAGTGCGATGCGGCAGAGTAGCGTCATAGGTTCCTTGGCTCCCGGATGGGATGGGCCTGCTGATCTTGAAGGTATGGTATCGCGGATGGGATGCGTGCGTGGTGTGAGTAAGGGTGCGTGCTGGTGCCAGCGATCCAGATTTCGATTGGCGAAAACAGATCGGGCGGCATTTTGAGCGGGATTGCGTTAGCCTTTCAGAGTTCCGGATGCATCGTCGTCAAGTCAAAAATTGGACCAGCGGTCAGTTATGCCCGAGCAACCGAATGATCGTTACGGATTGCCTGCTGCATGGGCATATAAGGCCGCAGTGGAAGTCCTCGAACGGGGTAACTTCCGGTCACTCTTCCGGAACGTAACTTGCCTCAAGCGCTCGATTCGTGCCTCTGGATTCTGCACCCACTGAGGCCGCATCGACGAATATTTCCAGTTAACTTGCCGAAAACGCCAAAATATCGAGAGCTTCGGATTCGAGACACGGAAGAGAAGAAACTCCTGAATGTCTGCTAACGTCTGCAAACAAGGCGGTAAAATTGCGATGTCTCTTAGATTCTAGAAGGAGCACCAAGTGAAATTAACCCGGTGTTATCCTGCAATCCTTTGCCTTGCGGTTCTGTTTGATGCTGGTTGCGGCGGAAATCGGGCTCCATCTCCAACTCCGGCCGTGTGTGTTCCCGCATCCCAGCCCGAGTTTTCCTATGCCCTGACCGGCTACGGGGTTTCGATGTTCACCGTGGACTCCTGCACGGGCAAATTTACCGCGACGGCACCCGCCTCCGTCGCTACCGGCTATGCGTTGCCACAACAGGGAGCGGAGCAGATGGTCGTCGATCCGCTCGGACGATTTGCTTACGTCGCCAACCTTGTCTCCAATGCGTCCGACCTGTCCACGATCTCGATGTATACCGTTAACCCCACTACCGGAGTCCTCACCCCGACCATACCCGCCACCGTCCACACCGGATGGTTTCCCCAGGGAATCGCAATCGACCCGCTCGGACGATTCGTCTATACCGCCAACACCGACGACAGTTCGATCTCCATGTTCGCCGTCAACCAGACCACGGGTATTCTGACCCCGACGACACCGGCCTCGGTCTCAACTTTGATCCCCGGTGAAGCCCTTTCGGATCCAGGCTTCCTGACCGTCGATCCTACAGGCAGATTCCTCTACGTATCCGCGCTCGATAGCGTCGACGCTACGGTCTCCATGTACACCATTAACCAGACCACCGGGCTTCTCACCCCGACCTCGCCCGCCACGGTCCTCACTGACGGAAACCCGTTTCAGGTCGTCGTTGCCCCTTCCGGCAAGTTTGCCTATGTGGTGAACAACTTCGCTGGCTCCGGCAACGCAAATGCGGTCTCGCAGTATACCGTCAACTCTGCCACCGGCGTTCTGACGGAGAATTTATCGTCCGTCGTCGCGGCCGGCAACGGGCCCACAGGAATAGCCGTCGATCCGACCAGCAGGTTTGCCTATGTCATCAACCGACTCGACAACACCGTCTCGATGTTCACCATCGACCCCAACACCGGGAGCCTCACGCTGAATTCAACCGCAGCCGACCCGACGGCTACGATCGCCACCGGCGTGGAGCCCTTCCGCATCGACTTCGACCCGACCGGGAAATTCGTCTACGTCACCAACGAGGACAGTGCCACTTCCATCTACACCGTCAACAGCGATGGAACCTTGACCAACGCGGGAGTGACCGGGGTCGCAACCGGAGCTTTATCGACGGCCATCGCAACTCCAAGCAAATAGCCGTGAACGTTTCGTTACAGTCTCACGAACAGTCCAATCGGCAGTGAGCAGGAAAGAAGCAGATTCCCTCGCGGGAACGACCGACAAGAAAAGCAAGAGCAAACTCGACGGGCGTGCTGCTATGGCGCGCCTGTCTTGTTTTTGGCTCCGGTATCGCCGGTCATCTCCATGGCCCAGATGCCGGTGGGGCGCATGTACATCGAAGCGCGGAAGTTGCCGGTGATGTCCCATGCCTCGGGCGTGCGGAACCAGTAGCCTTTGCTCTCGTAGATGACGTGGTAGAGGCCCTGGACGGTCTTGTAGCTCTCATCGGTCATGCCTTCGGACTTGAGCATGGCTGCGTAGCCGAGCGTGGTGCCAGCCCAGACTTCCTTGCCTTCCTCGTTGGTGGAGATCGTGCCGTCTTCGGCCATGCCGTTGACCGCGCCCATCGTCCCGTTGCCGAACTGCGTGACGTTGTGATCGAAGATGGTCTTGAGCGTAGTTAGTTGCATGGCGCGCGGCACGAGCTCGCCGAGGCCGAGCATGTTGGCGTACCACTGGCCGGCGAGCTGGTCTGCCTGGATGAGCTTGTCGTTCTCGGGCTCGGTGTCGTAGCGGAAATAGTGGCCATTCCAGAGCGTGTCGATGTAGGTCTTCTGACCTTTGAGAAAGAGCGCATGGTATTCAGTTGCGGCAGGCGCATCGTTGAGCAGGCGAGCGGTCTCTTCGCCGGCGCGCAGCGCGCCGAGCCACAGACCGCCGGAGTAGGCGCTGACGCCTTTCACGATCCACGAATCGTAGGTCTGGTCGGGATAGCCGCTGTTCTCGGGCACGCCTCCGCCGTGGTCGAACTGGCGCAGGTATTCGATGGCCGCCTTGACCGCTGGCCACGTCTCGCGCAGGAAGGTGAGATCTTTGCGCCCAGTGAGCACGTAGTCGCGATAGACCATGAGGACGAACTTGGAATTCAAATCCTTCCAGTCATTCGTATCTTGCCAGCCGGGCTCGTTGACAGAGATGAAGGGGTCGCCATCGGGCACGCCCAGGTCGTGCGGCACGGCGCCGATCTTCTTGCGCTTATGAATGACGGGCGCGCCGGTCTGCGCGGTCTTCCATACCCAGAGGCCTTGTTCCGGCCACTCTTTGAGCACGGTCGCGGCGAACTCGCGCAGTACGCGCTTATCGATATCGGGCCAGAACTTGAGCAGCGGCAGCGACGCGTAGAAGCGGACGTCCAGGGTGCCGTAATACGCGTAGTCGAAGCATTCAAGCAGGGAAAAGGTCGCTTCTCTCTTAGGATCGGAGCCGGCTTCGCGGCCCCAGAAGGTGCCGCCGTCGGTGAGCGCGTAGAGCTCGTTGAACAACATGCCGCGATACCAAAGCGGCTTGCTCTCGTCATGGATGTACGGAGCCTGCCAGGCGTCGATGGCGCTGGACCACTCGTTGGCATGAGTCAGGCCGTCTTGGGCGATCCGCCATGCATTGCGGCCGTCTGTGCCGTAGAAGTCGGTATAGCGGCGATGCCAGTCGCGGCCTTCGCCGAACTGAACAGTGGGGAAGTCCCACGAGATGACCATGGGCACGGTCTTCGATTCGCCCGGCTTGAGCGTGAAGCGCACGGCGATGGCCCCGGCGAGCTTTTCGCTATCGCTGACCCAGTTGGTGTTGTCGTTGGCCAGTCGGCCATCCGCGGCAAACGGCGTCCAGACGGATCTGCCGTCGCCCGTGGCCTGAAAGGTGGTCTGATAGCTCACTTCGACGCCCGGAGACTCAAGCGCGGCGATGGCAAACTGGCCGTCGAACTCCTGCGCTCTCGTGCCACTACGCAGCCGGTCGAAGACGATGCCTTTCATCGTGCCCGAAGCTCCGGCAGCTTCTGACCTGTACAAGTTGTGATTGCCCCGGCTGGGCGAGTTGCGAAAGTCGCCGGTATAACTGCGAAACCATCCGGCCATGTTGGTCCAGGAGAGCAGCACCGACACAGTTACTGTCTTATTCGTCGGATTCGTGGCGTGCCAGCGATACACAGCGACGGGATAACTCGATTCGCGGTAGTTATTGGGAATTACAGGCGAATATTGTTCGAGAACCACATGAGCGGGGAACTTGTCCCACTGATAGTCGTACCAGGACTTTGGATAGAGCGCGGCATAGTCGCCTGCTCCGACGGGGTAATCCCAGTTCCAGCTAGCGAGTTCGCCGTTCTTTGGATGGTCTGTGACCAGCACGCGAGCCGTGCCCACGGAGTCTCCCTCAGATTTCTGATACATCGCGAACTGGTTGGCATAGCTGACGCCATAGTTGTGCACGCCTGCCTTGATGTGCCAGCGCGCAAAGTCTCCGCGATAGGTGCGGGAAAACGTGCCCGAGCCGAAGCCGCCCACGGGCGCGCCCTGCCAGTAGCCATCGTCGATGTCGGAGCTGTTGCGGCGGACGCCAGGATTGTCAAGCGGCAAGCCGATGGGGCGATGCCACGCGGCTTTGGGGATCTCTTGCGCCTGGCAGAGCGGGAGAAACCCCGCAACAAGGGGCAACACGAACGCCGCTAATCGCAGAAAATGCTTGCTCAGAAAATGCCTCCGGACCAGTAAATTTCGTTCCCGCCCAGCTTTCTAAGGATTCTTTCAAAAGCCGCCTCGAAATTCCAATGGAACATGATGAATTATCGATGTCAAGCTATTCCTGCATAGTCATGCTTGGCGCGGAAGTATCGGAGGCCAAGGGAGATGGCTTGAGAGCGGTGCAGGAATGGGATTGTGGCTAGGCAAGTGTTTGTCCGGTGCGTTAGGATAGCGATTCCATGACGAAGAAGATAGATTTTCGCCCGGTAATTCTGGCTGGAGGAAGCGGTACGCGCTTCTGGCCTCGCTCCCGCCGCGCACGAGCCAAGCAGGTGCTTGCGCTGGATGGGGACCGCTCGATGTTGCAGCAGACAGTGGAGCGGCTGAGCCCGATCGCCGGTCCGGAAAATGTTTGGGTTATTACCAATGAGTTGTTGGCGGCCGAGATCGAGGCGCAGTTGCCTGGTGTTCCGCGCGGCCAGATTGTCGAGGAGCCGGTGGCGCGCAATACCGCTCCAGCCTGCGGCCTGGCGGCCTTTTTGGTGGAAAAAAACAATCCCGACGCGGTGATCGGAGTTTTTCCCTCGGATCATGTGATCGGGTATGAGCCGCGCTTTTTAAAGGTGATCGAGCGCGGAGTGCAATTGGCTGCGTCGGGCGATGTGATGGTGGTGCTGGGTATTGAGCCAACGCGCGCCGAGACGGGCTACGGATACATCGAGACCGGCGACGATGGGCCGGACGGGTCTCTGCATGTGCGGCGCTTCACCGAGAAGCCGAGCGGCATGTTTCTATGGTCGGCGCGGACGCTGGCCAACGCGGTGCGGGAGCATCTGCCGGAGACGGCTCCGCTGCTTGAAGAGATCGCCACCGCCTTTGGGACGGACCGTTTCGACGCGGTCTTCGAAGAGCTGTATCCGCAGTGCGAAAACATCTCCGTGGACTACGCGATCCTCGAGCCCAGGTCAGCGAAAGGCGAGCATCTCTCGCGGCTTTATTGCCTGCCTGCGGAATTCGGCTGGAACGATCTCGGCTCGTGGGAGTCGCTCTACGAATACCAGGTCGATACCCGGCTGCGCGGCGATGAAGAGGGCAATGTAACCGAGTGCGGTGGAATGATAGCCCTCGACTCGGGCGATAACTATGTCTTCAGTCCCAAGAAGTTTGTGGCGCTGGTGGGAGTGCAGGACCTGGTGATCGTGGAGACCGAAGACGCGCTGCTGATTGCCCACCGCAAGCACTCGCAGGACGTGGGGAAGATCGTGAAAGACCTTGCGGCTACGGGGCGGACAGAACTGATCTAAGACGCATTGATTTAAGACGCAAGCTGCGCGGGCGGAATCGGCCAGTCGCCACTCCCAGAGGATTGCCGCAATGGCGGAGGACAAACACGCTCCAGGCGCTTCCAATGCATACAGCGGATCGGATGACCCGCGTATCTACTTTGCAGCGGAGCGAACATTCCTGGCCTGGATTCGCACCGGGCTGGGCCTGATGGGCGTGGGTTTCGCAGTCTCGCGCTTTGGGCTGTTTTTGCGCGAGATGCGGGCCAGCGAAGTGCACGCCGTAGTGCACTCCACGGGAGTCTCCGAGTACTCCGGCGTGGCGCTGGTGGCAGTTGGCGTTGTGGTCAATGTAACCGCCGTGGCGCAGCACATCCGCACGGTTCGCGAACTGCGCGAAGGGAACTGGATTCCGGGGCGAGTCTCGACGAACGCAATCGTGCTTGCATTGCTGCTGGCCATGGTCGGCATCGCGATGGGCGCCTACCTCTTATATCTGCGCTGAAGACGGACTAGTTTCGTTCTGGGATAAGATCACTCACTCTTCAATCTCTGTCGCCGTTATCTCTGATCTCCGAGCGCTCGATGTCGTCTTCCTCGTCCCGTTCCTCTTCAATGTTCACGGTGGGCACGTTGTGCTGGTGAACTTCCGGGTTATCGATGCCGGTTTCTACGTCGGGTGCGAGGGGATTGTCTGGGGTCGCCATTGTTTCCTCTTGGTCGTTCTCTGCTGCCAGCTTCGATGCCGAGGTTGGTTGGAGGTGTGTATGGCGACAAGGCCGTTCGAGAACCTGAGAAGGCGAGGGTCATGCGATGCGAAGGGCCTTCTGAACGGCTTCCGGTTCGCGGTCGATGACCAGCAGATAGGCGCGGGTCGGGCCTTCGGGTCTGCGACGCCCTTGCTCCCAATGGCGCAGAGTGTTGATGTTGAATCCGAAGCGCGCGGCAAACTGTTGCTGGGTCATCTTGAGGCGGCTGCGAATGGCCTTTACATCGAGCTTCGCGGGGATGTGAACTTTGCAGTGGCTTTCATCGGCAGTGCCCTCTGCATACGCTAGGGGAGAACCTCTCATTTAGTTGCTCACGCTCGCCAAATCCGATCGGATACTAATCCGCAATCCCATCCAGCCGCACCACGAGGCGGCTGCCAGTTGCTTCGGCGAGTTTTCTTAGGGTTTTGACGCTGGGCGAACGTCCACCGCGTTCCAGCCGCGCGATTGTAGATTGCGTGGTCCTCATCCGCTTAGCTAGTTCCACTTGGGAAAGCCCCGCCCGCTGCCGCGCCTGAGCTATTTCCTTGCGCAGCGCGAACTCTGGATTGATCGACGCAAGCAGTTCGTCAAACGCCGCATCCCGCGCCTTCCGTTCTTCAGAGCTTGTTTTGGACATGCTCTAACAATAGCCAATTGGAACTATAAAATCGGCAACTGTCTGTAACTTTGCGGCGATGCACAAATCACTTAAATTATCAGCAAATCCAGTGACTGCAAAACACGCGACTTACAACAAATTTGCTTGACAGCTTCTATCTAAGATCGCACCCCTGAAAATTGTTCTACGTAGAACAATCTGTGGAACAACGATTGTTCCACGCAAGCAAAAGGGGTGGGCGACATTGCTGTCGCCCACCCCTGAGTTATGCTGTCCTTGCATTTCCCGCCCGAAGGCAGGGATCGCTTGAACGGCTAGTTCACTTCTTTTCTTCTACGTCGACGTATTCGGCGTCGATTACGCCTTCGTCTTTCTTGGCTTCGGCTGTGGGCTCGCCGCTGGGCTGGCCGTCTGCCGGGTTGGCGCCGGCTGCGGCGTTGGCCTTGTAGAGGAGTTCGGCCATCTTGTGCGAAGCGGTGGTCAACTTCTCCTGGCTGGCCTTCAACTCGGCTACGGACGGCGAGCCTTCGAGGGTCTTGCGAGCTTCGGCGAGGGCGGTTTCTACCTCGGTGCGCTCGCTGCCCTGGACCTTGTCGCCGGCTTCCTTCAGCATCTTTTCGATGTTGTAGGCCAGCGAGTCGAGGGAGTTGCGGGCTTCGATCTGCTCGCGCGCTTCCTTGTCCTCGGCCGCGTGGGCTTCAGCTTCCTTGGCCATGCGCTCCACTTCTTCCTTGCTCAGGCCCGAGCTCGAAGTGATGGTGATGCGCTGGTCCTTGCCGGTGGCCTGGTCCTTGGCGTTGACGTTGAGGATGCCGTTGGCGTCGATGTCGAAGGTGACCTCGATCTGCGGGATTCCACGCTGCGCCGGAGGAATTCCGGAGAGCTTGAACTTGCCAAGAGTCCGGTTCTGCGCGGCCATGGGGCGTTCGCCTTGCAGCACGTGGACTTCGACTTCGGTCTGGTTATCGGCCGCGGTCGAGAAGGTCTCCGATTTCTTGGTCGGAATGGTCGTGTTGCGCGGGATCATCGGTGTGGCCACTCCACCCAGCGTTTCAATCGACAGGGTGAGGGGGGTCACGTCGAGCAGCAGCAGATCTTTCACATCGCCCGCCAGGACGCCGGCTTGCACGGCTGCGCCGACGGCGACAACTTCATCGGGATTGACGCCGCGATGAGGCTCCTTGCCAAAGAGCTGCTTTACCAGCTCTTGAATGCGCGGCATTCTTGTCTGGCCGCCGACGAGGACGACTTCATCAATCTTGGCGGAGGTGATGCCGGCGTCGGCGAGGGCCTTCTTGGTCGGTTCAAGCGAACGCTGCAAGAGGTCTTCGACGAGCTGCTCAAGCTTCGAACGCGTGAGTTTGCGGACCAGGTGCTTGGGGCCGGTGGCGTCGGCGGTGATGAAGGGCAGGTTGATCTCGGTCTCGATAGTGGTCGAGAGCTCGATCTTGGCCTTTTCCGCCGCGTCCTTGAGGCGCTGCAGGGCCATTTCATTGCCCTTGGAGGCGAGGTCGAGGCCTTCTTCGGCTTTGAATTCGCTAATGAGCCATTCGACGACGCGCTGGTCGAGATTGTCGCCGCCCAGGTGGGTGTCGCCGTTGGTGGACTTGACTTCAATGACGCCTTCGCCAACTTCGAGGATCGAAATATCAAAAGTGCCGCCGCCGAAGTCGTAGACGGCGATGGTTTCGTCCTTCTTCTTGTCCAAACCGTAGGCGAGCGCCGCAGCTGTCGGTTCGTTGACGATGCGCTTGACGTCGAGGCCGGCGATTTTGCCTGCGTCCTTGGTGGCCTGGCGCTGGGCGTCGTTGAAGTATGCGGGGACGGTGATGACGGCTTCGGTGACGGTTTCGCCGAGGTAGGCTTCAGCGGCCTTCTTGAGCTTCTGAAGGATCATCGCGGAGATTTCGGGAGCGGTGTAGGGCTTGCCCTGGGCCACGACGACGATGTGGTCGCCCTGCTGCTCAACCTTGTAGGGGACCATCTTCATCTCGTCGTTGACTTCGTTGTAGCGACGGCCCATGAAGCGCTTGATGGAGAAGATGGTGTTTTCGGGGTTGGTGATTGCCTGGCGCTTGGCTACCTGGCCGACGAGGCGCTCGCCGCTCTTGGAAAAGGCGACGATGGAGGGGGTAGTGCGCGCACCCTCTTCATTTGCAATGACTTTAGGCTCGCCGCCTTCGAGAACGGCGACGCAAGAGTTGGTGGTGCCGAGGTCGATACCGATAATTTTTGCCATGTTGGTGTTTACCTGCCTGAGAGATCGTGGTTCTGTACGTTATCCAGTGTTATAGATGAGTGAGTTGTTGTCAAGGATTCTTTAGTGCAAAGACATTAGAAATGAGCGAAATTGGGCGCAATTCGTTCTCAATGGTCGGAATTGGACCCAAATTGCTCGATTTCTGGCACTTATGCCTACGGCTGGTCGCCGAAGACGCGGCCACCGGCTTTGCGGAAGGCGTCGGCTAGCTGGCGGTCGAAAGTTGCCAGGGGCGCATTTTTCCGCCTAGCTAGTTCAAAGTAGGCTGCGTTGTAGGCGGTAAGTTGGTGGGTACGGGCGAAATCGAGAACTTTCGCCTGCAAGGAGCGTGGGGAAACACTATCTGCGGCGATGGGCAGCGACTCGAGGTCGGCGAGGAATCGGGCAGATGCTTGCGGATCGGAAACCCGGCTCCGTTCCGCGTTCAGAACTGCATTGGCAACTTCTATATACCAAAGCAAGGGAACCAAGGCGCCTTGCAGCATGGTGAGTTGAAGGGCCTGCTGCGCGAGTGACGCTTCCTTGGGATCGTTGCGTGTAATGCTCCAGGCGACGGCCATCGACGCGTCCAGAACGAGGCTCATTTGCGGCCCTCACGAATCCATTCGAGAATGGTTTCGCCGGAGATGCCGTGGATGCTGGGGTGCATGAGGCGGTCGATGACATCCTGGGGGACGGGCTTGGGGATTGGCGTGGGCGGTGCGAGCTCGGCAATGACGCGACCTCGGAGGGTGATAGTGAAGCGCTCGCCTTGATCGACTTTGCGGAGGAGCTCGGAGAATTTGGTCTTGGCTTCGAAGGCGCCGATTTCGGTGGGCATGATGAGGCTCCCGAGACCAGTCCATTCAATCAACCAGTCTGTCAACTAGTCTATATGGGTTTGCAAGAAATAAAACCTCCTTGCGGCTTGCGCTTGTGAGGAGGTTTTATTTCAGGAAGATAGCGGATTACTTGAGCTTTTGGGCTGCGAGGGCGGATTTGGTCAATTCGGCCAGGTCGGCTGCCGAATTTGCGTTGATGCGGAAGACGACGAAGTATTGGCCGATGCGGGTGACGATGCCGGCGGCATATTCGCCGTTGGCCTGATAGTCGACTTCGTCGAAGACCGTGCCTTCGGGGTTGGTGGGGTGGGTTCTGGCGAGGATTTTGAGGTGATTGTCAGGCCCGAAATGGCTGAGGACCTGGTCGAGAAGCGCCGATCCGTCTTTGAATCTTGGGCTCTGAGCCGTTCCGGTTTGCTTGAGAGCCATCAGGATAATGCCGTTGGGTTGATCGCCGCGGCGGGCGGAGAAAAGGACATAATCGTTGCCGCCCGGGGGTGGGGTAGGGATATTGAGCTGGGATTTGTCGATGGGAAAGAGGGTTTTTGGCCAGGTGTAGGAGAACTTGAGGTAGTTGTTGGTGTAGGAGCCGGCCCCGATGTGGCCGCTGGCCGGAGTTTGGGCGAGAGCGGTGGCGAAGATGGCGGAAAGCGAGCAGAGGACGAGTATTTTTCGCATTCGGTTCTCCAGCTTGCATTATGCCAGCCGGGGGAGATTGTAGACCGCTGCCGCGCCTCGGACCGATGTCAAACGGGCTGAAAGGCTTGGGTGCGGGTGAGGGAGATGACCGGCTTGCGGCCGGTGCAGGCGCGTCCAGCCCGGCACATAGCCTGAGAGCCCTCCGACCGGATCAAACGCCCCCGTCCTTCGGCGTCAGGTCCACCGTCTCCCACTGCGAGTCGTCAAACCCCGGCTCCGCCCACAGCGGCTGGCCCGTTTGGGGTCGATGGGCGAGTCGCCCACGGTAAATTTCCATGGGCCGTAGAGGGGCACGGCGGATTGGCCGAGGGTGACGTGCTGAACGGGAGACATGGGCAAGGCGGGCTGGGCGGCTGGCTTGAAGGACTGGGCGAAGGCTGCAGCAGCGAGGGAGATGGCGAGGACCAAGAGCACCGGCAGATGCGACCAACGGCGTACGCGCCCCATGAGCCACCTCGGCAGTCTGGATTTGAAGCTTGTCTGCACTATGTCCAAGCCGGGTGTTGTCTGGTTGCGCTTTTCTTTTGGCTGGGTGAAGAAAAGGCCCGGGGCTGAAGCCTTTTCTTTGTGCAGCGCTCTTTCAGGGGCATGCATGCCCCTGCTCCCTCCGGAAGAACGGGCAAGAGGAGA
>Ga0206802_1176_pt1 | contig 14861 bp, 17 predicted proteins | sample Alteio_BWOrgCont_63_FD_152902 | JGI IMG/M metagenome (GOLD analysis project Ga0206802, IMG submission 152902) | Enriched cells from forest soil in Barre Woods Harvard Forest LTER site, Petersham, Massachusetts, United States -... | ecosystem: Environmental > Terrestrial > Soil > Temperate forest >... | reverse complement strand
TTGTTGGCAAACATGCCGGATCGTGATTTGGTGACATTAAAGCGGGATTTTTTGCTTGAGGATGTTCGTTTGGCGTATCAGGCAGAAGCTGAGGTCCCTTGGGGAAAAGATATACCCCAAGAAATCTTTCTTAATGATGTGCTGCCTTATGCTTCTCTTAATGAGCGGCGGGATAATTGGCGCGGGGATTTTTACCAACGGTTTATAAAGATTGCCAGGACAAGTAAAACCATTGATCAGGCGGTTATAGCATTAAACAAATATGTTTTTGCTACCCTGCAAGTTTCCTATAGCGCGGATAAACGCCCTAAGCCCGATCAAAGTCCTTATGAATCCATCGAAGCCCATTATGCCTCCTGCACGGGACTTTCAATCCTTTTGGTCGATGCCCTGCGTTCGGTTGGCATACCAGCTCGAATTGCAGCCATTGCCATGTGGCCTGATGAAAGCGGCAATCACACGTGGGTGGAGATTTGGGACGGGCAATGGCACTACGTTGGCGCTGGCGAATCAACTTCACTAGACCACGCATGGTTTACCCAAAAAGCCTCACAGACAGACGCCTGGCATCCAATTTACGCATCAAGTTTTAAGAAAACTTCCATATCTTTCCCCATGCGTTGGGCCCCGGATCTTAAATTTGTTCCTGCTGTGGATGTGACTTTGGATTACAAGCACCGTTAATCTTTTTTCTACCCATTAAATATAAATTATGTTAATATTGAAACTTCTTTGGTCCTTATACCGGACATTCGCAGTTGCTCGGGCCTATAGCTCAGTCGGTTAGAGCAGGGGACTCATAATCCCTTGGTCCCAGGTTCGAGTCCTGGTGGGCCCATTTTGAATATGAACGGGCGAGTTAATTAGGGACTCATGGCTCAGTTGGTTAGAGCGTCGCCCTCACATGGCGAAGGTCGTAGGTTCAAATCCTACTGAGTCCACCATTTATATTTTTTGTCTAACAACTTAAGGAACATAATGACAGTGACTGGCCAGAATCTGAAGGATCAAATTAGAAAACTTGTTGAACTCCAGATCATGGACGAGGAAATTTTTCGCTTCAGGCGCGACTTGCGCGAGAAACCAGCCGAGCTTGAGGCGTTAAAAGTTGAATTTGAATCTAAAAAAGTCACACTCAAGAGCCTTGAAGATAAATTAAAAACTATCCAGGTGGCGCAGAAAGAGCTGGAATTAGATCTTAAGAGTAAAGAAGAAGGAATCTCTAAAGCGGACGGTTCACTGAGCCTTTTAAAGACAAATAAAGAATATCAAGCCAGACTTTTAGAAATTGAGAATATGAAGGCGGATAAGTCTATTGTCGAGGAGAAAATCCTTTTGGGCTATGATGTGGTTGATGCGGCCCGCAAAGCCCTGGAAGCGGAACGGGCCACGGTCGCCCAGTATGAAAAAGAATTCAATGCCAAGAAAAAACAGGTCGATGATGATATGGCTGTGATTGGCGACCAGGTGAAGGTCAAGGAGTCCCAACGTGCGCGTATAGCCCCTGAAGTCAGGCCGGATCATTTAAGCCGTTACGAGCGTGTTCTTAAAAATAAAGATGGTTTAGGTATTGTTAAGGTGGATAATCATGCCTGTGGCGGCTGCCATATGCATTTGACCGAACAGGTGATGAATCAGCTTAAAAAGTATGAAGAGATCATTGCCTGCGATCAATGCGCCAGGATCCTTTATCTGGCTGATGACCTTTAGTATATGAAATTGGAGATTTTTACCGACGGCGGTTGTTCAGGAAATCCAGGACCGGCAGCCATCGGGGTGGTGATTAAAGATGGTGCAAAAACCATCAAGACTTTGAACCGTGCCATTGGGCAAGGCACCAACAATATCGCGGAATACACAGCGTTGATAGTTGCCTTACAGGAAGCGTTGATTCTAAAAGCGGATGAAGTGAGTATCAAGACTGACAGCGAATTGATGTGTAAGCAAGTGCTGGGTAAGTACGCCGTTAAGCATGAGAATATTAAACCGCTCTTTGAACAAGTAAAGCATTTAATAACGGGATTCAAATCGTTTCAGATTGCGCATGTGCCTCGTGAGCAAAACAGTGAGGCAGATGCTTTGGTCCGTCAGATTTTAAAAAAAGCAAGTCAGGATGGCTGCTCTGATGCTTTTAGCGTCGGAGAGGAAAGTCCGAGCTCCAAAGGATAATGCATCCCGATAACGCGGGACGGTTCGCAAGGATCAGGATTAGAGCTACAGTGACGATGCCATGTACCGTATGGTACATGGAGTGAAACGAGCAATCTCTGCATGGAGCAATGCCAAATAGGTGGGAAGTCGCGAAAGCGTACGGGGTGATCCGCTCCGTCATACTCACGGGTAGGCTGCAAGATATCTGCCAAAGGCGGATGTTAGTCAAATGGTCATCGCCCGAAAGGGTTACAAAACTCGGCTTATTGACTGCTTTTTTAAATTAACATAATTTGTCACCCCCGAATGTTTTAGTCGGGGGTCCAGAATTTGTGTAATTTCTGGATTCCCGACCCCGCTATCGCGGGACTCTCGCCCATGGGCGGAGGCATTCGGGAATGACATGAGTTGTGGTATTAATTACAGGAGGTCATTGAAATGTCAGGTCATTCTAAATGGGCAAAAATTAAACATAAAAAAGGTGCTGAAGACGCCAAGCGTGGTGCCTTGTTTACAAAATTAAGTAAGGAAGTTACAGCGGCGGCCAAGGAAGGCGGGCGCAACATTGATACCAATTTCCGTTTACGCGCGGCCATCGCGCGCACCCGTGAATATAATATGCCTCAAAGCAACGTCGAGAACGCTATCAAAAAGGGTACCGGTGAAATCCCCGGGATCGTTTTTGAGAATGTCGTTTTTGACGCGTATGGCCCTGGCGGTGTGGCGCTTTTGATTGAAGGCCTGACTGATAACAAGAACCGTACCACGGCGGAAGTCCGCAATTTATTGAACAAACGGGGTGGTTCATTAGCAGGTGCTGGTTCAACGGCCTTTATGTTTACCAAAAAAGGCTATTTGGAAGTTGAAAAAGCTAAAGCTTCTGAAGATGCCGTTATGGAAGTAGCTCTTGAAGCCGGTGCTGAAGATGTGAAAACTGAAGGTGAAACATTTGAAATATTTACGGAGCCGACCGCGTTCGAAGCTGTAAGAACAGCCTTTGTTGCCAAGAATATTGAAACAGTTTCCGCTGAAATCACCATGATCCCGGCATCTACCGTCAGGATCGAAGGTAGTGACGCTAAGAATTTGTTGGGTTTGATTGAGCAGTTAGAAGAGAATGAAGATATCCAGCACGTGCACGCTAACTTTGATATTTCTGATGAAGAAATGGCCAAGCTTGCCGAAGAATAATCTATGCGCATATTAGGCATTGATCCCGGTCTTATCACGACGGGATATGGCGTCGTTGACATTAAAGCCGGCGGCGTCAAGATCCTTGAGGCGGGGACTATTGAACCTAATACCAAAGAAGCTTTCGAAGTACGGCTTTTGAAAATCCATCAGCATATCACGACCATCCTTCAAGCGCATCAGCCTGATATTGTAGTTCTTGAAAAATTATACGCCCATTATAATCACCCTGCCACGGCCACTGTTTTAGGTCATGTGCGCGGGGTGATTTGTTTATGTACAGCCCAACAGAAGGTTGAGCTTGTTGAACAAAGTGTCAAGCGTATCCGTAAAGCGTTGATAGGTAATGGCAATGCCACTAAAGTACAATGCCAAGAATTTGTTAAACGGCTATTGAATATCAAGTCGCCATCGTTTAAATTAGATGCCAGTGATGCTTTAGCTTTGGCCTTGGGGCAGGCGCACATGATGCGTTATAAATTAATATGATCACCGCGATCAAAGGCAAAATATCTCATCAAAGCGAGATGGCTGTAACTCTTGAGACCAACGGGTTAAGTTATGAAATTTTGACACCTTTATCTGTCCTGCAGCGTTTACAAGAAAATCAAGATAGCGATGGCAATATACGTTTAATCACGTATCATTATTATCAGATGACCCCCTCGAGTGGTGTGCCGGTATTGGTAGGGTTTCTTAATGAAATTGAACGGGATTTCTTTCTGGAGTTTATCAAGGTATCCGGCATAGGCCCGCGGGCCGCGGTCAAGGCACTGAACAAAGCGATTGGTGAAATTGCCCAAGCCATTGACCGGGGAGATACCAAATTTTTGAAAACCCTTCCTGGCATAGGTGAGCAAAAAGCCAAGGAAATTGTGGCGAAGTTGCAGGGGAAGATGGGTAAATTTACCCTGATGCGTGATCGCGTGGTGATGAGCAGTTCAACGCCACTGTCGCGCGACATTGAAGAAGAAGCCTTGCATATTTTATTGCAGTTACAGTATAAAAAGCAAGAAGCAGAAGATATGATCAAAAAAGCCTTTGAGCGCCAGCCTAAACTTGGCACCTCAGAGGAATTGCTCAACGAAATTTATAAGCAAAGGAAGGATTTCTAGTGTCATTGCGAGAAGCGAAGCGACGAAGCAATCTTTTAAGAGATTGCCGCGCCCTTCGGGCTCGCAATGACACTAAATATTACTAATATGGACGAACAACTCTCAAATTATAAAGCCCCTATCGAAGCGTTATTGTTTGTCAGCGAAAAGCCTGTGGTCTTGGATCAATTAAAAGAAGTTTTTCCGGAGCTTAAACCTTCTCAAATTCATGATTTGATCAAGTTCCTGCAAGAAGAATATGTCAATCGTGAAGCGGGCATGGTGATTGTGGAGATTGCCGGAGGCTTTCAGATGCTCTCCAACAGCCAGGCAGCACCATACATCCGTGAATTTTATAAAACCAAGACCAAAGAAAAGCTTTCCCGTCCAGCCTTGGAAAGTTTGGCGATCATCGCGTATAAACAGCCAGTAGGCCGCGCTGAGGTGGAAATCATCCGCGGGGTCAATTCCGACGGTACCATCGCCCATTTGCTCAATAAAGGTCTTATCAAGATCACCGGCCGCAAAGAAGTGCCTGGCCGGCCATTTTTATATGGAACTACGAAAGAATTCCTGGATTATTTTGGTTTAAAATCATTGGAAGATATGCCTAAGATGGAAGAGTTTACTCAATTAGGCGTTGATATGCCCACTACGACGCAAGAACAATCAGCACCCACGGAAGAGAAAATAGACGATCCAGTCCTGCAAGAAAGCAGCGGGCAATCACGGACGATGAATGTGGAGCCATCGTCATCCTGAGCGTAGCGAAGGATCTTAATATGCCTTTAGATTCTTCGGCTTTGCCTCAGAATGACAAGGGGATTTAAAATGGACTTAAGTGAACTACGTAAGAAAATTGATGGACTAGATGCCAAGATCATTGAACTTTTAAATGATCGTGCTGCTATTACTTTATCTATCGGAAAAGAAAAGATCAAAAATAAAAAGCCGATCTACGCGCCTGAGCGTGAGCAGGATGTGCTCAAACGCATCAAGGCGCTTAATGGTGGCCCTATTCAAAATGAGGCAGTGGAAGCGATATACCGAGAGATCATGTCGGCGTCCCTTAACCTGGAGAAGCCTTTACGCATTGCCTATATGGGGCCGGAAGCTACTTTTTCGCATTTGGCATCTTTAAAGAAATTTGGTTCTTCTGTCGGGCATGTGGCGTGTGACAATGTGGCGGAAGTATTCAGTAAGGTGGAAGGTGGAGATTGCGATTATGGTGTTGTCCCCATTGAAAACTCTATTGAGGGTGTCGTCACGCATACGATGGATATGTTGGTTGAATCGGACCTTAAAATTTGTTCACAGGTTTTGTTAGATGTGACGCATCAATTGATGTCTAAGGTTGCTTTGTCGCAAGTTAAAGAAATTTATTCGCACCCACAGGTTTTAGGCCAATGCCGTCAATGGCTTATGAAGAATATGCCTAAGGCGCATTTGATACCCGTGGTCTCAACCACCAAGGCGGCTCAAATGGTGGCGAATAAAAAGAATGCTGCTTGCATTGCCTCCGAGGTCGCGGCATCTTTATATGGACTTACGATTTTAAAGAAGAATATTCAGGATAGCGCACACAACATCACGCGTTTTTTGGTTATTTCAACGATGGATGTTCCTCCAACAGGATCGGATCGTACTTCGTTGGTGTTTTCCATCAAGGATAAAGTAGGCGCTTTGCATGCGATGTTAACCCCGTTTATGAAACACAAGATCAATCTTACCAAAATAGAATCCCGTCCGTCCAAAAAGAAAGCCTGGGATTATTATTTCTTCGTTGACTGCGAAGGTCATCAAAGTGATCCCCAGGTGGCCCGCGCTTTGGCACAGCTTGAAGGCATGTGCAAATTCCTTAAAATTCTAGGTTCTTATCCTGGAGCTTAAGTAGTGCTGTTTTCGACAGGTTTGCTTTTCCATCGCTTGTTCATCCAGCCCCATTCCGTAGGGTATTTTCGAATATACCTCTCGATGATATTGGTGATTCTTTGGACATTGTGCTGCAGGGTTTCCTCATCTGTGTGTTTAATTTCTAAATAAAAATGTGGCTCGATAATAATTTTATGTGAATCTTTTCCGTCACGCATGGTAAACATGGGCAGGATCGGTGAGCCGGTATGCATCGCAAAAGTGACCGCCCCTGTTGGAGTGCCGGCTTTTTGATTAAAGAAATCAACAAAAACACCTGATTTCTCATCAGTATTTTGGTCCATAAGAACAACAACGACTTCTTTTTTTCGTAAAATCGTTAAAGATTGGCGTATGCAGGCGTAGCGCGGGAAACTCAGGATAGTTTTAAAATTCATCCGTGCCCGATGGGTTTGAAAGCTTTTTTCCATTATTTCATCACGGCTGGGGCGAAGGATGGTATGGATTGGATATCCTAATTTTCCTAAATGTAAAAGCATTAGGGAGAAGCTGCCAAAGTGCGCGGAAACCCCTACAACGCCTTTATTTTCTTTAATGGCATTCTCCAGGTTTTGAAGAGAACCGTCGGTAAGGCGCAGTTTTTTAAGGATCAACTCAGGCCGTTGGATATAGCAAAACATTTCGATGTACCCACGGCCTAAGTTAAAGAAGCAATCGTGCAGGATTTGATTAATTTCATCTTCGGATTTTTCTTTACCAAACGCAATGGTCAGGCTTTCTTTGGCAATTTTGCGCATACCGACAAGTGAAAAAAAACCAATAGAAAGTAACCCATCGCTGAGTATAAAAATGAGTTTAAGGGGCAGAAGGCTAAAGAACCAGTAAAAGAAATAATAAGCCCACCGGGCCAAGGTTCGTTTGATTTTTTTGACGGACTTCATTTTCATAAGGTCGCTTATCATATACCAGATAGGGCTGGTCGTCATAAATAAAATTGACAAAGCTTTTCTGTTTTGTATAATACTTAAAATTCTTAATCAGTATTATAATTATTCATCGTGTGATGTCAATCAATCCGATGGCGAGGGTGCCGATGGTTAATGACAAGATGGTTAAAGAAAAGATTTTAAATGCCGCGGAGAAGCGAATGGTCAAATTCGGTTACCGCAAGGTGACCATGGATGAGATCGCCTTGGATTTACATATGAGCAAAAATACGATTTATAAGGTTTTTGCTGGCAAAGAAGAAATCGCCAAAGCCTTAGTCAGGCGCCTTGAGCGGCAATTGAATACGGACTTGGATAGTATAGAGAAGGCCCAGAGTGACCCTTTAAGAACTTTTTCTGACAGCGTTTTACTTTTGCGCAAACAACTTGGGCCTTGGTTCGAGCATTTTTTCAGAGAGATTCAGACTGAATTACCTGATCTTTGGGAAGAGTTCCTTCATTTTAGGAATGAAAAGATTTTAGCTGTCCGCTCATTGGTCGAGAAGGGAAGTAAAAGCGGGGTTTTCCGCCGTGTCAAGTCTTCCATCGCCACAGAGGCATACCTGGGGGCAGTGAAAGCCATTACGAACCCAAGATTTCTTGAAGAGGAGAATCTTACATTCGAGCAGGCGTTGGACGTGGTTTTGGATATATGGTCAAACGGGATTGTAAGGCCTAAGTAGTTTATAACACAGTCAGGAGAAATATGAAAAAAATAATTTTTATCGTATTAGTATTCTTGTCGGGACTACCGTTCGCTGCCTCGGCCCGCGATATCACCGTCGCGGCTGCGGCAAATGTGCAATTTACCTTGGATGATTTAAAAGCGGAATTCACCAAGGAAACAGGGATTGAGGTGAAGACAGTTATTGGTTCTTCGGGGAAATTGACTTCACAAATCGAGAATGGCGCTCCGTTTGACGTGTTTTTATCCGCGGACATGAAGTATCCGGCAACGATTTACAAAGAAGGATTTTCTTTGAGGTCACCTAAGGCGTATGCTTACGGTGTTTTAGTGCTTTGGACGATGAAAGATGTGAATCTTTCTGATATAGGTGCCGTAAGCGGCCCTGGAATTGAGAAAATCGCTCTGGCTAATCCTGAGATGGCACCGTATGGCCGTCAGGCGGTCAATGCTTTAAAGTTTTATAAATTATATGATCAATTGCAGAAAAAATTAGTTTTTGGGGAGAGCATCACGCAGGCGAATCAATTTATTGCAACAGGGGCGGCAGATATTGGTTTTACGGCCGAATCAGTTGTTTTGGCCCCTAATATGAAGAATAAAGGAAAATGGATCGAAGTAGACCCGCAATCATATCAGCCTATTGCCCAGGGAGTAGTTGTGCTAAGATACGCAGAGCAAAATCATTCCCAAGAGGCGCATGAATTTTATGATTTTCTTTTTTCAGCTCCGGCCCAGGAAATATTTAAGAAGTATGGCTATAAACTCCCGTGAATAAATTAATTGGTAAAGTTGTCTTGGTTGAATCATCTCAGCATATGTCGATGGTGGACATTGATGTGAGCGGAGATGTTTTTAGTTCCATTGTTCTGGAGACCCCTGCCACAGTTCCTTATTTAAAACAAGGAAGCGAAATTACCTTGCTTTTTAAAGAAACAGAGGTTTCTATCGGAAAGAATCTGGTCGGGTTGATCAGTTTAAGGAACAGGTTTAAGGCGACAATCGTCGGACTTGAAAAGTCCGATATTCTAACCAAGGTCTTTCTTGATTATAAAAACAAAGAAATCATTTCCATCATCTCGACGCGTTCAGCGCAAAAGTTGGGATTGGTTGACGGTGATGAAGTTGAATGGTTGGTTAAGACTAATGAGGTTTCTCTTCTTAAAGAGGATTAAATGCATTACGATTTACAGCCTTTATTATTGACCTTTCAGCTGGCTTTGACTGTAACAATAATTCTTTTTATCCTTGGTGTTCCTTTAGCTTATTGGATTGCATTCTCGCGTAACAGATTTAAATATATCGTCGAAACCCTTGTCAGCATGCCTCTGGTCTTGCCGCCCACCGTCATAGGTTTTTATCTTCTCATTGCTTTTAGCCCGCAGCATTTCTTGGGACACTTTTTAGAGTCTTTTTTAGGGGTCAGGGTCGTTTTTAGTTTTACCGGGCTGGTCATCGGCTCAGTGCTTTTTAGCCTTCCTTTTATGGTCAATCCCATCAAGGCTGGTTTACAGAATTTTCCTATAGCGCTGATGGAAGCGTCTTATTGTTTGGGTAAATCACCATGGGAAACCCTGCGCCGTGTTATATTGCCAAATATTAAACCAGCCTTGCTAACGGGCATTGTCATGGCTTTTGCCCATACCATCGGTGAATTCGGGGTGGTGCTGATGATCGGCGGCAATATTCCGGGAGAAACAAGGCTTGCTTCGATTGCTATTTATAATGAAGTTGAAGCGTTAAATTATGATACCGCTGGACTTTATGCATTGGTACTTGTGGTCATTTCGTTTTGTATTTTGTTGGTATTTTATTATTTGAATAGAAAGACGTTAGATTCTTCGCTTCGCTCAGAATGACAGCAAGATCATTTTAATCATGGTAAAACTTCGCTTCAAAAAACAAATGCATACGCCGCAGGGGAATGATTGGCTGGGTATTGATTTAAATATTTCCAAAGGAGAGTTCATTGCTCTTTTTGGTGAGTCCGGTGCCGGCAAAACAACTTTTTTGCGGATATTAGCAGGCTTAACACAGCCGCAAGAGGGATACATAGAAGTTGACGGAGAAGTTTGGTTTGATAGTCGCAAGAAAATAAATCTTCCTATTCAACAAAGAAGGGTAGGTTTTATTTCTCAGGAAAACAGCCTTTTTCCCAACATGACGATCCGTGAGAATTTAGAATATGCGTGCGTTGATAAGAAATTGCATGGCAGTATTGAGGAGTGGATTGTTACCATGGGTTTAAAAGGTTTGGAAGACCAAAAGCCGGATAAATTATCCGGAGGACAAAAACAACGGGTGGCCTTGGTTCGCGCCCTGATCAGTCAGCCAAGGATTTTACTCTTGGATGAGCCTTTATCAGATTTAGATATTCACGCGCGTTTAAATCTGCAGGATGAGATCATCAAGGTCTATCAGAAGACAAAGATCACAACGATCTTGGTAAGCCATGACTTATCAGAAGTGTTTAAATTATCCCAGAAAGTTTTTGTCATTGATCATGGCAAGATCACTAAATCCGGCAGCCCCCAGGAAGTTTTTGTGAATAATAATTTGAGCGGGAAGTTCAAATTTACCGGCCAGATCATTGAGATCCATAAGGATGGTGTTTTAAATATCTTGACTTTAACGATCGGCAATCATGTGGCCAAGGTGGTGGCGAGTGACGAAGAAATTGCCGGTTTAAGCGTCGGCAGCAAGGTCATCGTTGCCGCGAAAGCCTTTAATCCGTTAATTTTAAAAGCCTGAATTTAAAAAAGCAGAGCGTCTTTAAGATTAATTTGATATAATCAGGACGCCTATGAATACCGCTTCTAAATTTCTTTCACGTTTAAAATGGTGGCTTGGGGCAGGTGTTATTACGATTGTCGTGCTCTGGGTTGCCCAGCAGGTCTTCCTAAAACCCATTATTGAGTCTGTTGCCTCCCAGGTGATCGGTGCCAGGGTTACCTTGGGCAGTTTTTCTCTAAACATTTTGACCCACCGACTTCGAATTACCAATCTTCAGATTTATAATGAGCAAGGATTTCCGCCGGAAGTATTCTTTAATGCTTCTGAAATTCTCGTTGATGTCGATCTTCCTCACGCCATGCAGGGAAAACTACATTTCCCTTTAGTTATTTTTAGTTTAGATAAAATGATGGTTTTCAAAAATGCACAGGGTAAGTTGAATGTCGATGAACTTAAAATTGTGCAAGAAAAACTCCATGAAAAGACCAAGGGGCCGGCGCCTAATTTTCAAATTGATGAACTTAAGTTAAATATAGAACAGGTCATTGTTGAGGATGACGGCAAAACACCGCCCTTAATTGAAGCGTATAATTTAAATCTTAAAGATAAGACCATTCGCAATATTAATGGAGTTCCTAAATTGATCGGTTTGGTGATGTTTGAGGCCTTAAAGCCAACAGCTATTCAAAGTGCCGGCATGTATGCCGCGACTACTTTGTTGGGAGTAGGGTTTTTACCTGGCTTAGCCATAGCGGTTGCTATTGCCAGCGACGATGCGATTTCTGATTTGGCACATTCTAGTTCCCAGGTTTATCAACAAAGTTTAGAACTGGTCAGACGGTTAGGGCAAATCAAAAAGACAGATGAGTCGGCAGGGCAGATTTTTGCCAAGGTCTATAATTGCGACATTACCATTACAATTCAGGATAAAGGATGGGGGCGATCTAAAATAATTATTAAAGCCAGGAAGTATTTCCTGGCCAAGCCTGAGATTGCTGCTGGATTGCTTTATCAGTTAAAAGAAGAATTGAAGTAGTGTAATATTCAAGGAGATTGTCCGATGGAAAAGAAAAAAGTCCTGTTTGTCTGCATTCACAATTCAGCCCGCAGCCAAATGGCCGAGGAGCTTTTAAGGAAATTGGCAGGGGACCGGTTTGAAGTGGAAAGTGCCGGTATTGAGTCCGGCAAATTGAACCCCATTGTGATTGAAACGTTAAAAGAAGAGGGGATCGATATCACAGGAAAGCAAACTAAGGCGGCATTTGATTTATATAAAAATGGTAATCAATACAATTATGTCATTACAGTATGCGATGAAGCAAGCGCGGAAAGATGCCCCATTTTTCCGGGCCTAAGCCAACGGCTGCATTGGAGCTTTACAGATCCTTCAAAGTTTCAAGGTAACGATCAAGAGAAATTGGTTCAAGTCCGGGCAGTCAAAGAGGAAATTAAGGGGGTAATTAAAGAATGGATTGCAACGCTGACCTTATAAAAGATTTGGGTGTTTAGTGAATTCTTTGGCGTAGTCTTTGGTGATGGCGCCGTTTTTGACAAGCTGCATCAAACATTGCTCAAAGGTATACATGCCTTCTTCACCTGACACCATTTGACCCCGGATTTCAAGTAACGCTCCCCGACGGATGATATTACGGATGGCTATGGTCGGAATGAGGATTTCAGTCGCTAAGACCCTTCCTTCTTTTTCTTGAAGCGGAATGAGTATTTGACCGATGATGCCAACAAGATTTTCAGCTAATTGAGTGCGGATTTGACTTTGTTTTCCCGGAGGATAAATATCGAGGATACGGTTAATGGATTCGGCAGTATCCGGAGAGTGCAGGGTTGTTAAAACAAGATGCCCGGTTTCAGCGGTAGTCAGCGCCATGGAAATAGATTCAGCATCACGGATTTCACCCACGACCACCACATCAGGATCCTGACGCAAGGCATGTTTAAGAGCACTTGCGAAAGAGCGGGTATTTGTACCGACTTCACGTTGAATGATCAGGCTTTTTTTGGATTCGTGCACGTATTCGATAGGGTCTTCAATCATCACGATTTTAAAGGGGCGCGCTTTATTGATTAAATCCACCATATAATTCATCGTGGTGGTTTTGCCGCTTCCAGCAGAACCGGAGATGATGATAAGGCCTTTTCGTTTGTGGGCCAGTTTTTCCACGATGGCAGGCAACCCTAATTGCTGTGCCGTTGGGATAATGGTAGGTAGTATGCGTATATTCGCCGCGGGGCGGCCTTTTTCCACGTGGGCATTGACTCGAAAATTAAAATTTTTAACGCCTATATAAGAGAGATCTATATCCTGGATTTCCTGGAAAGTTTGGCGCTGTATTTCACTCATCATGTTAAAAAGAAGGTTTCTAATATCTTCTAATTTTAAAGGCGGAAGATCAGAAATTTGTAGTACTCCATGAATTCTAAAAATAGGAGGCTTGTCTACCACCAGATGAATATCCGTGGCATTGTGTTCAATAGCATTGTCAAGAAGAGGAATCACTTTTGTATAATCCATAATTTTATGACCTCACCTATTTTATTAGTACTAATTACTTTAATGTATCTAAAAGGTACTATGCCTGTGTGAGATTTTGGTAAGCAATTAGTTAAGTAATTGTTAATACAATTTTACATATTTGCCATCCTTAGGATGAAAAGAAAGGCCCTGTTTCCAAATTGAATAGAAACAAGGCCTCTTTGCCATACCGCTTCAATGCGGCAAATTCTTAAGTTAAGAATAGCATATTATCCTAAGAGATGCAAATTGACATTCCCGCCAACCCCCTTTATAATGCTCTGTCTTAATCCCCAACCCATATGGGGGGACAGTGGAATTAAAATTAAGGGCAGGTGTCTGTGCAGGCAGTGAATCCATATATTTATAAGATCAAACCTTATATTCCGGGCAAGCCCATTGATGAGGTCAGGCGCGAGCTTGGCTTAAAAAGTGTCATTAAACTAGCTTCTAACGAGAATCCTTATCCGCCATCTCCTAAGGCGTTGGCGGCAATGACCAAGGCTGCTTACGAAGTAAATCGTTATCCAGATGGGGGTTGTTTTCTGCTGCGCCGTAGCTTGGCTAAAAAGCTTAATATCGACGATGATCAGCTGATTTTCGGGAACGGTTCGGATGAGATCATTGTTTTAGCGGTGAAAGCATTTGCCGCCAAAGGCGATGAGATCATTATTGCCAAGCCCTCATTCCTGATTTATGAGATCGCTTCGACATTATCCGGTGCCCGTTTACACCAAGTGGCGCTTAAAGATTTTCATTATGACCTTGCAGGTATGCGGGCTCGTGTCAACGCGCGCACCAAGATTATATTTATCGGAAACCCTGATAATCCGGCCGGGACATATATCACGGCACGTCAGGCGGAGGATTTCGTGCGTTCTGTGCCTAAAACCACCCTGGTATTTTTTGACGAGGCTTATTTTGAATACGTGCAGGCAAAAGATTACCCTGATACCTTGCAGCTAATGAAAAAATACCCTAATGTGATGACCACCCGTACATTTTCAAAAATGTACGGATTAGCAGGTTTACGCGTTGGTTACGGGATCGCCAGCCGGGAAATCGTTGATATCTTAAATCGTTTACGCGAACCGTTTAACGTCAATAGCATGGCCCAAGCCGCGGCCGTGGCTGTTTTGGGCGACGAGGCGTATTATCGCAAAATCGCCCGTGATGTGAATGAACAAAGGCAATATCTTTACCGTTCCCTTGAAAGCATGGACATTTCTTATGAGATTAGTTTTACAAATTTTATTTTGATTCAGGTAGGAGGCGATAGCAGTCAGGTCGCAAGCGCGCTGCTTAAAAAAGGCGTTATTATCCGTGACATGGCGGCCTGGGGGCTCAAGGGATACATACGCGTTTCCATCGGTAGCGCGTTGGAAAACAAACGTTTTATAAAAACACTAGGAGAGGTTCTATGATCGTCATTTTACGCCCGGATGCTACCGAGGCTAATGTTCAACACATTGTCGAACGCGCGGGAAAGCTGGGGCTTAAGGCCAATATTTCGCGTGGGGTGGAACGCACAGTAATTGGTTTTATAGGCCCTGAAGATGCCTTGCGGGTCATTCCTTTGGAAGTTTTTCCCGGGGTCGACCAGGTTTTACAAGTACTGG
>Ga0206802_1175_pt1 | contig 14945 bp, 17 predicted proteins | sample Alteio_BWOrgCont_63_FD_152902 | JGI IMG/M metagenome (GOLD analysis project Ga0206802, IMG submission 152902) | Enriched cells from forest soil in Barre Woods Harvard Forest LTER site, Petersham, Massachusetts, United States -... | ecosystem: Environmental > Terrestrial > Soil > Temperate forest >... | reverse complement strand
GTCATGAAGACTTTTTTTATCATCTTTTTTTGCGGGAGTTATTTTCTTATCAGCCATTGTGTGTTATTTTAATAATGATTTAATAACAGTAAATTAATATAAAATATTTGTATCCAATGTTAAGTTTTGTTTGTCTTGCTCCATATTCAATAAATCAACAAGATAAAACGGATAATATTGAACCCCTTATCTTTAATAAATTTAATAAAATAGTAGAACAATGATAGTACCAAAAATAACTATTCGCTGGATAAAAGATTGCATATTAATCGCTACAGGCATAGGTTCTGCAGCATTTGGCCTGGAAGGATTTTTGTTGCCGGCAAAATTTATTGACGGCGGCGCCACCGGTATTTCGTTGTTAATATCAGAGGTTACGTCCATTCCTATTTATTTGTTATTGGTAGTAATTAATATCCCTTTCATCTTTTTAGGATACAAGATCATAAGCAAACAGTTTGCTGTCAAAACGGCTTTGGCGATCTCTGTATTGGCTATATGCGTTGCCTCTATTCACTTTCCTGTGGTAACGCATGATAAATTATTGGTGGCCGTATTCGGTGGTTTTTTTCTTGGTGCAGGAATCGGTTTTTCCGTAAGAGGAGGAGCAGTTATTGATGGCACTGAAGTATTGGCCATTTACTTAAGCGAAAAATTTGGAACTACTATTGGTGATATCATTATTATGATCAACGTTGTCATCTTTTCTGTAGCAGCCTATTTGTTATCTATTGAAACTGCTTTATATTCATTAATAACTTACCTAGCCGCATCAAAAACGCTGGACTTTATTATTGAAGGTATTGAAGAATATACAGGCGTTACCGTTATCTCCCCATTCAATGAGCAAATAAGGTTAATGATCATTAACGAGCTTGGCTTTGGGGTAACTGTTTATAAGGGCAAACAGGGATATGGCAAAAGCGGGGAAACCGCTGACAGAGATATTTTGTACACTATCATTACGCGCTTGGAATTAAGCAAATTAAAAACGGCTATGTTAAAAATAGATCCTAATGCTTTTGTTGTGACCAGTTCCGTTAAAGATACCAAAGGAGGAATTATTAAGAAGCGTCCATTGGCCCATTGAGTTTTTGTCATGCTGAGGAACGAAGCATCTCATTCATAAAATAGCAGAATGATTATTGAAGATCAGATGCTTCGTTCCTCAGCATGACAAAAGAAGGCTGTATAAAAAAATAGAGTAGCATTTTTGCTACTCTATTTTTTTTGTGAAGAAATAAATTACTTATTTCTTTTCCAATAATTTAAAGAACTGATCTAATTGTGGTAAGATGATAATGCGTGTGCGTCTGTTTTCGGCACGACCTTCTTCCGTATCATTAGATGCTACAGGAAGGTATTCGCCACGTCCACTCGCTGAGATACGTGTTGCAGGAAGTCCGTATTTGTGTTCAAGTATACGTACTACCGATGTTGCTCTTTTAACGCTAAGATCCCAATTATCTAATAACAAGCCCCTGCTGAAAGGTTTATTATCAGTATGACCTTCAACCATAAATTCAATATCAGGTTGGTTCTTTAACACAAGAGCTACTTTACCTAAAACAGTTTTGGCCTGTTCCGTCACATCGTAGCTTCCGCTTTTAAATAATAGTTTGTCAGAAATGTCAATGTAGATAACTCCTTTATCGATCTTAACATTAATATCTTTATCATTCAGATTTCCAATTACACCTTTTAAGTTTTGCACCAAAGTCGCATTCATCGAGTCTTTGCGGGCAAGGGCAGATTCTAGGTTATGTATGTAGCTGTCTTTTGCGCCAAGACTATCCATTGATCTTTTTATGCTTGCAGCTTGTGCACCCGTAATAACAGACAGGTTTTGTAATTGTTCTAAAGCCTGGTTGTTATTTCCTTTTAATGAAGCGATCTGTCTGTTAAGATCATCTATAGTGGAATCATCCAATACTCCTTTTGCTTTTAAAGCGGTAAGATTACTGTCACAGTTTTTTGCTAATGCATTATACTCTCTGTTCAACTCATTGTATTTAGCCTGAGAGTCTTTAAATTTTTTTGTGCTCACACATGAAAAAAGAAAAAGTGGTAAAAAGCCTGCGAATATTAATTGTTTAATGTGCATATGATTAGATTTATTTGGTTAGTGTTTATGTTTTTATAGACGCAAATTCGTAGCATCTGATGAGATCTGTGAAAATATACAAGCAGATATTAAGCCAAATTGCTTTAGACCATTTGATCATTACAATTATTAAGAATGAATTATGAGGCTGATGTCGGAGGGCCTCGCTGGCTTTGTGTTCTATATGAGAGTGAAGAAAGATATTGAAAGCCTACGTAGTATTGCTGTTTTGTATAAAATATTCTTGTAGATAAAATAAGATTAATCGGACGAACATCTATCGTACAATTGTCATCAAGAAAACGTTTTAGAAGAGTTGAGAAAGCGGGAAAAAAGATAAAAGCGAAAACAACCATCCCGATAAAGAAGTCTGTTAAAAAAGCTGCCAAAAAGCCCGTAAAAAAGACACCGGCAAAATAACCCCCATACTAACCTTTCTTTTGATCGCAAATGCCTGCCGGATAATACTGGCAGGCATTTTGCCATACTAAACGTAAGAATAAGATAACATACGCTTATTGAATATTACGGTACGTTTGTTAACTAATATTTTATACAATGAACGCGGCAAAATACCACACAGTAAAAGAAAGCGGCATTATAATAAATACATTGCCAAGATCTTCCAAAGAGATCAGCAATTTTCTTTCAGACATATATTCATTTGAGTTGATCGTAAGTGATATCAAAGATGGCTATTTTGAATTGTCTGTCACGCTCTTATTAACATCAAAATATAAGAACAATGCGTGTTACTTTAAAACGTTGGACAAATTCAGTATTAAAGAAAGTGAAATAAGAAATTATGAATTAGCCTACGATATTATCCTATCCGCAATAGATCATTTCAATTATTTACTAAGCATTCAACCAACTGATTTTGTAATTGGTAAAAAATATGACAAGCCTGAGTACGAAGACTGCATATCAAGCATAACGGAAAATTATTTCTTTTCTGTTCCTCAATTATTTTAAATTTTACTATGCAAGAAAGTCCCATTGTTTTTGAGAAAAAGAAATCATTTCAAAAAACTATCAATGGTAAGCAAACCAACTTATTTAGGCTACAAAATAAAAATAATTTCCAGGCTCATATTTCTAATTATGGAGCGAGATGGATCAATATGTATGTACCGGACAAAATGGGAAAGTTAACCAATGTTGTAGCCGGATTTGATGCGATCGAAACATACCAAACCTCTTCTACTGCTTATTATGGAGCTACCATAGGACGATATGCTAACCGAATAGCCGACGGAGTTTTTACTTTACAAAACCAAGAATATATCCTAGATAAGAATAATGGAAATAACCATTTACATGGCGGCAATAAAGGTTTTCACAACACTGTTTGGGATGTAGAATCGATAAATAAAAATAGTATATCATTAAAATATTTATCTCCTGACGGAGAAGAAGGATACCCGGGCAATCTTGAAGTCTTTGTTCGATATACATTAACTGATGATAATGAAATGATAATAGAATTTACGGCAACAACGGATCAGCTAACTGTTATCAATTTAACGAATCATGCTTATTTTAATTTGAATGGCGGCGGCAATATCAATGATCATATACTTAGTATAAATGCAGACAATTATACACCTATAAACAAGCACTTAATTCCTATTGGAAGCATTGCTACAGTTAGTAATACTCCTTTTGATTTCAGACAATCTACAAAAATAAGTGAACACATAAATGATGATGATTTTCAATTAAAATATGGCAATGGGTATGACCATAATTTTATTTTGAATAAGAAAAATAATGAATTGGCGCTTGCTGCCAGCGTAAAAGGAGATCTCAGCAAAATAAAAATGGATGTTTTTACTACAGAACCCGGCCTGCAATTCTACAGCGGCAATTTTATGGATGGCGAAAATGTTTTGACCAATGGATATACAGATGATCGCCGAACAGCATTTTGTTTAGAAACACAGCATTTCCCCGATTCGCCTAACAAAGAGAATTTTCCTTCAGCAATATTAATACCTGGCGATACTTATCAAAGCAGCACTGTCTTTCGTTTCTCGAATGATCAATAATGGACCAATGAGGCTCCGTCTTCAGTTGATGCAATATAAGCAGTTAGCTCTTTTCCAATATATTGCGTATATACGTTTCCGGTACTGATAATTAGCTCTTCTACAAATTCTTCTTTAACAAGATTAATTGTACAACCACCAAAACCTCCGCCCATCATACGTGCTCCTAAAACTTGTGGCAAACTTCTTACATGATCCACTAAAAAATCAAGTTCCTTACAACTCACTTCATATTCTTTGCTTAATCCATCGTGAGTAGCATACATTTTTTGACCTAAAGACAACAGGTCTCCATTTTTTAAAGCATCGCAGGCTTCCAGCAAACGAATATTTTCTTCTACTACATACCTGCACCGTTGATAGATATTTTTATCTATCGGCTCAACATATTGTTGTAGCATTTGCGGAGTAATATCACGCAAACTATTAATGCGCGGCATTTTTTTCTTTACCAATTCAACCCCTTCGCTGCATTCGTTCCGGCGCTTATTGTATGCTGTAGATGCCAGAGAATGTTTCACATTGGTATTCAATAAAACTATTTTAATTCCCTTTAGTTGTAAGGGTTCGTACTCATACTCCATCGAGCGGCAATCAAGTTTTATTACATGATCTTTTTTCCCTAAGATACTTATGAACTGATCCATAACACCACACATTACGCCGGCAAATGTATGTTCCGCCTTTTGTGCAATATCGATCAGCTCCAATGCAGGAATATGTAACTGGAATAATTCATTCAAAGCAAACACTGTAGCACATTCTACCGATGCTGATGAAGAAAGTCCTGCTCCTATTGGCACATCGCCCTGTATCACTAAATTAAACCCGTGAAGCCGGTAACCTCTTTTGATCAGCTGATCAACTACTCCTAAGATATAAGTTGGCCAGTCTTTAACAGGCGCCAAAGCCGCTGACAAAGACACTTCAAAGACTTCATTATAATTTATAGAAATAAGTGTACAATTGTTATTTCTGCTTTTGCCGACTGCTACATATGTTGCTTTATCAATAGCTGCGGGCAAAACGAATCCTTCGTTATAGTCAGTATGTTCTCCAATTATATTTACTCTCCCGGGCGAACGGACAATGATCGGGCTTCCATCAAAATTTTCACAATAGGTTTTAAGGATATTTTCGGCAATAGAATGTAGTTGCATTTAATTAGTATTTCAACTGTAATTATAATATTCTTATTGCTTATGAAATACTTTGCAATATCAATTCTTTATTAAATATTGACTGACTCCCCAAATACAGGAAAGTTATGACAAATTAGTATTGAGTTCTATAAACCGCAAAGAGCACTGAGTTATCGCAAAGAAAGAAGCCGCAAAGGAAGACTTAGCAACTCTTTGCGGTTTAATATTTAATTATGTACTTTCCTATATCTTATAGTCAGTTTATTTTTCATTAGTCAATCTCTTTTATCCATCCTTTGTACAACTTAGCTTTTTTAATAATCACTTCTTTCAACGCTGTGTGAATGATCCCTACATAAGCTTTTGTTGTATCGGTAAAAACAGGATTGGAAAGAATAAATGATTTACAATTAATAAGCTTAATAACAGGCAATTCCCCTGATGGTAATTGTGATCGCAACCCATTGATTTTACTACCGATCACATCTTCCATTATCACTGCAGAACGGAAATCCTTATTTCTAAGATCAAGTTTTATTTTATTCAGCTCTATATTTTTAGCATGCCTGATGTATATGCCACTTGCGGGGTATATATCTCCATATATTCTGTTTTCAGGATATCCTGTAGGCTTTTCCGGCAAAATTATTTTTGCATCATCGCTATCGCCACTGCCCATATCAGTAAGGTTTATATTTTCAAGTTTAACATTCTCAACATAATAACCGGGGAAAGCTGTTATAGAACTAGCCATTTTACTATGACTTGTTGCAGTGATATTACGTAACAAAATATTCTCCATCTTGCCTACCGGCGCAACCAATGTATCTCCTACCTGCTTTCTTCCCCTGTTTCCTAAAAACAAAAAAAGAGGTGTTTGCACTTCGGTCATTTTTATATCTGAAATAGTAATTCCATCAATTACTCCTCCATCTGTCATTTCAATTGCTATCCCTGAAATAACAGTTATGGGCAGATCTATAGATCGTAATATTTTTTGCCATTGATAAAATGGACTCTCCGCAGATCCTTTAATAGTACAATGAGAGATATTGATATTACGAAATCCGCCAATTGAAGTGGTGCCAAACTTTATAGCGTTACAGTTAGATGCAATAGTGCAGTTGCGAACAACAATATTCTCGCAGATATTATTTCTGCTGTTACTTTTGAAACAAATAGCATCATCATCACTGTCTATATTGCAATCCTCTATTAGTACATTGCGACTGTCAATATCCATTCCATCAACATTATAATTGGAGTGATTATATATCGTTAATCCTTTCAAATGTATCCCATCACAATTAATATAATTTTGTAACCAATATGCAGGATTTGTTAAGTGAATGTCCATTAATGTTATTTTTTTACAATTCACGAAAAGAATGGTGCATGGACGTTCCTTGCTTTTGGCAGAAAGTGCATCATCTCCAAGATTAAAATCAGCACTCGTTCCGTTACCATCAATGGTACCTTTACCGATGATCGCTATGTTAGAAATACCTTCTGCAAAAAACAACGCCTTATTTGTTCTTGAACTACCATCAGGGAAATGCGTAAAGAAATTTTTGTAGTTCACTTCATTATCCGGGTAATCTGAAAATGAAGAGCTACCCATAATTTTTGCCGCCTCATCAAGGCATATTGTTACATTGTTTTTTATGTAAAGCGTACCCGTTACAAAAACACCGGCGGGCACAATAACTTTCCCCCCTGTTTGAGCGCAACGATCAATAGCAGCCTGTATAAATTTTGTGTTGATAGTTTTGCCATCGGCCTTAGCTCCATAATCAATAATATTATAAATTTGGGCCGAAACGCCTGCAGTAAAAAAAAGGAAGGAAGCAAAAAGAGCATTTAATTTTTTCATATCACATACAAGTTTGGTAGAAATATTACGACTAAAACGCATTACTAATACTTTTTCAAGATCATGAAAATCTCATGAATCGATCTATTCTTTAGCAAATAAAGTAGTAAATACTTGTAATAATAACCATTTCGTAAAAAATGCAAGACTTTATTGAAATTCTGTCAGTTGCAACTTTCTGAAACTATCCATTCTTCAATTCACAAGGAAAAAAAACTACTAAATATATACTAAAAAAAAGATCCTTACGTTCTCATATAAGTCGAACCTAATTATAGGTTCAACGAGATTAGATATTTACTCATTTGCGTTAAAAAATATCAGTAATTAAAATTGTAAACGATGAAACAGCTATTACTTTTATTTGCATGTTTGGCAATTGTTCCAGTAAAAGGAATTCCTGAAAGAATGCCTCCTTATAGGGAAATCTCAAGTGTTGAAGTTGTTTTCACCACTACCGGCGGTTATAAAGATGATGGAACAGGACTTGAAATACAGTTTAAAAATGCAGCAAAAGAAGTAATGGCATCAAAAAGCGGGGAGTTTGGAAAGTTCGAGAAGAATATGACCAATGCCGTTGATCTGAGTGTTCAAGGAGAATATTCCGATAAGGACCTTCCAAACAGTACACTTAATTTACATGTTATCCCTAACAAAAGTGATAACTGGAATTTTGATGTAGATATTACGATCATTTGGAATAACGGCAATACAACTTTAGTTCATTCCTCAGGTTATAGTCTTGCTCAAAATGGTAATGATATAGAAGTTAGTGCTTTTTAATAGGAGTAAATAATTCAAATAATATCCCTTTATACTTTATTGAAATGAAAGCTTTGTAGAAATACGAAGCTTTTTTTATAACATTTCCTTTAAGATACTTTTAGACTAGATGATCTAACTAATTCGGATCAGGTTCTTTACTCAAACGTTACTTCTAAAAACACAAAAGCCTTGTATTATTATAAATACAAGGCTTTAATAAAGTGGTTTGGTGACCGCGTTAGGGTCCTAACTATGTATTGTACAAAATTGATTCTTAGTAACTTAAATACTTCATTTTCAAAGGTGAAACAAAAAGTGCCGGATGAACCCCTTTTTGTTTTAAACGGTTCGAAAACTCAAAAATAAGGGTTCGTAATTAAATATTTAATTTTTATTTTTTGGAGTATCTGCCTTACAGGGTAAATTCTATAGAAACTTTGCTCTCAAACTTATACTCTGTCTATTTAGAAGTGACTATATCTATTTATAATATAAATCGAATTTCTAACAACTTATTTCGCATGATATCTTTTTATTGATTTTTCGACGAAGTTTATCTCCCTTTTTAATATACTCTTTAAATAGATTCTTATCCGGAATTTCACCAGCAAGAACCTCATTCGGAGTAAGTCCCAATAACATTCCGGCAGGCCTATTATTGTACTCTCTTAAAATGCGGGGCATTGTTTTATTCAATGTTTCAATATTATTAATGGTGCGAAGAAATAAAAAGTCATACTTTAATATTCTATTGGCAGCTTCTATCATACTATTACTTTGTATGATATCTACCTGTGCTATTAATTTTTTCCAAAGCATACCCGGTTTATCTATCAATTTTTGAAGTTCCCCTTTATTTTCACTGCCGCCGTCCGTTATTAGTTTTCCCTCTTCATTCATAAGATTGTTCTGTAATAATACTGATTCTAACAATTGCTTGGAAGTTTCACTACGGCAATGGGTTGCAACTTTGTAACCAAGTATCGCCCGACTAAAGTTATCTCGTATTATATGTATATATAACTTTGAATTATCTATGGGCCTGTAAATAGTAACATCCATGTGCAAAATTTTAAGCGGGGCATCTGCTATTATGGGAGTATATTTTTTAACTATTTTTTTCTTTCTTTTTGTGATATCTAATAATCTGCAATATCTATAAAAAGTATCACAGCAGCATGATATCGATTTATTACGAATTAATTGGTAATAAATGCTAATTAACGGCCAGCCATCATAACAAGGATTCAAACTTGCCTTTTTTATATTATTTACTTCTGAATTAGTAAGCTGCCCTGAATGTTTACGTTTGCAAACTTGCCGTAATGATTTTTTACACAACTGTCTTTTTTTATTCCAAAATTGCCATTGACGGTAAGTAATTGGCAGATGTTTCCAGATTCTTTTGTGAGGAATATTATTTTTTTGAAGACGTTGAACATAAATATTTATATAAGAATCTACGAGCTTGCAATGCTCAAGTTTAACATCGAAGATTGATACAAGGTTTCTGTATATTACTAATAGATAGGCAAGTTCGCGAATGCGCTTTTTATATTTTTGTATTTCTGCGCGTGCAGCTAACAATTCAAGATTTTCTTGTGAACACCTTCCAAACGATAATGATTCAATAGCAACAATGCCTTTCTTTTTCCATTCGTCGCGTGTAGGTTTTGGGATAAGCTTACACTCCTCTCTTGTTAGCGCATTATTGAGATACTTGTATCTAAGTTCAATTCTATATCTTTCGCTAAGGTAAGTTTCTGTAAAAGTTTTTTTACAGCACTTGCACATAAATCGTTGCGCACCACCAGAATTTTTTCCTACACCAGTTCCTAAAATATTACAAGAGGGGCATTTGTGGCTCTCAATAATTTCTCTCGTGTTTTGCTTGAATATATCTTCGTAAGTATTTTGTTTCATGGAAGCAAAAATAATGAGGCGATATAATCTAATTACTTTTTCTTCCCCGCATGATTTTAGTTTTCTTCCCAATATCTCTCGCTTGATTAGCATTTATATACACAAAGCATACGTTTAATCGCACAACTCTTATATAGTATACCCTGCATTTAACTGATTGGTTAAACCCAGCTACAATAGAGTGAAAATGAGATTTAATTAATAATTATATACTGCAGGGTGACATCCTAAAAGGTGTATAAAATTCAAATAATTACCGTTAAATTTGTAAAAATGGCATCAGTATGACAACAATAACAATGCGTCAAAAACTACATCAGTTTATCGACTCAATCGAAGAGAAGAAAGCTAAAGCTATATATACCCTCTTTGAAGAAGAGATAGAACAAAGCAAGCGTATCAGCGTCAAACAGTACAATAAAGAAATTGACGAAGCTATGAAGCGAGTATCTGCTGGAAAATATACTACGCAGAAAGAATTGGAAAAAGAGATGCAGTCATGGTAAAAAAGCCATTAACGGTTGTATGGGATAATGAAGCCAAAGCTCAGTTACGAAAAGCATATAACTATATAAAGAAAGATTCTTTGCAAAGTGCTGAGAAAGTAAAAAAGGAGATTGCCCAAATAGCAAAGGACTTGATAAAGAATCCTCAATTTTATCCTCCTGATAAATATCGCCACAATAATGATGGTAGTTTCAGGGCTTACGAGTTACATCATTATCGCATTGCTTATCATGTAGGAAAAGAACAAATCACCATCCTAAGGGTACGCCATACCAAGATGGAACCTAAAGCTCATTAGCCATAATAGGTGCTAACCTATATCCAGCTCCTGAACCGCATACCTTTCTGTACTGGTACCAGCTCAAAGGTTTTATGTTATTATTTTTCATAAAAAAGAGGGCTAGTATCTAGAAAAATATATTCTGCAATTACCATTAATTGTTTTCGAAAAAATAAATTTTCATGCATGCTTCTAACATAGCTACGCTACGACTAAAACAAATTGTTCGTCTACTTAATCGTTTTAAATGGGTACGCAGTGTAAGATTTTTTCGTTCTATATGATTAATGCAATAAGCCACACACTTGTGCAAAGAAACAGGTATCAAGCATTGATAAATATTTAGATTGTCCGTATTTATTTGTTTCACATTAGAAAGCAACAATGTATTAACTAGAATATCCAATACTCTCTTAGAGCGTTTACCGACTACAAAATCTACTACTTCGCCTGTTGCTGTATTTAGTGCATACGCTATCCAATATTCATTTCCTTTTTCTCCAACATAAGTACGTAATTCATCTACTTCAAACTGTAACTGATTTATTGGAATAGCAGGTTTTGTAATGGCTGAGGCTACTTTTCTAATTCTGCTAAGAACTGTATTATTTGCAATCTTCAATATTCTTGCAATTCCTCTAATACATACACTTTCACACAATAACTTAGATAATATTACAGTTACCTCTTTTTCACATGCTTTATAAGTATACATTTCTACAAAAGTTTTATTACACATTTTGCATTTGTACCGTTGCATACCACTTTTACTTTTGCCATATTTAATACTAAAACCCTTACAGGATGGGCAATTAACATTATTACCAACACGTTTGATACACTTGGTAGCATTTTGTTGCATTTGCGCAGAATTTATGACATAAAAGAGACTGGGCAACCATAAAGGCTGCCCAGTTAAATAAACTTAAAAATAAAATATTTATTGAAAATCAATTATTTGCATATTCAAAAGTATGTTACCAACACGTTTGATACACTACCCTGCCGCTAACCTCTATGTAGTATGCCCTGCTTTTAAGAATCGTTCTCCCAATCCCTTTTGTTTATCTTCATACCACTCATATGCCTCATTATAATCTTTCTTTGTAAGCGGATGAAACTTATAACTATAGCTCATTACTTCTTATGTTTCTTTTTGTATGCTTGTCTTGCACCTGTTTCCATTTCGTCAAGTGTATGTCCTTTTACCTTACCTGTTTCCAGTTCTCCAAAACGCTTATCCATTTCTGTTATATATGACTTATCATTCCACCAAGCCACTTCTTCACGTGCAAAGGTTTTTACTACACTTAATACTACTTCTTTTTGTTGCAGGTTCAATTGACCCAAATATTGGGTAATTTCTCTATCTAGTTTTACTGCTCCCATGGTTGTATCATTTTGAACAAATTTAATCATTTTTCTTATCCAAACGGATGATGTTTACTTAACTGGTTGGTTAAAGTTTCAAGCTCCTGAACTGCATACTTTTCCGTACTGGTAATGGATTTATGACCAGCCATATATTGTACCTGTCTTTTATTATGTTGCTTTAACCAATACAATATCACACTAGCCCTGATATGTGCCGCATTCTGTATCTGGGGATTAATACCTTTCAATTCTTCCATCAATAGATGCATAATATTATGCTGGTTGCCAGCTAACAATTCATCTGCTTTTGGCTTTAATCTATCTCTTGCACCACCATGTATATAAGTGTAAAGTGTAAGTATTTGTTGAGTGGATAATTTCAATTCCCTATTATTACTTCTTGATGTGGATGGGATGTAAATAATCCCTTCATTTAAATTGATGTGGGTTACTTCTAATTTTTCCAGTTCACCGCTATGTAATCCTTGCCATATTACATAACTCTTACATAATATGCCCCGCACAAACCATACTTTTTACCACACAATTCATATATAGTATGCCCTGCATTTCAGAGGGTGAAATTTTAAGGGTTTTTCGACCACCTAAAACAGCAAATATGAAAGTAGCTATTTACGCTAGGGTCTCAACTTCTAACAAAGGACAGGATGCTGATAACCAAATTTTGGTATTGACAGATTATTGCCAAAGAATGAACTATGAAATTTGTGGTAAATATATTGATGAAGTATCTGGTGGTACTTCAGAAAGACCCGCATTTAAAAAGCTGTTTGCCGATGCTGCAAAAAGAAAATTCGATCTATTATTATTTTGGAGCCTAGATCGTTTCAGTAGAGAAGGAACCAGAGCCACCATTAACCATATGCAGCAACTGGAATCTTATGGTGTAAATTTCAAAAGCTATACAGAACAATACATTGATTCATGTGGTATCTTCAAAGATGTAATAATATCACTTTTATCAACATTAGCTAAACAAGAAAAAATAAGAATATCTGAAAGAGTAAGAGCTGGTTTAGCACGAAGTACTAAAAAAGGTGGTCGCCCTAAAATCACGACTCAAATTATTACTCAAATAAAATCATTGAAGACTAATGGCAAATCTAATCGTAGCATTGCTAAGGAATTAAATCTAAGCCACTCAACTATTGGTTTATATGTTTAGCATATTATGAAACTCCATAAAACAAGCTCCTGTTCCATATAAGGTACCCAACACGTTTGATACACTTGGTAGTATTTTGTTGCATCTGCGCAGAATTTATGGCATAAAAGGGACTGGGCAACCATAAAGGCTGCCCAGTTAAATAAACTCAAAAATAAAATATTTATTGAAAATCAATTATTTACCTATTCAAAATTATATCACCAACACGTTTGATACATTACCTAATTTGAGACATTCCCAGTAATCTCGTATACTTTATTGCCAACTATTTTTTCTTTATTTCTATCAAAGATTGGAGATATTAATTTTGTATTTATTACATGAAAAGAAGGTTCTTTTTCACCATTTAACGAATACTCGAATTTGACTTCATCTAAGTATTTAGTTCCTGATAAAAATGCCTTTGGGCATTTAACAATTAAAGAATCTGATACTACATACAAAGACGCTAATTTTTCTATACAGAGATTGCCACATTTGTTAGAGCCTATTAAAAGATAAAATGTTTTGTTTTTCAGTGAGACGTCTATGATCTTATTAAGTTGGACATTGATACCAAAATCCTGACCAGTTGTACCTCCAATAGATATTATTTGAGGTTTTCTAGTCCCTAAAATAAAAACATTGCAACAAGTAGGTTCAGGCAAATCATTATTTATCATCCATGAAATAGCTTTTAATTTAGCATCTTTACTTATTATAACTTTAATATCTGTTGAATCTATTATTTTTTGCAAATCTGAACTATTTAAAAAAGAAAATTCAGAACTGGATATAAGCAATGACAAAGTCGTATTGTATTTTGTTAGAGAATCTTCAATATCATCACTGGTATCAAGAACATTGATGCTTTGAGTATTAAAATCAGAAACTTTACTCCATGTATATATAATCTTATTTACTAAACTGGTGCTTTTTTGCTGTCCGTAAGTATTAGTAAATGAAATCACTAGAAAGAAAAAAATAAAATTTTTCATTGTATAAACTTTTTCTGGGTAATATTTTATTTACTTTTTTATATTATGCAGTATTCGCATCACTAGTGTTTCTCTTATTTTTTATTATATCGTCTCTTCTATCGTTTTGTATTGCCTTTTTAACGGCTTTTATTCTGGCATTTTTTCTAGCATTGCTAACACTTCTTATGGTGCCATTTTGAAGTGCTTTAAGAACTGCAAAGTCTCCATAAATAGCACCTCCAGTTTTAGCTCCAGCGGTGTATATTCCAATTGCAGCTTTCTCAGCATTGCCCCCCGCATTATAAAGTAGATCAACGACAACAGCCTTGGTATTTTCATCTATATTATTTACCCCTCCTATTCCCGTCTCGATTCCGACTTTATGGAAATCATTTTCTACTTTAGTTATTCTTGACTGTAAATCAGCTCCGAATAGCGTAAACGCTTGATCAAGAGTAATTGGCTTATCTACATAGGGAGTTTCTTCCGCTATAGCATTTTTATCATATTGATCAGAACCAATCGCTCCATAATGTACCAAATGACCGATACCAATTGTTGCATTACCACCTCTACCACTTTCCGTTTTCAAAGCTTCAGGCTTATTATCTACATCATATAATGATAAAGATATTCCCTCTCCTTTTAATAACCCTTTAATATAGTCTATAGGGACACCTGTAATATTTAATGCCTGAATATGATCATTTATTTGTGTAGCGGTTAAATTTGTTATTGCAGCATAAGTATGCCCAATTATTTTAGGTAAGCCGCCACC
>Ga0206802_1079_pt1 | contig 14987 bp, 14 predicted proteins | sample Alteio_BWOrgCont_63_FD_152902 | JGI IMG/M metagenome (GOLD analysis project Ga0206802, IMG submission 152902) | Enriched cells from forest soil in Barre Woods Harvard Forest LTER site, Petersham, Massachusetts, United States -... | ecosystem: Environmental > Terrestrial > Soil > Temperate forest >... | reverse complement strand
GATTCACCTGATTGTAATCGAATAACAATCGTTTCTTCTTTGCTTGCAACTTTTTCTTCCTTGGAGAATATTTTTTGGAAATGATTTGCTATTATTTCAAATTCAGCAGCTCGACGCGGTTGATTTTGAATGAGTGTTTTAAAATGAGGAAGAGCAGCTTCGGTCACAATTGGTGGTAATGATTTTCCTGCGAGCCATAGCTTAATACAGTGTTCAGCCAGTTGTGGTCCCGCTAATGCAAATAATCGCCCGACCAATGGTTGTGTCTGCCAGCTCGGTTCATGGCTTAGATTGCCCGCGATAGCAGCCAGTAATTGCCGAGGAATATTGGGTGCTTTGAGTGCTGCTTTTAAGGCATCATCGTTAATGGCATTCAATAATGTGGCGACAGCAAGCGGCGATTGATAAGGTAGAGCAGATTCAAGAATGCTTAGGCCGGATCCATTGTACAAGCAGCAAGCTTTATTTAAAGCATCAGCGCTACATCGCTCAACTAATCTAGTAAAAGCATCGCTTAGCTGATAGACGGCAGCGATAGCTAAAACAGTTTCCGCATACTTATTTTGCAAAGGCAATGCCTCGTTGATGGCTTTTGCATCGACTTTTTCAATCAATAAATGAAATGCATGGCCAGGTTGCTTCCAGGCAGCAAAATGTAAGGGGGTTTGTTTATCTTTATCTTGCAAAGGTAGCGCGTGATTTAGAGCTTTTGCATCAGCTTTTTCAATCAGCAAATGAAATACTTTACCTGGCCGTCCTAGAGCAAAAGTATGTAAAAGAGTTCCACCATTATTTTTATTTTGTGGTCGAAGCAATTCCTCGTTGATAATTTTTGCCTCAGTCTCTTCAGTTAGGCGATGCAAAATATCGCTTGGTAGGTCTCGATTCCAGGCAGCAAAAGATAAAACTGTGTGTCCATGTTTATTGTGTGTCATTAAAGCTTGCTTGCGAGCATCAATTGAAAAAGCATTGAATAATGCAATAAAGCTTGCACCGCCAGGTGCGCTGTAACGCGTTGCTATATGCAAAAGAGTGCCATAATGAAGGATATCATTGGAGTTTATTTTAAGTAATCTTGTTCTGTCTTGTTCACTCACTCCAGCCATGAGCTCTGTTATTTGTTTAGCATCACGGCGTGTTATGGCGCCTACCAACTGGTCCCAAGATAAAGCGGGATTAGGAGTTTTTAAATTCGCCGTTGCTGCAACAACCGATTGAGGAGTTGTAATTAATCTAAGTTGTTCCTTATCTATGATTTCAAGCTGTTTAGTGCTTAGGCGTACTACAAAGCTTGGTTTACCGTTGAATGTTTCAGGTGACACAGAGACTTTATTAATCAAAGGTAAGTGTTTTTGTTCTTGGGCCCATTGAAGAAACTTCTTTGCCTGATTTTCATCACTAAAACAATGTTTAACCATCGTTCCAGTGCCACCTAGCACTACTGTTGCAGATTGCGTGAGAGATTTATAAGTTACAGCTAATGCTGAAGGTTTTTCTTCTTTGTTTTCTTCATCTACTAAACCTACTAAAACCCCATACTCTTGGAGCAGTTTTTTGGAAATATCTTTGAGTTGCTGCTCATCATCTATGCATTGTGTGTATCCTCTTTTTCGGCAATATTCTTCTGCAAAAGCGATGAATGATTTTTCTTTTGAACTGATATTATATAAAGCTCCGATTTCAGTGATAATGTCTTTTAATAATGGAGTCATGTCAGATAATTTTCTTGATGCCCAAGCAAGCGCTCGCTCTGCGCGCGCTTCCATGCAGCCTACTTGTTTGTTCCATTCCAACATTAACCCAAATATAATTCGATCTTCAGTGGATAGTTGTTTTAATGCACTGGTTATTTGCTCAAGATGATTATTTAAGGCGATCACTGCATTTGCACCGTCTTTATAATCTTGGATATGAAAAGAAAGTTTTTCAGGTGTGCGCAGTAAGCCATTTTTTTTGTCGCGTATTATATTCTTAGAGTAAGGATAGTATAGATTATTTGCTTTTGATTTTTGACCTTCAGGATACTTTATCCAATCATCAACGGCATCTTTGATAAAGTCAAAATGCTGAGCGATATAAATCCAGCATTGAACATTATGATGAACATCCGTTTTAATTTTTGGATCTAGGGGTGAGGTTAATATTTCAGCATAGAATTTTTCGAATTCTGATGATCTTGTGTCTTTTGATTCAGGTTGGCCAGAGTGCATCCAATACCTCGTAAATTAATAAATCTGTCATTATTTAGTATAGTTCAGGTTATGCAAAGTACAGAAGTAGAAGATGGCTAATAAGCATTAAAATACACTTAAATATCAAAAGGTTATGTTGACATGCGCTCTGCGCATCCTTCTGGCAGTAAAAACTAAATCAATTTGTTTACCTAAAATTGCCACTGACTAATCACAATCTTCACATTCAATTGCGGATTCGTTAAAACTATTTTAGTTGGCAGATCCACACCATTTTCAGCAGAGTATCGTAAAAATTGTATCGTCCATCCTTGTTGATTCAAGGTAGTGATGTGATGGTATTGATCGAATTGCACCTGTGCTGCTATGCCAGGAACGAGCAGACCGCGTATCCAATAATGTAAATTTGAAACGGGTAGGCGCCAATGTAATTGTTGTTCAATTAGTGATTCAGGATTTTGGGCAGTAAATTTTCTGCCATCAGAGAGTGCAAGCTGAACTTGATTTGGTTGTCCGGTTAATACAAATGAACTTGCGCCAAACGGACCAAATAATGAAATGGTGTAGCTTTGTCCGCGCTGTTCCCAATTTAAATCTGCGCTGAAACTATCTTGTGGAGAACGTACCCCGACGGCACCTTGAAGGTTCCAGCTTTGGATGTTAGAAAGCGTTTGTACCCGTGATTCTCTAGTGATGTTCTGATTTTGCGCAGGTGGTTGCAGGGTGGCGCAATGGGTCAGAGATAGGAAAAACAAGAAAAGCATGAGTTGTTTAATGGTATTACGCATTTTTACTCCCTTTGATCGACATATTTTGCTTTCCTTGGTCTCTTTCACATACAATAGGCGCCACTTGAGTCTTAATATTATAGACATACTATGCCAATTATTGCTTGTGGGATTAATCATAAAACTGCCTCGATTGCTTTGCGCGAGAAGGTTTTCTTTGCCTCGGAAAAAATATCACTTTACCTGAATGATTTGGTCAATAACGAAAATATTCGTGAGGCGATCCTGATTTCAACTTGTAATCGGACGGAATTGTATTGCCAGGCGGATGATTTGCAGCAAGTCATGGATTGGTTTTATCGGCAGCACTCACTGTCGCGCCAAGAGTTGCAGCCTGCATTGTATTGCTATTTAGATGAAGAAGCAGTGCGCCATATCATGAGTGTTGCCTGTGGCCTGGACTCATTAGTATTGGGCGAGCCAGAAATTTTAGGGCAGATGAAGCAAGCTTTTTCCGAAGCAAGTGCAGCTGGTAGTGTCGGGACATTATTTCATCGTTTGTTTCAGCAAGTTTTTTCAGTAGCAAAAGAAGTGCGAGCGACAACTTCAGTGGGTGCATGTCCGGTTTCTATCGCTTCAACTACCGTGAGCTTGCTGAAGCAAGCATGGGAAAAACCATTAAGCACAGCAGCCATATTATTGATCGGTGCAGGCGATACGATAGAGTTAATGCTAAAGCACTTAAAAACTTATGCACCAGAAAAATTATTTATCATCAACCGTGATCGGGAAAAAGCGAAAAATTTAGCAGAAAAATTTGGTGGTGAGTCATTTTCTTTTTCTGAATTATCAAGAATCATTTGCAAGTCAGATATTGTTGTTTCCGCCACAGCCAGTACGACGCCGATTATTACTAAGAGCATGGTTCAAGCTACTGCTAAGCCTTTGCTGATGGTTGATTTAGCTGTGCCGCGAGACATGGATGAGGCTATCCATGAGTTGAGTAACGTAAAATTATTTACTATTGATGATTTAAGAATGATTGTGCAGCAGCATATGCATGGTCGCGAACATGCTGCAGAAAAAGCTCGAGAAGTTATCAAGAAAAAATGCAGTGATTTTATGGCATGGGTGCGCTCGCTAGATAAAGTAGCTTCAACGATTCGTGCTTACCGTAAACAGGTTGAAGAATTGTGCGATGAACAACTTACTAAAGCTTTGCGCCAACTCCATCATGGAGAAGACCCAACTCGTGTGTTAGCCGCTTTTGCCCATGCATTGACGAATAAATTATTACATGCGCCCACAGTGCAATTACGTCAGGCAGGATTTGAAGGGCGGTTTGAGTTATTAGAGTTAGCGCAGCAACTATTCGCCATTCCAGAGCTTGATGCAGAGTTATCATGAAACCTTCCATAGAAAGAAAATTACAAACGCTAGTTGAGCGCCATGAAGAATTGAGCGCGATGCTTTCTGATCCTGATGTGATCAATCAACAAAATCAATTTCGAGATTTGTCGAGAGAGTATGTCCAGCTTGGACCGATTGTGAATGCATTTAAGCAGCATCAGGCTTATCTAATTGACAAAGAAAATGCGACAGGATTACTAAAAGAATCTGACCCTGAGTTACAACAACTCGCCAAGCAAGAATTAAAATATTTAGATGAGCAAATCGAAAAACTGCAGCAAGAAATTCAAGTTTTATTACTGCCGCGTGATCCTAATGATGATAAAAACATCTTTTTAGAAATTCGTGGCGGTGCCGGTGGTGATGAAGCAGCTATTTTTGCCGGCGATTTATGCCGTATGTATACACGGTATGCAGAATCACAAGGCTGGACGGTAGAAGTGATTAATGCGAGTCATGGTGAACATGGCGGTTATAAAGAAATTATTTTGCGTATCATGGGGCAGAATGCTTACTCCCGTTTTAAATTTGAATCCGGTGTGCATCGTGTGCAACGAGTTCCAACGACAGAAGCGCAAGGGCGAGTTCATACTTCAACTTGCACCATTGCGGTCTTGCCAGAAGTAGATGAAATTGAATCCTTCACGATTAATCCTGCAGATTTGCGCACGGATACTTACCGTGCATCAGGTGCTGGTGGTCAGCACGTTAATAAAACTGATTCCGCGATTCGCATCACGCATATTCCAACTGGCACAGTAGTGGAATGTCAGGAAGAGCGTTCACAACATAAAAATCGCGCAAAAGCCATGGCGTTGTTACAAGCCAGGTTGTTGATGGGTGAGCAAGAAAAGCAACGCAAAGAACAGGCTGAAACTAGACGAAATCTGGTTGGAACAGGTGATCGCTCTGAACGAATTCGCACCTATAATTTCCCGCAAGGACGTTTAACCGATCATCGAATCAATCTCACGCTTTACAAATTGCCCGATATTATGGAAGGTGATTTAGCCCCTGTAATTGATGCATTAATTCACGAACACCAGGCAGATTTATTAGCCACTCTGGGTGATTAATGTCTGAAACGATTGCCCAAGTTTTGCGGAAAGCTTCGCAAAAACTCATTTCTCAAACCAATGTACCGCAACTTGAAGCTGAAATTCTATTGGCACATGTTCTCCGGCAGCCGCGAAGTTATTTATTTTCAAGATCCAATGAGGTTTTGTTACCAGCAATGGAAAATTCATTTTGGAGTTTAGTCAATCGCCGCGAACAGGGTGAGCCTGTGGCTTATCTGATAGGGCATAGAGAATTTTGGTCACTAGACTTAGAAATAACAAAGGAAGTGTTAATCCCAAGGCCTGAAACGGAGCTTTTAGTTGAACTAGTATTAGAAAAAATGGGATCCTGTGCACACGTAAAATTAGCTGACTTAGGCACAGGATCAGGTGCTATCGCTATTGCCATTGCGCATGAACGTCCGCAATGGGAAATTTATGCAGCTGATCAAAGTCAGGTCGCATTAAATGTTGCTTTGCGCAATGCAAAACGATTAAATATCCAAAATGTGATTTTTTCACAAGGCGATTGGCTGGATGCCTTTCCAGCTATTCAATTTGATGTGATTGTCAGTAATCCACCTTATCTTGCCAATGATGATGTGCATTTACAGCTTGGTGACTTACGTTTTGAACCAAGCCTGGCATTAATTTCTGGAAAAGAGGGTTTAGATGCCATCAGAAAAATAGTTGCTTCTTCCCGTCGTTATTTAAAATGCGATGGTTATCTTTTTTTGGAGCACGGCTATCAGCAAGGTGAAGCCGTGCGCGGCTTACTTGAAACCGCAGGATATACCGATATTGAAACGTTTCGGGATTTGGCAACCTTAGAGAGAGTTACATTCGGGAAGGTTTAAATTGCTAACGAAAAAGTATTTTGGTATAGATGGCAATCTTGGACTACAATTAGTAAAAATAGGAGTACTACCATGGCTACCAAAGATATTTTAGAGCCAAGTTTAGAAGTATTAGGCATTTCGCCATATAAGCCTAAGAAGGCTGAGGCTTATATGAGTCTCAAGATGCGCGAGCATTTTACCAAAATTCTTTATGAACTCCGTAAACGAATTATGGAAGAAGCGGATCGCACAGTGACTCACATGAAAGATGAAGCCATTAATTATGCTGATCCTAATGATCGAGCCAGTCAGGAAGAAGAATTCCGCCTGGAGCTTCGTGCACGCGATCGTGAACGCAAACTACTCAAGAAAATTGAAGATGCCTTACAGCTCCTCAAAGACAAAGAATACGGTTATTGTGAAGTCTGCGGCGTTGAAATCGGTTTACGCCGTCTTGAAGCTCGACCCACTGCAACGCTTTGTATTGATTGCAAAACTTTGGATGAAATCCGCGAGAAGCAGCAGGGATAAGCCCCATTTAATAACTGCCGCAGAATGCGCATCAGAGAACAGAAAGTCAAGCGCATAGGGTATATACTTTAATATGGAATTAATGTTTCTATAACCTCGCGAGGGTGTTAAACAATGGCAGCTCCTCAAGCATCCGGTGGTGGTCAACAAGAGGGTTCTTCAGGGATGTTGTGGATTATTGCTGCGTTTTTTGCAGCAATAGGTGCCATCTGGTATTCCTTTAAGCAATATATAGTATACGGTTACTTTCAGATCAAAGTCTGGGAACTTGATTTCGTTTCAGTTTTACTTCATGCCATGGGTATTCATCGTCTGGATACAGAATTACAAAGCTTGCATTGGACCATGGGTACTTTTCTGAGTCCAATGGCAGCTGGCAACGCAACATTTCAAGATGTAGTTAATCTGGGTCAAGCGGTTGGAGAGTATTTGAAGTTTCCTTTTGCTGCCCTGATTGGCATCTTAGCTTTGTTAGTCTACGTCGGCCATTCTACCCGCGTATTCAAACGCATCTACAGCATGAAAGATTTGGTCAACTTGGAAAAAAATAATTGGCCGCAGATTACGCCAGTCGCAAATCTGGATTTGATGAAAGAAGATATCGACAAAGGGCCTTGGGCCATGGGCATGACCCCAATGCAGTTTTGTAAACGCTACAAATTGTTGGAAGAATTTAAACGCGTGGGAGAAGGGATCGCACGCAAGGATCGCAACAAAATTGAAGTAACACTCAAGCGTGGCCCTGCTACTCGGATTTTTTCAATTCAGTTGGGGCCCGTTTGGCAGGGTACTAATCGCTTGCCACCTTATGCCCGTGCACTGTTTGCTGTTTTTGCTGCACGATTAAATGCAGATAGTAAAGCGGCTGCTGAGATCTTAAGAAGATTAGCGATTTCTTCTGTTAGTAAGAAGCTAGATTATACGGGTGTGGATGAGCTATTAAAAAAACATGAGTCAAGCAAGCTAGTTCAAAAAAGAATTAATAGCCATGCTTATATGCTGACGGTGATGGCTGCCATGTTGGAAGGTGCTAGAGAAGATGGCGTGCAAGCATCCGCCGATTTTTTATGGTTGAAGCCGCTTGATCGGCGCATGTGGTATATGCTGAATACCGTGGGCAGGCAAACCCCTTTTGTCGAAGTAGCAGGACCGTTTGCACACTGGGTCGCTGAAAAAGAAATGGGTAAGCGAATTTTAGTTCCCATGGTTGAAGAAGCGACGAATGCACTCGAAATTGTATTAAAAGAAGTGATCTACCGACCAGACGAGCCAGATTGAGTTCGTTAATGGAGAGTAGGAGGTTAATGATATGATGCCGCAGCGTGGTCTAGATGAACATCATGAGATGCCGCCGCAGCTATTGCTGCGAGATACCCGCACGCTCGGAATGAAGATCGTTGATTTCTTTAAAGATCCCACTAATAGCGCGATTGTTTTAGTGGGCTTTGCATTGGGTGCTTATTATTTTGTTCCGATGACTGAGTTTGTGGCTTTAATTGCTATTTTAATATTTTGGTATGCTTATACACGAAAAGCAAAATTGCCCTTCCGTATGCCGCAGCGATCCGGTGCCCCTGATTACAACGATCCTTTGCCTGGTTCCGAAAAACCACGTATTGCGCGTGGAATCTGTTTTTTTGGCAACAGAAAATCAACGCTGGAAGAATTGTGGTTTAACAATGATGACATGCGTACACACGTTTTGATTTTCGGATCAACCGGTAGTGGTAAAACAGTGGCGTTAGTCTCGCTTGCGTTTAATGCATTAGTGCAAGGCAGTGGTTTTTTGTATGTTGATGGTAAAGGTGACAATAGCTTGTTTGCTACAGTGTTTTCAATGTGTCGATTTATGGGACGTGAAGATGATTTACTGCTGATTAACTTTATGACAGGCGCACGTGATATTGTTGGCGCACAAGAAAAACGTATGTCCAATACCATGAATCCATTTTGTAATGGTTCATCTAGTATGTTGACAGAATTAGTCGTGAACTTAATGGATTCTGGCGGTCAATCCGCTGATGGTGATATGTGGAAGGGACGTGCCGTGGTGTTTGTTGGTGCCCTCATGAAAGTATTGGTTTATATGCGCGACAAGGGGAAAGTGTTGCTGGATGCCAATATCATCCGTAATTATTTTGAATTGACTCGTCTTGAAGCGATGGGTATGGATAAAATGTTTATTCGTGATAATCAGGAGCCGGTCACGCTGAGTGATGCACCTGATGTAGTGTTGGAACCTATCACTAACTATTTAATCAACTTGCCAGGATACGATAGAACTAAAAAAGGCCGACAAGCTTCGACGGTATTAGAACAGCATGGATTTATCACGATGCAATTGACACGTGCCTTCGGTTCGCTCGCAGATACATATGGTCATATCATTCGTACGAATTTGGCTGAGGTTGATTTAAAAGATGTGGTATTAAATCGTCGAATTTTAGTGGTGCTACTTCCTGCATTAGAAAAATCCCCTGACGAATTAGCAAATTTAGGAAAAGTAATTATTTCTTCCTTGAAAGCAATGATGGCAGCAGGTTTAGGTGAAGCCGTGGAAGGAACTTATCGAGAAGTCATTACTCGCAAGCCGACCAATGCAGTCACGCCTTATATGTGTATATTAGATGAATATGGTTATTATGCAGTAAAAGGATTTGCAGTCGTACCAGCGCAAGCGCGTTCACTAGGATTTTCAGTCATCTTTGCAGGACAAGATTTACCGGCATTCCAAAAAGCCTCGAAAGAAGAAGCAGCCTCCATTGGCGCTAACACCAACATTAAAATTTGTATGAAATTAGAAGATCCAACTGATACCTGGGAATTTTTCTCAAAATCGGCAGGTGAATCCTATGTTACTAAAGTGGATTCTTTCCAGACTAATGCGCAAAGTGTCTTAAATAATTATATGGATAGTCGTAGCGCTTCCTCAGAAAAACGTGCCCGCGTCGATTTGTTAGATTTAAAAGAGCAGCGTGAAGGAGAGGCGCATATCTTTTTCAAATCTAAAATTGTGCGAGCGCGAATGTTTTATGCTAATCCTAAGCCTGCAGAGCGCATGCGCATTAATCAATTTTTGAAAGTGGATCGGCCGCCGGATAGAGTGTTAAATGACTTGGAAAATCGCCTTGAGCAGTTCAAGGGGATTTTGGAAGTGGAAGAATTCAAGTTTGAGCATCCGCATGATGAATCTGAAGAAATCGATTTAATTGCTAACACGATTAGTGCCAATCCAGAGGCTAACCCAATCGAGCGAGGGGTGACTGCGTTATTGGCTTATCATAACCGCCATGAAAAATCAGAAGAAACATTCGAGCAAGAGTTAGAGCCACTGGCAGTAGAAGAAGAAACGGGTGCGACTAGCTTGAATATTTTTAGTAAGATAACCTTGCCAGAAGATGTGAAAAAATTGGTAGGTGTAAAAGGCTTGGAAAGTTTTTCTGCTCCACTCCTTAGCAAAGCTATGCTAAAAGATAAGATTGAATTGTTGGAAAGAGTGCTAGGCAGATCAGGTTCAAAGGCGAATAATATTACCCAGGAGATTATTAAAGATATTCTCATGGCAACTAATTACCCACCTGAAATTGAAGGAATATTATCTGACCCAGGTATGGTAGTACAAGCAACAGAAGAATTGAGTCAATATGTCGAAAGCTTAAAAGAAAAACCAGCAGCTGAATAGGCAAGGGAGAAGCGGGAAGTGAGCAAAGAATTTTGGATAAAAATAGGGATAAGAGCTGCTGCTTTTTCTTTGTTCTCGCTTATCATTTTTCCATCAGTCATTGCCTTGCAAGGATGTGCACATTCCTCAGCGCAGCGCGAAGCTGAAAACAACGTTGATCTAGGCCATATCAATATGGAAAATTCCTTGAATAACAGCAGTGGAAGTTTTAGTAATGCTTATCAAAACACAAGTCAAACTACCAAAGGCATATTAATAGGCGGCGCAGGAGGGGCTTTGGCAGGTGGTTTTACCTCTGGAATCGGTGTGGTAGCAGGTGCGGCGACAGGTGCCATTTTAGGCGGTGCCCTCGGTGCTTATATCGATCATTACACAACCAGTACAGATAGATTGGAAAATCGCCACGCTAAAGTGTTTGTGTTGGGTGATCAAATTATGATTGTTTTGCCATCGGAGCACATTTTTGATAACCAAACACCGAATATACAACCTAATGCTTATTCAACACTAGATTTAGTAGCGCAGCTCGTTAATCGTTATCCAAATATGTCAGTCCGTGTGGTGACCTACAGTGATAGTGGATCACCTAATGTCACGCGCTCCCTTACTCGTGAACAGTCCAATAGTATCGTTAAATATTTATGGCGAAGAGGTGTCAATACACGGATGATTTACGCGGTAGGGGGTGGAAGCACAAATCCGGTGAGCCCGTTAGGTTCAGGGGAGTGCGGTGAAAATAATAGAGTTGAGATTACCCTCGAAAAATTGGTTCCCTGTTAAGCACAAAAAGTAGGAGTCAACCATGATTGGACAGCGATTTGAAATGGCCAGAATGCAAAGTGATTTTTATCGAGATTGGTATCATAAAATTTTGCGTGCATTATTGGTTTCAAGCATGATTATGCTAGGTTTGATTCTTGCGATTATTTATTTCGTTTTGTTTAAGCCTTCGCAACAATATTACGCGACAACCACAGAAGGGCAAATCATTCGTATGGCGCCTAAATAAGAGAACTACAATGGCAACAACCCGATCTAACACAGCGTATCGCGACCATTACCAAAAAGTACTCATAGGCTTGATTGTGATCATTGCCATTGCATTGTTGATGACATTTTTAGTTCTTTATCAATTGCTCAAACGACCGTTACCAGTTTTCACAGCCATTGCGAAAAATGGTGCACACTTAGTATTGGCTCCCTCGACAGAGCCTAACCTCTTATCTTCTACCATCATTAAATGGGCAAGAAAAGCAGCTGTTGCAGCTTATACGTATGATTTTGTCAACTATAACAAGCAGCTTGCTGCAGTCAGACCTTATTTTACAGCGGCAGGATGGACAGATTATCACAATAATATTCTTTCTTTGGTTCAAACAATCAAGCAAGGCCAATTGTTTGTTAACAGTATTGTTGTTAGCCCACCAGTGATTTCAAATCAGGGGGATTTGCCAGGGCATGGTTATACTTGGCGTTTACAAATTCCATTCTTGGTGACTTATGAAACCTCGGAAACCTCTACGCGCCAGTCATTTACTGTTTTCATGACTATTGTCCGTGTACCAACAAAAATTAACCCAGCCGGGATCGGTATCGATCAATTTGTGATGAAGTAGAGCAATGGGAGCAGCAAGCACATGATAGACGAGAAGCAGAAAGATTCCCCAGATGATGTGTTAACCATGATTTATCTTCGCAACTCGTTTTATCAAAAAAAATATTATTTTGCTTTGGGTATTTATCTTTTGAGTATCGTCGTTATTATTGTTTTATCGGGGATCCTTTATTACCTGGTTAAAAAACCCACGCAACCCATTTATTTTGTTGCAGATAAAGTGGGAAGGCTCTTGCCTGATATGCCTCTTCAAGTACCCAATATGTCAACTGATGATGTGACTGCCTGGGTTACTCATGCAATGGAGTCAACTTTTTCGTATGACTACATCAATTACCGCGACCAATTACAGAGTGCGCAAGTGTATTTTACAGATTATGGTTGGAATAAATACATGGATGGTTTGAAAGCAACAAATAATTTGATTGCATTGGAACAACGAAAGTTGATTATTACCGCACAAGTTATTGGCAAACCAAAACTGATTGTGCAAGGTTTGTTAAGCCACACTTATGCCTGGAAGTTTGAAGTGCCACTGTTAGTAACGTATTTGCCACCGCCCTATGATGGTAAATCTCAATTTCAAAATCCATTATTGTTGACTGTGATTGTCCAGCGACAAAAAATATTAAGTAGTGATATGGGTTTGGGAATTGTGCAGATGATTGGTACGCTTGCCACAACGCCGCAACAACCAAATTTGAGCGCAGTACCGAGCTAACGCGTAACCTAAGCTACTATACATTTTTACCGCACTATTATATAGTTCCTTGATTATTTGCGAATTTAAGGCGAGGTCAAGATGGCCGAGCAGGAATTACAGGTTGTTCGCCTAAGAGATGATTTCTATCGTGATGGTTTTTATAAAGTCATATTGGCTTTTTTAACTGTCATGGCGGCAGTTATCCTTTTAATTGTAGTTTCTGTATTTTTGTTTCTCTTAAAGCCTACTCCTGTTCAATTTGTTGTCGGCGATGAATGGCGTGTATTACCACCAGTGCCGGTGGAGCAACCCTATTTACGTACGCCTGATTTGCTACAATGGGCAGGAACTATTTTGCCGACCTTGTTTAATTATGATTTTGTGAGCTATAAAAAGGAGCTCAATACCAGAACACAATATTTCACGCCGAATGGGTGGTTGAAATTTTTAGACGTTCTTAATGGATTTGTTAATTATAATACGGTAGTCAACACGAAATTATTTGTCAGCGTATCGCCACTGGGCGCACCTTTTGTTCTTAATCAAGGGTTATTACAAGGAAGATATGCTTGGTGGGTACAAATGCCGTTAAATCTCAATTATATTAGCATGGATAAGAGTTACCCTCAGGCGATACAAGTGCAAGCATTGGTAGTAAGAGTTCCCACGCTTAACAATCTCGATGGGGTTAGTATTGATAATATTGTTGTAACCAGGACGTAGAGTGGAATGGAAAAAGGATTGGTAGTAAAAAATCTAATATTAATTGCCGGGTTGCTGATTGCAACATTGGGTACAAAGGTTATTTACGCCCAAGACGAGAGCACTCCGCCAACTAATGCACCTCCTCAAAACAATACCTCGCAATTCCAGACATGGGTAAAAAACAATAGTGAAAATCAGGCGCCAACAGGAACACCGCCCGCAAGCCCTGGCCCCAATTCACCGACCACAGGTTCCCCTCCAAGCTCTGATCAACCTAGTTTGGTAGTTGTTTCTTCCGAGGGAAATAAAGGCAATGAGCCTCCTCCCCCCGAACAACCATTAACTTATAAGCAATCGCAGCTAGTCATGTTGAATTCAGTGCCGCCCTCCGCAGGTAACAAGCCCGAGAGCGCAGATGAAGCAGATGCATTTAGTTCGATGGCGCAGCAAAATATGCCGATGACTCCAAAGCAAGTCGTGCGCTTACGACAATTGATCGATGGTTCGCAACGAGCGGCTTCTATTCCTGCGAATATTCCTCCAAAGCCAGTTTCTTCCACGTTAATGATCAACCTTGCGCCGGGTGCTACGCCGCCAGCAATTCGTTTAGCTCAAGGCTATGTCAGTTCGCTAGTGTTTGTGGATACAACAGGTGCTCCCTGGCCTATTGCATCCTATGATATCGGCGATCCAAAATCAGTTAATTTACAATGGGACAATAAAAGTAATATTTTATTAATTCAGGCCATTTCACCTTATGGTGATAGTAATCTGGTAGTCAGATTGGTTGGATTACCAACACCTGTTACCTTGGAATTAGTCGCTGGACAACGAGTTGTTGATTATCGTGCTGATATTCACGTTTCGGGTATTGGTCCTAATTCGAAGGATTTACCGATAGGAACCCAATTACCTGAGAGTGCCAGTCAATTATTATTAAATGTGCTGGATGGTGTGGCACCACCTGGTAGTAAACAATTGGTAGTCAAAGGCCGTGGCGAGTGTCAAGCTTGGTTACTGGGCGAAAAAATGTATCTTCGCACTCGATTCACCGTTCTTTCTCCAGGATGGGTAGGAAGAATGGTAAGTCCCGATGGAATGAATGCCTATGAAATACAAAGGACATCTTCAGTACTAATTTCTCAATATGGTGAACCAGTCAGTTTAAAAGTTGAGGGGTTCTAGATGGCTATTAAACTTCCTGGTTTTTTAAAAGGTTTTACTGGTTCAGGCGCTAAATCTAGAATTTTTATTGTGCTTGCAGCAGTAGCTGCAGTCGCTATATTAATTTTTATCGCAACACGTTTTATGGAAGGGGGTGCTGGTGCAGTAGGACCGTCAAAGGTAGCTCAAGCACCGGCTGGTTTGCAATCAGTGCCCGGCGCTAAAATGTCTCCTGAATTTTATCGTGCTGTAGAACAAGCTAATGCGCAATCAGCTCAGCAAGCTCAAATCAGCGGCGGCAGTGCAGTCCCTACCTTACTTAATATTCCTTCTGAGGTTGCAGCTCAGGCATCATCAGGT
>Ga0206802_1172_pt1 | contig 15078 bp, 6 predicted proteins | sample Alteio_BWOrgCont_63_FD_152902 | JGI IMG/M metagenome (GOLD analysis project Ga0206802, IMG submission 152902) | Enriched cells from forest soil in Barre Woods Harvard Forest LTER site, Petersham, Massachusetts, United States -... | ecosystem: Environmental > Terrestrial > Soil > Temperate forest > O... | reverse complement strand
TAATAATAAGATCAACTATATGAGGTTTTGTTTCTTTTCTTGAAAAAGATAGGCAGGCACGAAAAAAATCATGCTTCTCTGTTTGTTTGATCCATAATTTTTCATCAGGATATAATCCTACTTTTTTAGCTTCTGTTTCAAAATAATGTACCCGGTGATGTGGCAATAAAACAAAGAAGATCCCATCATCACTTAAATTACTATCAACAACTTGTAGTAACTGTTGCAATGTAAGCGAGCTATCATGCTTCGCTTTATTTTTTTCTTCATTAACCGATCGCAGGTCATCTTCAAAAAAAGGGGGATTTGAAATAATGCAATCATATTTTTTATCAGCGATAAATTCCAGTACATCAACATTAAAAGCAGTCAATCGTTCTTTCCACGGAGATCGATCAAAATTATCTTTCGCTTGTTCGTAAGCATTCCTATCAATTTCAATAGCGTCAATAAATGCGGTTGTATCCTGCGCCAACAGTAAACTCAATAAACCTGTGCCAGTACCAATATCTAATATGTATTCAATGTTCGATGTACGACGTATGATGTTAGAAGCAAATGCACCAAACACACAAGCATCAGTGCAAACCTTCATCGCACATTTATCCTGATAGACAGTAAATTGTTTGAATTGAAAATAATTATTAGACAAGAATGATATAATTAAGCTGCAAAAAGTAAATTAAAAATCTTCTAAAATATTGAACTTCAAAAGTCCCCCTTTAGGGGATTTAGGGGGTTACCACTCCGCTCTGGCCGAAGGATTAATACTCAGTTCCGCAAAATCCTTCGCTAAAAATTTATAATATCCCGCAATAGCTATCATTGCTGCATTATCAGTACAATATTCAAATGCAGGAATAAAAGTGTGCCAGCCATTTTCTTTGCCCAATGCAATTAGTGAACTTCGTAAACCACTATTAGCACTAACGCCGCCGGCTATGCAAATATCTTTTACCCCGGTTTCTTTAACAGCTTTTTTTAATTTATTTAAAAGAATAGAAATGATACGACTTTGAATAGACGCACAAATATCATTCAGGTTATCTTTTATAAATTGTTGTTTAGTAGCTTCATCAACAATAAATTCTTCTTTGTAAGTATTGCTTGCGCCAGCATTCTTTAAAAAATATAGAATAGAAGTTTTTAATCCGCTAAAACTAAAATCCAATCCGGGGATTTGCGGCTCGGTAAATTTGAATCTGTTAGGATCTCCCAGTTGCGCATATTTATCAATCAATGGGCCACCGGGATAGGGTAGTCCTAATAATTTCGCGCTTTTATCAAAAGCTTCGCCTGCAGCATCATCAATAGTTTCACCAATAACCTTCATTTTTAACGGACTTTCGCACAAAACAATTTGTGTATGTCCACCGCTAACGGTTAAACATAAAAAAGGAAAATTAGGTTTATCATCACTGATCAAATTAGCCAATACATGTGCCTGCATGTGATGCACGGCTATTAAAGGTTTATCCAAAGCAAGTGATAAAGACTTAGCAAATTGAGTACCCACCAACAATGCACCGATCAACCCCGGAGCTTGTGTAAAAGCAATAGCATCTACAGAAGATAGATCGCAATCTGCAGCAGTCAGAGCCATATCAACAACAGGAACAATATTTTGCATATGCGCCCTGCTGGCCAATTCAGGAATTACACCCCCATATTTTTCATGAACAGTCTGTCCGGCAATATAATTAGACAATATCTTCCCATCCCTGCAAACAGAAGCAGAGGTTTCATCACAAGAAGATTCTATGGCGAGGATGGTTGTAATAAATGGTAATTTTTATTGTTAAATTGTTTTATTGCTTAATTGCTTAATTGTTGCTAAGAAACCCGCTGCAAAACTAATTCAACAATTTAACAATAAAGCAATAAAACAATTTAAGAACGAATAGCAACCACCGGATCCATCTTTGCAGCTCTTGATGCAGGGAAAATACCGGCTAAAATGCCTACAACCAAACAAATAATGATCGTCATAATTAATAAAGAAAATGATATATACACGGGGAAATTTAATGGGCCTGACAATATTAATGTAAGAATATAAACCAGCAACAGGCCCATTGCGCCACCTAGCAAACAAAGAATGGTAGCCTCCATTAAAAATTCGAATAAAATGCTACTACTTTTTGCGCCGATCGCTTTTTTTAATCCGATAACGGCTGTTCTTTCTTTTACGGTAACAAACATGATATTGGCAATACCAAACATGCCAACTATCAGGCTAATAATACCGATCATTCCACCAACAACATCAACTGTGCCGAACAATCCATCAATCGCTTTACTAAATGCTTCCACACTATTTAAAGAAAAATTATCTTCCTGCGTAGGACTTAACCTGCGCACCTGGCGCATAATACCTTCCAATTCATCTTTTAATGCTGCCGTTGTAACACCTGTTTTTCCTTTGGCAATAATTACAGGATTACTTTGATCTTCCTTGATCATTTGCTTTGCAAATTTGTATGGTAACATAATGCAGTTATCATAATCCCATCCAATAAAATTCTTCCCTTCTTTTTTTATTACGCCGACTATGATTGCTTTTTTGCCCCCAATAATATCCAATGTTTTGTTCAAAGCTTTTTCGGGAGAACCGAATAATTTTTCAGCATTATCATTTCCAATCAATATAACTGCACTACCACTGGTAAATTCTGCAGATGAAATATACCTGCCTTCACTAATTTGCAATGGCTGAACATTTGTCTGATCTTCAGTGATGCCGTATGTTACAGCATTTTCAAGAACATTGTTGCCATATCCTATTGTATTATTGTAACGCATCAAATAGCTTGCATCAGCCAACAATTGTGAACGTTGTTTGATCAATGCCACTTCATCATATTTCATAATCGGTCTTGCACGGTATTTCCACATTGGTTTATCTGGACCACCGGCATATTCCCATTTATCAATGTAAATTGTATTGCTGCCCAAAGTATTTACCTGATTTTGAATATTTCTTTGCAAACTACTAACGGTCGCCAACACACCAATGATACAGAAAATACCAAACGCCACGCCTATAAAACTAAGCGACGTGCGGAGTTTATTAACCCGTAGTTCTTGAATGGTCAGCCGTAAAGAATTACCTAATATGTTAAGCGATTTCCGCATAACTCAAAATTAAGTCAACTTGATTGATTGCTGCATTAAAACTGGCCGAGGATTATTTATTTTATCAGCTGTAGGAATACTAATCAACATCGTTGTGTCACTCACTTCAGCGGCATACCAATATTGAGCTTTTACCGAAGCGTAGAATAGCCCGCAGCTTTAAAAATGACTCATTTTTTCACTTAACAAACCTTACCTTTGCGCCTCAATTTTGGTTCATAGCTACGAAGAATGAAATACATCAACGAAATAAACAAACGCAAAACATTCGCCATTATCTCTCACCCGGATGCTGGTAAAACAACACTTACAGAAAAATTCCTGTTATTTGGTGGTGCTATACAAACTGCAGGTGCCGTAAAAAGCAATAAGATAAAAAAACATGCTACCAGTGATTTCATGGAAATCGAAAGACAACGTGGTATCAGTGTAGCAACCAGTGTTATGACCTTTGAATATGATGGTCACTTAATAAACCTTTTAGATACTCCCGGACATAAAGACTTTGCAGAAGATACTTACAGAACATTAACAGCGGTAGATAGCGTTGTATTAGTGATCGATAGCGTAAATGGGGTAGAACCTCAAACACGCCGTTTAATGGAAGTTATTGCCATGCGCAAAACGCCTGTGATAGTTTTTTATCAATAAAATGGATCGTGATGGGAAGAACAGATTTGAATTATTGGAAGAAATAGAAAATGAATTAAAGATCCAGCTACACCCAATGACTTGGCCGATCAATAGTGGTAAAGATTTTAAGGGGGTGTACGATCTACGTCAGAAAAGTCTGGTATTATTTACTGCAGGTACAAAAGCAAATGATGAAGACGTAGTAGAAATCACAGATCTGAGTCAGGAAATTTTAAATAAAAAATTAGGCGATAGAGATGCAGACCAGTTAAGAGAAGATGTTGAATTAATAGATGGTGTGTACGGACAATTGACTACAGCAGATTATCTAAGCGGTAAAATAGCACCGGTATTTTTCGGAAGTGCCGTAAACAATTTTGGTGTAAAAGAAATGCTGGATACGTTTATTCAAATTGCACCAACACCAAGACCAAGACACACCACAACAAGAGATGTAAATCCTGAAGAAGATAAATTCAGCGGTTTTATTTTTAAAATACACGCTAACCTTGATCCTAAACACAGAGATAGAATTGCCTTTTTAAGAGTATGCAGCGGAAAATTTGAACGCAATGTTTATTACAATCATGTACGGATGGAGAAGGATTTTCGTTTTAATAATCCTTATAGCTTTTTAGCCAGACAAAAAGATGTGATAGAAGAAGCTTACCCTGGCGATGTTGTAGGGTTATTCGATACAGGAAATTTTAAAATAGGCGATACGCTTACAGAAGGCGAAGAATTTTATTTTACAGGTATTCCAAGTTTCTCTCCTGAAATATTTAAAGAAGTAGTGAACAAGGATCCAATGAAAACTAAACAATTGGAGAAAGGTGTATTACAATTAACAGATGAAGGTGTTGCACAATTGTTTACACAATTCGGCGGCAATAAAAAAATAATCGGTTGCGTAGGAGAGTTGCAGTTTGAAGTTATTCAATATCGTTTATTGCAAGAGTACGGCGCATCCGTACAAATGAACAGTCTGCCTTTTTTTAAAGCATGCTGGTTAACAAGTAAAGATCCTAAAAAATTAGAAGACTTTATACGCTTTAAACAAGCCAATATAGCGAACGATAAAGATGGACATATTGTTTACCTGGCAGCAAGTGAATGGTTCTTAAATACAGAAATTCAAAATAATCCTGATATTCAATTTCACTTTACGAGCGAGATACATAAATAAAATATCTATTTATCTATCTCAAAATTGTCAGACTTCCTTTTTTAACTACTATTCTGTTGGGTGTTTTTATTGTTAGCGCATAATAATAAGCTCCATCCGGTAATAATTTATCCTGATATCTACCATCCCAATTATTTTTGTAATCATCGGAATGGTAGACCAAACTTCCCCAACGATTATATATATCTGCTTGTATGCTTAATACACAGGCTGTTGTTGTTATATCCCATACATCATTATATCCGTCATTATTGGGAGTAAAGGCATTCGGTATTGAAAAACCTGAGAGATCTGCTAAGTTTACAGTAATGCTATCGTAATCGTAACAACCTGTTGTATCTGTTGCTTTAACTATGTATTGCTGTGTAGCTGAAGGGGATGCAATTGGGTTATAAATATTGGGATTACTTAATCCTGTTGCAGGAGACCAAACATAAGTATATTGAGGAGATCCTGTTACCAATAAATTAGATGATCCTGTACTGCAATCAAGATCGCTTGATTTAGTAGCATGAATGATCACTGCAGGATATATGGCAAGTTTTGTTGAAAGTATTGTTGAATGGTTACAGGCACTTTCTTTAATAGTAACACTATAATTTGTAGTCGTATCTGTAGTAGTCATTGGGTTATTTATCGTGGCATTATTAACCAGTGTGGCTGGTGACCATGAATAAATATCTCCGCCGCCGGCATTTAATTGAACCGATCTAATGCCACAAATACTAGTATCAGCCGATACAGTAAATACAGGATTTGTCCTTATAGAGACAGTTACAGAATCTTTTCCTATACATCCGGAAGCATCTTTTACTGTTAAATAAAATTCGGTAGTAGTATCAACAGTGGCAACGGGATTTTGTAATGTACTATCGTTAAGATATACTTTAGGCGACCATGCGTATTGAACAATATTTGTTCCGCTACTATGTAAAGTAGCCGGTACATTTTTGCAAACCGACGTATCATTTCCGGCGTTGATTGTTGTAGAGGCAGTGTTAAGAGAAATAGAAATACTGTCCATACAACCATTCCCGTCAATTACAACTAATTTTATCGAATGGGTCGCTATAACTGCAAAATTGTGAGATGTGTTTTGAGTATTTGCAGTAGTTCCATCATCAAAATACCACTGCCATGTTGCAATAGGTGAAATATTAGTGTAGGCTAAACCATTAAAATTAAAATTGCTGCAGCCAATAGGTGTATTGTTAATTCTAACAGAGTCTATATTTCTTTTAAATGCAATATTGTCAATCGGTACTGCAAGATTAAAAGCTATAGCACCTGTTTGTCCATCTGTTGCACCATAAGTAGTATTGCTACAAGGAAAGCCCGGCGTGGTAAATACACCTGCTTTACCGAAAGTTTTTGCAGGGATCACATTACCGGGAAGTGAACTTAGTGTTGTTGCTATATAACCACCACTACCGCCACCACCAGGTCCTGCGCAACCATAATATGGATCCTGACTTCCCCCATCGCCACCATTTGCCTGAATATTTAATGTGCCGGTATAATTTTGTACGTTCATCAAAATACAACCACCCGCACCACCGCCACCGGCACCGTCTCCAATATCGCTAGCCAATATAAGCTGGCTATTACCATTAGCTTTGATTGAATAAGTATTAGTCGCAACTAGAGTATTCGCACTACAAATTATAATACCCCCACCACTAACGCCAACTGTTCCTACACCGTTATTATCATCACCACGGCCACCACCACCGCCCATAAAGATCTTTTGATTGTTATAACCGCTAACCAAATTAGATCCACCAATACCTCCATTACCGTCAACACTGCATCCATATAATTCGTTACCGCCTTTACCGCCGGATGAATAGTTACCACCACCGCCACCACCTGTATTATGTTTATTACCACCACCACCGCCATTTGCCAGACAACCTTTTCCTGCGTCTTTATCATCGCTAATTTCTGTAATTCCTTCACCTTTTTGAGCTCCGCCGGAATTCCAAAAAGTAAGTCCGGGCTGAGTAAGTGGATAATAATAATCAGGAGAACCCGTACCACAGCCTCCATCAGGATTATTACTAATGATCCCACCTCTAAATCCGTTTCCGCTTACATCAATATTATTTTGAAGCGTTAAGGTGTTCTTTACATTAAAAACTAATACCCCGCCTTTACTTCCATCCCAGGGTAAACAAGTTAGGGTGTTAGTAACCGTTAGATTGTTATAAAATGGCACCCTTATTAACTGTACTTCACCATTAGGTATATCATAATTGTGTATTAAGTTGTTTTGTAATTGAATGATATTGCCTGATTTACTTTTTACATAATTGAATTCGTAATTACCACAATTTTTATAGTCGGTAACTGTTCCAAAAGTATTGGTGTTAGAAGAATCTATTACGGCTCCCTTCATCTGGATCATTAAAACGGTATCTCCAACATTAAATGTAGAAGCATCTTGAACCGTAACCTCATTTTCGCATACGTTGAATGCTGCCACAGGGGTATAAGTATTAATAATTTGCTGAGCTTTTAAAATACTAGCTGGCACACAAAAGAGTAGAAGAAGATAAAAAAATTTCATTGAGTATGGTTAAGTAATATTTAATGATGCTGATGTAAATACTATTTATCTAATTAATATCACAGTACCTTTCTTCTCTGTAGTACCACAAGCAGTAACAGCCTTAATGTAATATACATAAGCACCTTCACCTACATCCTGACCTTGAAATGTTCCATTCCAGCAAGCTGTTGGATCACTCGTATGAAACATTTCTTGTCCCCAACGACTATAAATTATAAACGTAAATTGGCTGATCGGGCCAAGATATTCTATACCATAACAATCATTCTTTCCATCATTATTAGGGGTAAAGGCATTTGCCATATTGTATACCAACCGGTCTGCAAAATTTCCATAAACTGTAACGCTATCATAGCCTACACATCCTAATTCATCCGTTCCTTTTACAATATATTTTTGCGTGCTAAAAGGTCTTGCGATCGGATCTGCAATATTCGCATCATTCAAACTGGCTGAAGGAGACCATAAATATTTATCAGCTCCGCTGGCAGATAATGTTGCGGATGCTATATAACAATCAAGATCATTTGATTTGCTAGCTGATACGGAAAGCCCTGGTAATAAAGTAAGCGTAGTGTACAAGGTCGCGGAAGTGCCGCATGTATTCTCTTTTATCTGTACGTTATAAGTAGTGGTAGTTGTAATAGCTGTTGTAGGACTTTTTATACCAGCATTACTAACTAACGAAGCAGGCGACCATAAATAAGTATCACCTCCATTCGAAAACAGCTGAGTAGAAACATTAGCACAAGCATTTGCATCAGGAGATATGGTAAATACAGCCGGCGGCCTTACTGATACTTTTATTGAATCTGAATTTACACAATTATTTGCATCTGTTACCACCACATGATATGTAGTACTAACTAAAGGTGAAGCTATCGGATCATTAACATTTTGATAAAAATTCAAACTACTATTGGGTGACCATTGATAATTAAGTCCGCCAATAGCATAAATACGTGTGGAGCTGTCTTTACAAATAGTCACGTCATTTGATTTAGTAACAACAGGAAGAGGATTGATACCAATATTCAAAGTATCTTTCGCCGAACATCCATTAGCTGTACCCGTTACAATATATTGGATAGGAGTGATCGTATTTGTTACAGGATCACTGGTATTGTCAGGAAAAGTTAAACTTGTTAAAGGCAACCATGAGTAGGTAGTTGCGCCGGTTGTACTTACCTGGAACGTTGTTCCTTTACAAATACTTGTATCATTATTTGTCTTTACAATAGGTAAAGGTTTTACCGTAAGGTTCAGTGTTATAGAACTATCACAGCCAACAGCATTTGTAAGAGTTATAGTGTACGTTCCACCGGTTGAATACCCGTGAGAAACTTCTCCCGGACAAATGGATGTATCTACTATTGAACTTGATGGCGAATTTACCGTAAGATCTATGGTACGTATACTATCGCAGCCATGGGTTGCAATCAACGTATCAACAAACGTTCCGGTAGTCGTGTGTCCAAAATAATTTTGTCCCTGGCAAATAGACATCGGTATAGTTGAACGGGAATACGGTGTTACTGTAAGATCAATTGTTCTAATACTATCACAGCCATTAGCAGCAATTAATGTATCAACAAAAGTTCCGGAGGTTGTATATCCTAAATAATTCTGTCCCTGGCAAATAGTAGCGGGTATAATTGAACGAGAATATGGTATCACCGTAAGATCAATTGTTCTGATACTGTCGCAGCCATTAGCAGCAACAAACGTATCAGTATGTGTTCCGGCAGTTGTGTAACCTAGATAATTTTGTCCCTGACAAATGGTAGCAGGTATAGTTGAAAAAGATTTCGGTTTTATAATAAGGTTTAGTGTCATAATACTATCACAACCAGCAACATTAGGAATTGTATCCAGGTAAGTACCTGTAGTTGTGTGCCCTCTAAAAGATTGTCCTTGACAAATACTTGTATCAAGAGTACTTGCAGTAGGAATACAGCATGAGTCACTTACTAAGATATTATTTGTTGAGGTAAGGGTTCCCGTAATAGATATGCCGAAAGGGTTCCATTCCCGACGAGATGTTGTTCCGTTGGCTGTAACAGTATAAAAAACGCCGCCACTTCCTATAATATCAGGGTTTTCAGCATTAGAACATAATATATCTATTGTATGAGTTCCGGGTGATAAGCTAATTGTTGCGTTAGGTATTGTAATTGATGGCATCGTATATGCACCTGTATTAAATAATATTTTAGCATTAGGAGTACCTGCGTCGACTATTATACTGAATAAATAGTTATCACAACTGATAACAAGATTGTTAAATGTTACCTGCTCATTAACTGCACCATAAACTGTAAAATTCCGTCTTATCGTCATTGTACAATTTGTGACATTTTGTGTTGGTGTTCCTGGTGCAGGCGTATATATAGTATTACCTGCAAAACAACTTAGATATGAGCCGGGTTCTACTTGCCATCCTTGATACCTGGTTATTACCGAAGCTGGTTGATTGATAGAAGCTGGTATAGTTGTTCCATTAACAGGCGGGGCTACAAAAGTTATTGAGTTATTATTAGGCGTAACATAACAAAGTGAATTTTGCATGTCTGTTGATAATGCTGTTACGATCCAATTAGGATCATTTTGTCCCGAAGCTATTTGCGTTTTGGTTACAGGGTTATATCCGGAGTTAATAACCAGATTATTCGTTAGTGTACAAAGGGGAGGCGTGCAATTAACCACAGTAAGGTTTACAGTTCGAATACTATCATAACCTGCCACATTTGCAAGTGTATCAATATAAGTACCTGTAGTATTGTATCCTAAAAAGCTTTGACCTTGACAAATTGATGTGTCAATAGTGCTATATGAAGGAAAAGAAGTATAGATGCAATTTGCAGCAGAACCTGGTGCCATTAAGGAATTAACACCTATGCTGCTACTAACAGTACCGTAAACATTTAATCCGAAATAATTGTCATTATTTGTATAAGCCTTATCAATTGTGGCATTAACTAACGATACGGCAATCGTATGAGAACCCGGATTTAAAAATTCAGTAAAAGTGTGATTAATAAATAAAAGAGAATAATTGGGAGGACCAGTAATTAAATTAGGTCCACCATCTATAGATAATCCGGAAATATAATTATCCCCGGTAATATTCAAATTGAATGTGATATTATCCGGGACTAAAGTTGTGAAGGTTCTTGTTTCGGTAGAAGTATAGGTGCCGTTGGGAGAAAGTATGGTATTATATCCATTAGTTCCATTGTTTACACTACTGATATAATTACTGGTGGGATTTGTAGCCCAAACAGGGTTGTTTATAACTGTCCAGGTACCACTTCCTATTGCACCTTCACCGGTAACAGCCAATAATGCCGGAGATACATAAGTAACTTTCCAGTTTGAATCTTCTTGTCCTGCCGGTATAACTGTATTTGTAATAGGATTATAACCAGTATTAATAATTAAACTCTTAGTCACGTTGCATGGTATAGGAGGCGTGCAATTATTTACAATAAGATTTACAGTTCGAATACTATCGTAACCTGCCACATTTGTAAGCGTATCAATATAAGTACCTGTAATATTGTGACCTAAATAGCTTAACCCCTGACAAATTGATGTATCAATAGTACTATACGTGGGCTTAAAGCATGAGTCATTTACCAAAACATTATTTACTGTGCTTATACTTCCTGTAACGGTTACTACAAAGGGGTTCCATTGATATTGAGATGTTATACCATTAACTGTGATCGGAAAATAAATTCCACCTATGGGATCTTCCCAATTAGCACATTGAATAGACAATGTATGAAGACCCGGAGATAGGCTCGCAGTATAGATTGTGTTTATAGGACTGCCTGCCCCTACAGTTTTCGTCATTACATTTAGTAGTACAATTTGACTCGGTAATCCTGCGTCTACTATAATACTGTCTATCGCATCATCACATGTTGTTGTGAAATTAAAAGTTACATTTTGAGCGCTGGTACCGCTAATAAAAAAAGACCTTTTTATATCCATTGTATAACTAAAGTTGCCGCTTGATGGAGTTGTAGGAGGCATGGAAGTATATATGGTATTAACCGGGAAACAGCTAATTGCCCCGACCCATCCTGGTACTATATCAGAATATTGATCTAAAGGAACAGGCGGAACAGTTGGCACATTAGGAGGTCCTTGAGCAGTTGTTGTATTTGCATTATAACAAAGAGCATTCTGCATTTGACTCGACATACTTGTTACGATCCAATGAGTATCTTTCTGGCCAACAGGTAATTGAGCTTGGGTTATGGGATCATATCCTGTATTGATAGTAATTTTATTTACTAACGGACAAGTAGGAGCTGTGCAATTATTTACTGTAAGATGCAAAGTTCTGATACTATCACATCCTGTTAAGTTTGTATAAGTATCAATATATGTTCCGGCAGAATCATAGCCAGCATAACTTTGTCCACGGCAAATGGTTGTATCAAACGTAGTTGTTGATGGTGAACCACAACTATTAACTAGGGGAGCGTTATCAGTTTTATCAAATAGAACACCAGAATCTAATACTCCATCATTGTGGTTTGGTGTTATATCATGTAATACTAAACCCGAAGATTCATTTGCGTGATAGTAAGAAACCAATCCAGGTTGAACTCCTGTTAAACAGTGATCGTAATTAGCAGTGATTTCGGCTGCAGTTCTTGGATAGTTCCATATTCTGATCTCGTCAATTTTACCTACCAGTCCACTATCACTTGCATAATATGTATCTGCACCGATAAAAGTGCTGAGATTTCTAGTTATTGGAGCAAGTGAATTTGATTTAGTGTCGACTAAAACTCCATTAAAATAAAGCTGTGTTTGATTGGTTGAATAGTTTCTTACTGCTGCAACATGGTACCAGGTATTGGGAACAAAACCGCCCGGAGGAATATAATAACATGGATTATTATCTCTTCCAGGGCATGAACCGGGACCATCAGATACAAATCCAATAGCATTTTTAGGAATGCCAACTGGCCAACCAAAACTTAATGCTATATCCTCACAAGGAACAGAATCGGAACTAAGCATTAATACCTGCTTTGTTGCTATAGTAGTATTAGTATTTTCGTACGCACTTCCCTTAAACCAGCACTCCCAGGTAAAACCATTTGGAGAATAATAGCCTGTATCAGGAAGCGGTAATGTTACTTTATCAAAACCCTGCATCAGTAAAGTCCCCTGGCAAGTAGGAGCCGCACAACTATTTGTAATAAGATGCGTCGTTCTAATACTATCACATCCCTGAACATTAAGTAGTGTATCAACATAAGTTCCTGTAGCAGTATGACCATTAAAAGATTGTCCCTGACAAATCGTTGTATCAAGAGTACTGGATGTTGGCGTACAAGTACTAATACATCCGCCATAAGCATTTACTTCATCCTGATTAATTGCTCTATTATAAAGCCTTACCTCATCTAAATCACCATTTAACCAATATGGAAAAGTACTATTATTTAAATATCCTAAAAAAAGATCCAGACTGTTTGTGAAATCTGTAGCAGTTTGTGGTATACTTGATACCAGCTGACAATTAATATACATTTTTGTAGTGGTTCCATCACTTGTAGAAACCACACTGTACCATTGATTTGGTTGTATTATAACAGTATTAAGCGCAGGATCCGGTTCTGCGGAAAAAGTTTCATCAGTTGTAGAGGGGCTTCCGCTGCATCCATTAAGATAATCCGAAAATCGTAAGGAATAATTTCCGGGAATGTAATCATTCGTCAGTTTACCTACCATCATATCATTGTAACAGGTTCCTGTATAAAATCCTGTTACCCTAACCCATGCACAAATTGACATGCTTGTCCCAAAATTTATGCTAGGACTATTAGGAATTTGTATGTAAGTATTAACTCCATTAAAGTGATAAGCGCTATTAGGATTTCCTAAATGATCAGTGGTTAAAACTGCGTTATTGAATGAGGGATTATTATTATTACCGCTGGCATCGTTTGCATTTCCTGTAAAAGGATAATAGGCTGCTAAACCAAGGCTTAAATTTACCTGTGCTCTTAAAATGCAAAACGATAAACAAAGAATAGATAGTAAATAAAATTTTTTCATTCGGCTCGATTAATAATAGCTTTATTTTTTGATGCATCGAAAAAGATCGATTCAATTAAATATACTGTTTCCAGGCCCTAAAGGTTGGGTACAATAACATATATTATATTCCCGTATAATTATAAGGAGTAATACGTTTCAATTCATGCTTAACAGCCGCTGCAACTTTCAGTTTGCCAATAAAGGTGTGGATGGCTTTTTTGTCGATAGTATTCTTTCCTCTTGTCAGGTCTTTTAATGCCTCGTATGGTTTAGGGTAATTTTCTCTTCTCAAAATCGTTTGAATAGCTTCAGCAACAACGGCCCAATTATTATCCAGATCTGATTTTAATTTGGTTTCATTTAAAACCAATTTCTCTAGTCCTTTTTCAATTGATCTAATCGCTAAAACTGTGTGTGCCATTGGCACACCAATATTTCTCAACACGGTAGAATCTGTCAGATCCCTTTGTAATCTGGAAACAGGCAGCTTTGCTGATAGATGCTCAAATAAGGCATTTGCGATGCCCAGGTTGCCTTCAGCATTTTCAAAATCAATAGGGTTTACCTTATGTGGCATGGCAGAAGAGCCTATTTCGCCTTTCTTAGTTTTCTGTTTAAAATAATCGGTGCTGATATACGTCCAGATATCCCTGCAAAAATCAAGAAAGATAGTATTGATACGTTTGATAGCATCAAAATGCGCGGCTAATGTATCGTAATGTTCTATTTGTGTAGTGTATTGTTGTCGCTGTAATCCCAATTTTTCTTCTGTAAATTGATTGGCAAATTTTATCCAGTCGTATTTTGGATACGCAACATGATGCGCATTGAAATTACCCGTAGCTCCGCCAAATTTTGCGGTAAAAGGGATATAGCTGAATAGTTGTATCTGATTTTCCAAACGTTCAACAAAAACCATTATCTCTTTTCCTAAGCGGGTAGGAGATGCAGCCTGTCCATGTGTACGAGCCAGCATTGGTATACTTTTCCATTGTTTAGCCAATGTTGCTAAATGATGTTGCAAATTGATGACAGCAGGCAAATAATCATGCTCAACAGCATGTTTCCAGCTAAGCGGAATGGCTGTGTTATTAATATCCTGAGAGGTTAGTCCAAAATGGATCCACTCTTTTAATTCCGGAGCATTGCATTTATCCAATTCAGCCTTCAAAAAATATTCTACGGCTTTTACATCATGGTTGGTGATCTTTTCAGTTTCCTTGATTATTTCAGCATCAGTCAAAGAAAAATTTTCGGCTACGTTCAATAAATGGGTTTTAACTGCTGCTGGGATCTTGAAAAACCTCTTCTCACCTAAAAACAAAAAGTACTCAATTTCTACCAACACCCGATATTTTATCAACGCAAATTCAGAGAAATAGCTATCTAATTGTTGTAATTGCTTACGGTAACGTCCGTCGATAGGAGAAATGGCGGTAAGTTGGTTTAAATCCATAATGATGCTGTAAATTTGCCGCAAAAA
>Ga0206802_1171_pt1 | contig 15090 bp, 12 predicted proteins | sample Alteio_BWOrgCont_63_FD_152902 | JGI IMG/M metagenome (GOLD analysis project Ga0206802, IMG submission 152902) | Enriched cells from forest soil in Barre Woods Harvard Forest LTER site, Petersham, Massachusetts, United States -... | ecosystem: Environmental > Terrestrial > Soil > Temperate forest >... | reverse complement strand
TGGCTGGTGCCGGCCATGCGCTCGATCAGGATGCTCTCGGCGCGCATGGCGAGGCAGAGATCGTCCCCCAAGCCTGCGACGCGGCTGTACTTGACGCTGGCGTCGGGTTTGAACTCGTAGGTGGTGACCATGGGGCCGGGATTGATCTGGACGACCTGGCCGTTGACTTTGAACTCGGCGCATTTCTCGACCAGCTTGCGGGCCTCGTCGCGGAGCATGTCTTCGCGAATGGCGAGCGGCTCTTCGCCCTGGTTGAGCAGGGTGCTGGGCGGGAGCTTGAAGCCGTCGATTTTCCTGGGTGTGAGGATGGGGCGCGGGGCGATCTCGGGGTGTGCATCGGCGCGCTCATGAATCGGCAGGGCCTCGGCTGGCGCCGGCTGCGCGGCTGCCGCTGCCCGTGCGCGGGCTGAGGCGGACAAAGTAGCAATAGGAGCTATCGGCGCGATTGGCGTAATCGGAGGCTGGGGCGCCATGTCTGCGAAGTCCTGTTCGGCTTCTTCAGCGGCCTCTTTGGCTCGGCCACGCAGCGGCATGTGGACCACTTCGCTCTGCGAGCCGGCGATCACGTTTGCGGGGTTGGTGCCGCGGCTGGAGATGGGAACAATGTCGATCTCATCTTGAGGGGCTTTGGCTGGCGCATAGCCGGGAGGCGCGGCCTGGACCGTTTCGCGCCGCTCCCAGATGCTGGGGGCGTAGCCGTGGCGAGGCGGAGCTTCGTCCGCTTCCGCAGGACGGTTTTTCATGCGCTGGAAGGCTGGAACGTCGTCAAGGTCTTCCTCGACGGGCTTGCTGCGGCGCATAAACCCGAAGATGCGGGCGAAGAAGCCCGGTTCGCGGGCCTCTTCGAATTCTTCAAATTCTTCTTGGGCATCGACGGGGCCGCGTTCGGCCTGGCGAATCGCTTCGCGCTCCGCCCGCTGGTCGGCGCGGTCGGCTTGCCAGTTGCGCCAGCGGTCATGTATCGCGGAGAGCTGAATCGAGCGCTCCTGGCTCCACTCCCAGGCCGCGCGGAAGCTGAAGTTCGAGCCGAGATAGAGGCCGCCGGCTGCGAGCACTCCGGCGACGATCCAGGCTCCGGTGACATTGAAGTAGCTGATGAGCTGGTCGGCTACGAGGCGTCCGGTGAAGCCTTCGATGGGCATGGCGTGCATCCAATGCCAATGCCAGGGAAGCAGGCCCACAATTGTCGGGGGGAAGGACAGCGTCAGGATCACGCCCGTCCAGCGCAGCCACGCCGTGCCGTTGGACTGCGAACGAAACCAGACCCAGCCCAGGCCGCCCAGCCAGAGCGGGAAGCCGAAGGCTACGATGCCAAAGGTTTGCAGCAGCAGGTCGCTCAGGTACGCGCCCGTGGGGCCGATCCAGTTGCGGATGGCGTGGGGGCCGGTGACGCTCGTAGAGGTATCGAAAGATGGGTCGGACGAATGATAGGTGGCGAGAGAGAGCAGGAGGAGCGCGGCGGCCAGCATCAGTACCGCGCCGAGAAGCATGTTCAGCGGGCGGTTGCGGGTAGGCGTCAGGGCGATTCGGATAGGTTTCATTTGAGGGACGCAGCCATAAGCAGTGCTCGCGAGAAAGCCTTCAGCGAGCCCAAGGAACGGCGAGAACACCCCAGAGCAATTTCTATTATCGCTGCGCGAAGGCCGGATTTCGGCCAAAACCGGGGCAGGGGAACCTTGCTGTCAACCCCCGGCGGTCCGGTACAGGTTAGCGGCTGCGAACCCTATGGGCGTGCTTGCTTGCGTGCTTGGGAGCTGGCTTGGGCGGCTCGGGAGGGAGCGGCGGCAGGCCGGCGAGGGTGAGAAGCGCGTTGTCGGCGCCCTTGAAGAGGTTGAATTGATAGCCGAGGGGGCCGTCGGTGGCCGCGAGGAAGATGGCAATGTGGCGAGGCTGGTTGATGGCGATGTAGGTGGTGAAGCCGGCGCCGCCGCCGGTTTTCTGGATGATGTGCGAGGGGTCGCTGGGCGGAAGGAGATGGATCCAGCCGAGGCCGATGCCGGTGGGTGCGCCGGCATGGTCGAGACCTTTTTCACTGGCTAGAGAAGACGGGAGCAGGTACACGGCCTGGGCGGCGGGGCTCTGGGCCGGGCTGGTTGGGCCTCCGTTGCCGAGGAGGTATTTGAGCCAGATCGCCATATCTGTGGAAGTGGAATAGAGGCCGGAGCTGCCGCGGGTGTTCTCGGTGACGGAGCAAGGGCCTTCGTCGCCGGCGCTGGCTAGCAGGCGGGCGCATTGCGCGGGATTGGGGAAGAAGGTGGTTTGCCGCATGTTGAGCGGGTTCAGGGTGCGCTCGGCGAGCAGAGCCGGGTAGGGCTTGCGGGCGGCGGATTGAAGGGCGTCGCTCAGGAAGTCAAAGCCAATGTTGGAGTAGAGGGCCGCTGTGCCGGGAGTGCTGCGAAGGTGCTGCGAGGGAAGCCAGCGCCAGCGGGTCCGGTAGTCGGGAAAGGTGAAGTGCGGCGTACCGGGAGGACCGTTGCCGAGTTCCCGCGGAAGGCCGGCGGTGTGCGTGGCGAGGTCGGCGAGGGTGATGGGCTGGATGCGCTTGGGCGCGACGGCGTGAGGCGGAGCGAAGCGCTGAAGAGGGTCGTCCAAACGCACGGTTTTGTCGTTGACGAGCTTGACGAGTACATCTGTGGTGAAGATCTTGGTCAAGGAGCAGAGACGCAGCAGGGAGTCTGCGGTGGGGAGCTGGCCGGAACCGGGTGCGGTTTCGCCATAGCCGCGGAAGAAGACCTGGTTGTCGCGGACTACGACCAGAACCATGCCGGTTGAACCCGATTGAGTGAAGAGGTCAGCGCCAAGAGCGCCGGCCGATTGCAGGTCAGGCAGGGATGGCTTGGTCTGTGCCAGCATCGGGCTCATCGCTAGGAGCCCAGTTAGAAGGATAGACAGGGAAGCGAGCCATTTGCGCCATGCGGCAACTTTGTTGCAGCGCCCGCTCCACGCGCCCCCAGGCTGTTTAAGGTGAAGCATGTCTTCTTATTGTCCGCCGAGAAGCTGGCGTCCCAGCGTGAGCAGCACAATCGCCAGAATGATCCGGTACACCGCGAACAGGACCAGGCCGTGCTTGCGCACCCACATCAAGAACCACTCCACCACACCCAGAGCCACGATGAAGGAGACGACGATGCCGATCAGCAGCACAATCCAGCGCTCGGAGTTCATCACCAAAGGAGCGACGGCTTCCGCGCCCGCGGAGTGGTCCTGGTGCAGGACTTCTTTGTAAAGGTCATATCCGGTAGCGGCGATCATGGTTGGAATCGAGAGCAGAAAACTGAATTCGAGAGCCGTTGACCGGGTCAATCCCACCACCTGGCCCGAGGCGATGGTGGACATGGAGCGCGAGGTTCCGGGAAATACAGGAGCCAAAGTCTGGCATAGTCCGATCACGATGGCCTGCCACAGGCTCATCTCTTCCACGTCTGCCACGCCGCCTTCCTGCCGCACCGTCCAGGCATCGATGACCCACATCACAACGCCGCCAATGAGAAGGGCCAGCGCCATGACAGTCAGGCTTTCCAGGTTTTTACTGATCAACTTTCTCAGCAGCAGCGACGATGCGGAAGTGAAGGCAAAGGCGAAGAACGTCAACGAAATGGGGTGATTCCAGATCGTCCGATTTCCATTTTCGCCTTTGGGAAAGGTGCGGATGAATTCGATGATCCGGCCCATGAAAAGCAGGCACAGGGCCAGAATGGCGCCAACCTGGATGACGATGGTGTACATCTTCCAGTAGGCGTCGGTCAGGTCGATGTGCAGCAGCGCCTCGGCGATGCGCAGATGGGCGGTCGAGCTGACCGGCAGGAACTCGGTCAATCCCTCCACGATGCCTAACAGGACTGACATCAGATAGCTGTTCAATCTTCCTCCGCACTTAGCGTGAAAGTCTGGGGGTGAGAGTCTGGATCGGCTTGCGGTGAACCTGGGCTCAACAGCTAAAAAACAGGAAAGAAATGGCTTCGCCGGTTTCAGGATACTTGATTTCCGTTTCGGGCCCTACGGAAATCCTCGTCGGAACGGTTACGGATAGATCTCGGTCAGTTCAAGATCAATCGCGGTCTGAGCCGTAGACCGCGATGCCCTGATCGCCCTTGTAGACCAACGTGGCCGCGCGGGCGGTGTAGTCCGAGGCGGGGAATTTCTTTTGCAAGTCGCCGGCCAACTGCTTGAGGCGGCTGCGCGCCTCATCGCTCTTCTTGTCGCTGCCGTCGGCGGCATACATATCGCCCAGCACTGCTTGCCGGTACGCGGCCTGGTAGAGCGCCTGCGCCGTTTTGGGCCCGTCGGGATGCTCTTCGGCGAACTTTTCGTAGAAGCCCGACTCTTTCTCGGGGCACTTTTCCTGGCCCTGCCAGTCGCCGCAGAGCTTGTTGTCGATCATTTCGAATGCCGCATTGTCGGCTTGTTTGGAGTGAGGATACAGCTTGATGACCTTGCGCAGTTCGCTGTCGTCGAGCTGCTCGCGCAGGTAGGCTTCGCGCTCTTTGGAGGAGGGAAGCCGGGCTGCATCGGCCTTTTCAAACTGCCAGCGAATGTCGGCGGCGCGCCAGGCTGCCTCCGCCCCCAGCGGCGAATTGGGATAGAACTCGACCAGGCGGCGATAGAGCAGCCGGGCTGTTTGGCCGGCATTGCGTGGGCCGCGTGCGTCCTCGGCGAGGATCTCCATGGTCGCAGCCTCGCCCATCAGCACCTTGTCGCCGTCGGGAGTGGTATCGCGCACCACGCCCCGCGCCTGTATCCAACCCGAGACTGGCGGCGTGATGGTGTCGCTTCCATAGATTGGCTTGTCCTTCTCATTCACCTCTTCGACATCGGTGTTGGCGAAGACGCGAATCCACGGGCCGCTGGTCTCAGCAATCACCAGCTCGCGCCCCTCCTGCACACGGTCTACTTTTTGCGAGCTGGTATCCGGCTCGACGTAGAGCGGCGTCTCGCGCAGGATGGTGGCGCGCGGGCCGGCCATGGGCTTTTCCTGCGGCTTGTCTTTTGGCTTGTCGGCTGCAAGGGCTGGGCGGGCGGCCAGAATCGAGAGGCAGATGAGGGAAGCGGTGAAGAGGCGGCGTTTCACAGTCTGAATCATAATCGAAGGACGCCGGCGGGCGGATTCAGTCACCCAAAGTCAAGGGCTCAAGTTATCGACCGTGATCTGGAGTTCCAACGCGTCGAATTGGTCATTTTCGGCTGAGATCGGACTGACCACTGCCTTTGAAACATCGATTCGCACCACAACTCCCAATCTCTCGATGGATATCGTTCGTTTCTCACCGAACGCAGATTTGAGCACGCCCTGCGTGAAGTCTCTTCCAGGGATATCGTAGGCTTGCAAACCATGCCACCTTCCCGTTGGGGCAAGTAGGTTTGGAGCGTCGGCCTTAGCATTTGGCCGTCGGAGCACGAGGGCCAATTCCACAACATGGTCTTGAATGGTGAATTCTGGTTCAAGCGAGAGAACGTAAATCGTACGCCCGTCCGTTGATTTGATTGGAATAGACCAATGGCTCTCAGCGGACTGGGGTGAAAAGGTTGCAGTGGTTCGCAGTGGAACTATTCGCGGCCCGGTCGCCGCGTTAGAGATCGAGCTGGAAACCGTCACCACGAGTGCTGCAAAGACGGAAAGAGGGCAGGCCCACTTGGGAAATTGAAGATATTGGTTCATCCGCGCTCCAGCAGCACATCTGCTATCGTCTTTGACGCGCTGTTCCGTAGTTCCAAGAAAATTTAATTCAGCTTAGCAGGATTGCGCCCTTCACTTGCCCAGCGAGCGCCCGGTCAAAGGTCACCATGGTTATGCTTGCAGCCAGGGCAAATGCGGCCAGATAGGCGTCGGCCCACTGCTTGGTTGAGGTCTCATCCCGGTCGGTGAGCCGGCGGAAGATTGGATCGATTCCGTGAGGCTCTTCGACGAATTTCGCTGAGGAAACCTGCATGAAAGCATCGAATACATCCCAAGCTTCAGCCTGGGTCATGACATCCTCGCGCATGGCGCTTGTGTTGGTGAGCAGACGCAGCAGCCCCAATTGCGTGAACCTGCAGAAGCAGAGGACCGAGTCGCTGGCAAGGGATTGCTCCCAACGGCTCGCTGTTGCGTGATGCGGATGAATCTCATGAGCCAGCGCGAGCCAGACATTCACATCAGGGAAAAGGAATGTATTCGTAGACACCTTCTTCTCCCAATGCCAGAGAACCGGGATTCTTGGAACGAATCACTGGGAAACGGGCTCGTCCCTCGGGCAGCGTCTTGGTCTTGCGACTTCGCAATCTCTCCTGAACGCCTTCGAGGATGATTTCTCTAATAGTGATGCCCTCCGTCGCGGCGTAGACCTTTAGCTCGCGATAGATCGGGTCCGGGATGTCTACGGTCGTTCGCATAAATACATTATCTACATATTTATGGAAATATGGTAAGGGGCCTCCGCCAGATCAGCTACGAATTGCGCGTAAAATGGCCGCCACACGCTCGATTACCGTTCCTGGCTCGATAAAGATTAGTTCATAGCCGCATCTGTGGTACGTCCGCTCGTGAATGGCCTCGAAACGTAAAGATTCTTCATAGGTGATGCGCCGTGCTTCGGTTGGAGCGACGAAACCGAGATTGCGCACAAAGAGGACCTTGCGTTGAAAGACCTCTTCGATGCGCACACGCTCAAGCTCCTGCCGCAGCAGGTCTGAGGGTGGGAAGCCGAGATAGTCCGCCAGAGCGGCTGTGCAAACGACGGTGCGGTCGTGGAACTGGACCTTGACGGGCTCTAGGGCTGCGCGCAACTGCCGGCGTAGCTGAAGCGCAACGATTGCATCGAGGAAGGATGGGTGTGTCCATGGCTCGGCGACTCCCTGGGCTTGCTGCAATGCAATTACGTCGCTTGCAGCTTCCTCCACGACGCTGAAACCGTCGATCTCCAACTGGCGCAAGATGGATGTTTTTCCCGAGCCAGGTGTACCGGTCAGAATGAATCGCTTCACGGAGGCTACAGCTCATCTTCCGGATCGGGAGCGCGGTGAGGAGCGGAACGAAGAATCTCTAGAAATTTCTGCGGATCGGCGCCTGCGGCACGTCGCTGGAAGAACTCTGCAACGGTCTCCGCCGAGCCGATCTTCTGCGCGACGGCGAGCGAAACCCACTGATCGAGCGAGACGCCGTCTTCGTCAGCCAGCCTCTGCGCGGCTGAGCCTAGAGAGGGAGGCAGTTCGATTGGATAGGCTGCCCGATTCATTCCTTTACCTCCCGAATAAAGGTCGCTGGGGTTATGGCGGTGAGTTGGAATTTTGATGTCGCGGGCAGAAAATCGCGAATATTGTGAGTCACAATTCTGTCTGCGCGCCCATTCAACGCCGCTTCCAGCACCAGTTCGTCGTCGGCATCCAGCATCTGCGGCCGCCACTGATAGTAGACGCGAACTGGAGTCATCATAGCAGCAAGTCCGCGCAGAAATTCCTCGATGCGCTCATCCGAGAGCCCGTGGATCGCCCGATGTTCCTGGCGATAAACGACTTCTTCATACTCCAGGAAGAGGGCTGGAGTAGCCAGTATTTCAAACGAACGCGAGGCCGCCAGTTTTAGCAATGCACTGCTAGCCCCGAGTTGGCTCCTTAGTGCGGAAACGATGACCGATGTGTCGAGCACGACTTTCATCGATGCTGCTTTCTATCGCCTTTTAAGATCGTTCGAGCAGCACGTCCGCCAGCATCTCCGGCGCGACATTGCCGCCGCTGACGATAGCTACGGCTTGCCGGTAAGGCGGCAGCTCATGCGCGTGGAAGAGCAGCGCCGCCGTGGTCACCGCGCCGCTTGGCTCGGGAACCAGCCGCGTGGTGGCTACGATCGCACGCATGGCGGCGCGAATTTCGGCTTCGGTGACGGTGACGATGCGATCGACGAAGGCTTGAATATGCGCGAAGTTGCGCACTCCTACGCTCTGCGTGCGCAGGCCGTCGGCGATGGTGCGGCAGGTCTTCTCGGCCGGCCAGGTGACGATTTCGCCCTTGGCGAAGCTCTCGGCGGCGTCGCCTGCCAGCTCCGGCTCTACGCCGATGACGACCGCGCCGGGCCGCAACTGGCGCACCGCGGCTGCGACGCCGCTGAGCAGGCCGCCGCCGCTTACCGGGCTCAGGACCAGGTCGATCTCCGGCAGCGCTTCGACGATCTCCAGGCCGCAGGTGGCCTGGCCAGCGATGATCGCCTCGTCGTCATAGGGTGGGATCACGATATAGCCGTGTTTCGCGACGAGTTCTTCCGACTTGGCCAGCCGCTCGCTCGAAGCCACGCCGACCTCGACGATCTCCGCGCCGAGGGCGAGGGTCGCGGCGCGCTTGATGGCTGGCGCATTTGACGGCATCACGATGACCGCCTTAGCGCCGACTTGGCGAGCGGCATAGGCCACGCCCTGCGCGTGGTTGCCGCTGGAGAAGGTGATGACCCCGCGCGCGATCTCTTCCGAGCTGAGCTGCAGGATCTTGTTGGCCGCGCCGCGCAACTTGAAGCTGCCGATGGGCTGCAGGCTTTCGGCCTTGAGCCAGATTTGTTTCTCGCGGCCAAGGCCTTCGACCCCGGCAAAGGGTGCGCGCACCAGAGGCGTCGACAAAGCCACGCCGGAGATGCGCGCCGCAGCCTCACGAATGACGTTGAGTGAAACGAGAGAACTGGTCATAACGATGTCGAAAGTGCCTAGATTTCCATCACCACGGGCATAATCATGGGACGGCGGCCGGTGGTTTTCTGGATATAGCGCTTCAATTCCACGCGGACTTTTTCCTTGACCATGCCATAGTCTGCCTTCTCTTCGGGGCTCAAGCCATCGAGGCTGCGCATTACCACGTCGCGGGCGCCGTCAGTGATATCCGCGCCGCCGAAACCGCGCATCACTACTTCCGGAGCGCGTTCTACCTGGCCGGTGCGCTTGTTCAGCGCCAGCACGGCGAGGACGATGCCGTCTTCTGAGAGAGTGCGACGATCCTTGATGACCAGGTCTTCGACGACGTCGATACTCGATCCGGAGTCGATGAGCACGCGGCCGGCTGTGACCTTGCCGTTCTTGCGGGCCTGGGTCTTGTCGAGCTCCAGCACATCGCCGTCTTCAATGACGATTGCCGAGCCGATAGCGCCGGTGTCGGTGGCTACCTGGGCATGCTTTTTCAGATAGCGATAATCGCCATGGACGGGGATGAAATACTCAGGCCGGACGAGGTTGATGAGCAGGCGCATCTCTTCCTGGCTGCCGTGGCCGCTGACGTGGATCAGCCCTTGCGAGCCATCGTCGTAGATCACATTCGCGTCGCGGCGGTAGAGGTGGTCGATTACCCGGAAGATGCCTTTTTCGTTTCCGGGAATCACGCGCGAGCTGAGGATGACCGTATCGCCTGGGTCGATCTTGGCCTGCTTGTGGGTATCGACCGCGGCGCGGCTGAGAGCGGACATCGGCTCGCCCTGGGTGCCGCTGATCATCACGAGCAGCTTCTCGGGCGCAAAATCCTTCATCTGGCCGGGATGAATCACGAGGCCGGGCGGAATTTCGAGGTAGCCCAACTCCTGTGCGATCTCCGTGCTCTCGTTCATCGAGCGGCCAATGACGGCGACCTTGCGGCCATGCGCGCGGGCTAGTTCCAGAGCGATGCGGATGCGGTAGATGGACGAGGAAAAACAACTGAAGAAGAGCTTCTTCTTGGTGCGGGAGAAGATTTCGTCCAGACGCGGCTTGACTGCCCACTCGCTGGGGGTGTAGCCGGAGCGCTCCACGTTGGTCGAGTCCTGCAAGAGGGCCAGGACGCCGCGCTTGCCGTACTCGGCGAAGGTGTGCAGATCAAAGGCATTGCCGTCGGGCGGCGAAAGGTCGATCTTGAAGTCGCCGGTATGAATCACCACGCCGACCGGTGTTTCGATGGCAAAGGCCACGCAATCGACCAGGGAATGGGTCACGCGGATCGGCTCGATGGTGAAGGGCCCAATGGTGAATTTCACCTTGGGCTCGATCTCGATCAGCTCGACCAGATCGGTCAGCTTGTGCTCCTCGAGCTTGCCGTCCACAAAGGCCAGCGTGAACTCGGTGCCGTAGACCGGGACCTTGAGCTCGGAGAGAATCCAGGGCAGGCCGCCGATGTGGTCCTCGTGGCCGTGCGTCAGCAGGATGGCGCGGACATGCGCCTTGTTTTCAACCAGATAGGAGATGTCGGGGACAACAATGTCAACGCCGAGAAGTTCCGACTCAGGAAACATCAATCCGGCATCGATGACGATAATGTCGTCTTCCCAACGGAGCGCAAGACAGTTCATTCCGAACTCGCCAAGACCGCCCAGGGGGATGATTTTCAGTTTTTTTGTTTGCATCACTAGTCTATTCGATGCTACCACCCTCGCACTCTAGAAGATAATCGCTCGCATCCAAGCTCGATTGACAGGCGATACGATCCGAAATTCCTCCAACCCCAGGGTGTCGAATCGGGACAGCGAGGCTATTCCGCTCGTAGCGCTGCCATTGGATTTGCCTTGGTAGCCCTGCGCGCGGGCAGCCAGCAGGCCAGCAACGCAATTGCGATGACCATTAATCCAACTGCCGCGAAGGTGAGCGGATCGGCAGGGCTGACGTTGTAGATGAGGCTGCGCATAACGCGGGCCATGGTCAGCGCGGCCACTACTCCGAGCACTGTACCGGCAACGGCCAAGCGCGCTGCCTGGGCCAGCACCAGCCTTAGCAGGCCGTTTGGAGGTGCGCCGAGCGCAAGCCGCAAGCCAAACTCCGGAATGCGCTGGCTTACGGAATACGAAATCACTCCATACGTTCCAATTGCTGCCAGAACGATGGCCAATCCGGCGAAAAGTCCGACGAGAAAGAAAGCGAATCGCGGCGTGGCGATGCCCTGGTCTGCTATCTGATCCATCAGCCGTATATCAGCCACGGCAAGGCTGGGGTCGAGTCCCCTTACCTGCTCCCGTACCGCGCCTATCAATGACTGTGGATCGGCATTGGAGCGCACTACGAGGTAAATATCCGGGTCAAGCCTCTGGCGCGGCGGCCACCAAAACGCAGGTTCGGCCGCTGCGCTGTTGGGCTTGTCCTTTACGTCGCCCACTTCGCCAACAATGGTCATCCAATCGCTCGGCTTGGGATTGTCCTCAAAGGTGATCCGCTTTCCGATCACGTCTTCCCCTGGCCAATAGCGTTGCGCCAGCGCTTGATTGACGATCAGCACAGGCGGCGCCTCTTTAAAGTCGGCCTCGGCTGCATTGAAGAAACGGCCATGGAGGAGCGGAATGCCCAGCGAGCGGAAATAGTCCTGCGAGGCCCAGTGATAGCGGGCGTGAAACTCCGAGTGCGGCGGAGGCTGCTTGCCCTCGATGGTGAACCCCCCGGCATTTTCGTCATATCCGGTCCAGGGTAAGTCGCTGCCAAGTCCGGCGCTCTGCACTCCGGGAATCGCGTTCATGCCAATTACCAAGCGATTGTAAAAACCGGTGATCGCCGCCGGGGATTTATAGCGGGTCTGAGGCAGCGAAAGGCTCGCTGTCAGCACATGATCCTGGCGGAAGCCGGGATCGAGATGCAGCTGGTTCAGAAAACTGCGCAGCATCAGGCCGGCTCCGATCAGCAACACGCAGGCCAGGCTCACCTCGGAGATGACCAGCAGGCCGCGCAATCGCCGCTGGCGTCCGCTGCCTGTCGCACTGCGGCCGCCTTCGTGCAATCCCTGCCTGGGGTCGGTGCGCGAGGCTTGCAGTGCGGGCGCCAATCCGAAGAGGATGCCGGTTGTTGCGGAAATCAAAAGCGTGAAGGCGAAGACTGGCGCGTTGACGTGGATTTCACTCGCGCGCGGAAAGCCCGCGGGCAGCAACGCGACCAGGGCGCGCACGCCCTCGATGGCCAGCAGCGCGCCCAGCCCGCCGCCGATGAGCGAAATCAAGAGACTCTCGGTGAGCATCTGGCGGATCAAGCGGGAACGCGGCGCGCCCAGCGCCAGCCGCACCGCGACCTCGCGTTGCCGCGACGCGGCGCGGGCCAGCAGCAGATTGGCGGCGTTGGCGCAAGCGATCAGCAGCACCATGCCCACCGCGCCCAGCAGCACAAGCAGCATCGTCCGGTTGGAACCGACCACGTCCTGATAGAGCGGCATCACCAGCACGCCCCAGCCTCTGTCGCCCTCATGCTCGCGGCCAAGCTGGGTCATGATGGCATTCATCTCGGACTTAGCCTGTTCCGGCGTCACGCCCGGCATTAACCGCCCGATGCCCTCGATGTAATGCGAGCCTCGCTGTGCTGGATTGCCTTGGAAGGTGAACGGCGACCACACATCGACGCTGTTTCCAAAAGGCAGTGCGTGATAATCGTTGCCCGGATGCTCGGTGCCCGGAGGCATCACCCCGATGACCGTATAGGGCTCAAGATTGAGCGTGATCTTGCGCCCGACGATATTCGGGTCAGCCTCGAATCGTGTACGCCACAGCCCGTCGCTAAGAATCACCTGCAATCCGTTGCCGGGAATTTCGGCTTTCTCGTCAAACTCGCGCCCCAGCTTCGGCTTTAGGCCTAATACATGAAAGTATCCGGCCGTGGTTGCAAATCCGTTGAGCCTCATCGGATCGCCGGAGCCGGAAAGCTGCAGGTCATTGCGGGTATAGGCAGCCATCGATTCGAAAGACTTGTTGCGCGATCGAAAATCCCGAAAATCGAAGGGGTTTAACGGGAACTGAGGATACTCGGCATTCGAGAGAAATAGCCGCATCAGCTTGTCCGGCTCGGGGTAGGGAAGCGACTTGAGCAGTACCGCGTCGATCACGCTGAAGATGGCGCTGTTGGCGCCGATGCTAAGCGCCAGCGTAAGCGTGATGACCACGGTGAATCCAGGATTCTGAATCAACTGACGAACTGCGTAACGAAGATCCTGCACGACCGTCTCAAGACGAAAGCCGACGACCTCATTGCTGGACTCTTTGAGCCTTTCTGCATTGCCGAATTGCTGCGCCGCACTTTGCCGCGCTGCCTTTTTCGTCATGCCCTCGGCCACGAAGTTTTTCTCTGCCTGCGCGCGGTGAAAGGCCATCTCTTCATCCAGCTCGCTGCGAAAGCGCTCGCGGCGAATCAGCATCGCCAGCTTGCGGAAGAATCCATTGGTCTCATTCATGCCTGTTTTCTCGCTTTCATCCGTTGAAGATCGCCTCTTATCCGTCAGGCGCGATTACTCAGATCGCAGAGCCACCACCGGATCGACGGCGGCCGCTCTGTGTGCGGGAATGTAGCTGGCCAGCAAAGCTGAAACCAGGAGCACACCCGCAGCCGAAACCATCGTTCCTATATCCCATCGGCTCACACCGAAAAGCATGCTGCGAAGAAGATCGGTGGCGACGGCGGAGCACAGCATTCCACCAGCCACGCCGAAAACCGCGAGCCATGCAGCTTCGGTCAAGATGAGCCGGTATACCGAGTTGCGCTGCGCCCCAAGCGCCATACGCACGCCGATCTCACGAGTGCGCTGGCTCACGGAGTAAGAGATAACCCCGTACAGTCCTACCGTTCCCAACAGCAGCGCCAGACCCGCAAAGCCTGCAACCACCCACGCTGCGGAACGATGAAGATAGGCCGTTTGAGAATTGTCGATCCTATCGGCCATACTCTCTTCTCGATCGGCGATCAGGCCAGGATCGATCACGTGAACAGCCCTGACCAAGGACGGAAGCATCGCTTTTTCGGATTGAGAGGTGCGAAGCGTGACGTAGAAATCGTTGGATGGATTTTGGTTGAAAGGGTTATAGACAGCCGCGGTCGGCTTCGTATCCAAAGGCCCATCCTTGACGTCGTCCACGACACCGATAATTTCAGAAGGATGGTCCGGATCGTATTGGCTGATGATCCGCTTTCCTATGGCATCCTCTCCGGGAAACTCCTGCCTTGCCATGGTTCGATTGATAATCGCCACGCCGGACCTCGAGGCGTTATCCGCGTCGGTAAAATACCGGCCATGCAATAGCCGCGCGCGCAGCGTTTCAAGATACCCAACGCTTACGGTCTGATCGAACGCCTCGTCGCCCACGCCCACATAGGCTCTACCAGCAACCCGGTAATGCGTGAACAGATGGCTGTAACCTTCACCACTCCCGACCGCAGGCTCTCTGGAAACCCCAACCGAAGTTACCCCTGGAAGAGCCGATATCCCCGCGACGATCTGCCGTTCCAGTGCGAGATTGCGCTTTTCGTTATCCCATGGTCCCAGCTGCGCAACATGCATCACTGCCAAGTGATCGGCAGTGATACCAATATCCATATGCAATAAGCGGTAGAAGCTTTTGGCCAGCAATCCCGCGCCCACCAGCAGTACCACCGTGATCGCTAACTCGATAGCCACAAGGCTCGCGCCCATCCTGCGCCATCCCCGGCCTGCCGAAGTTCTTCCGCCTTCCATCAATCCCTTCTGCATATCCGAGAGACAGAGGTGCAGCGCCGGACCTACTGAGAAGAGAACACCGCCAAGCAGCGAAACCGCCGAAGCAAAGAGTAGAAGATGAGCATTCCAATGAATGCCTTCCAGATACGGCATGTTATCCAGCAAGTTAGGCGGTATCTGCCCTGCGAGGACACCCAACAAGCCGTAGGTAAGAGCCAGGCCAACGGCACATCCGGAGGCGGCCAGCAGGAATCCTTCGACGGCGAACTGGCGAATCAACCGAATGTGGGAAGCTCCCAGAGCTCCGCGAACCGCAATCTCTCGCCTGCGGCACTCCGCTCTCACCAACAGCAAGCTTGATACATTCACAAATCCGATCAGCGCCAGCAATCCAGCGCCGCACAAGAGCGTAATTAGCGTTGGCCTGATATCCCCTAGAATCGCGTCGGTAAGCGGAATTACATTCGCGCTTCGATCGCGATTGGATTTGGGAAATTGCAACGCAATCTGTTGCGCGATCGACGATATATTTTCCAAAGCCACGTCGGCGGAAACTCCCTGCTTGAGGCGAGCTACGCCGTAGTACGGAAAGCACTCGTGGTTGTCCTGGCAAAGCCCATGCAGCGTCCTCCAGAACTCGACACGCCCCACCGGCGCAAAATGAAATTCTCGAGGCAAGACTCCCACGACAAGAAACGAATCCCCATCCAGCGCGACAGTCGAGCC
>Ga0206802_1170_pt1 | contig 15138 bp, 17 predicted proteins | sample Alteio_BWOrgCont_63_FD_152902 | JGI IMG/M metagenome (GOLD analysis project Ga0206802, IMG submission 152902) | Enriched cells from forest soil in Barre Woods Harvard Forest LTER site, Petersham, Massachusetts, United States -... | ecosystem: Environmental > Terrestrial > Soil > Temperate forest >... | reverse complement strand
ATTGAGCAATCGCTTTCCCAATTCCGCGAGAAGAACCTGTTACAACTACATTATAATCCGTTAAGTTCAAGTTCATGTTTTTATAATCCGTTCCACAAAACTGCGATAATCATTTAATGCGCCGACATGGTTACCGTTTTCTGCTCGTGCTGTTTGGAAAATTAAATTTCCAGTGTAATTCATCAGAGCTAATTGTTCAAAAAAAACGCGTGAAATCAACATTACCCTTTCCCAAAGGCACCGTAGTACCTTGATAAGGTCTGTCTTTAATATGGATATTCTTAATGTGTGGACCGTAAGCTTTAAATTCTTCAACCACATCATAGCCTAAGGATGCACTATTACCTAAATCATAGTTAATGCCAAACAATGGCTCGGAGAAAGTAGCAATAAAATCATATAATCTAGCAGGCGCAAAATCAGACTCAAAAACAATAACTTGATGATGTGTTCGCAACAGATCTTCTAATGTAGCTAACCCCTCTCGAAGCGCTGCTTCTTCACTCTGAGTGGTTAATGAACCATTATCCACTAATGGAATAACAATCCGCTTGATCCCAATATCCGCCGCACAAATTAGGAAATGGCGTAGCTGGTCTAATAAATTATTTTTTGCACTGCCTGCGAATTTATAAAACGGTGCTTGCATAGTAAAGTCTGCTGTCACACTAGGGATAGCAATCCCGTGTTTTTTCATGAGCTGATGAATCAGTGCTCGACCTTGCACTGTCATCAAAGGATTTTCTTCGATTTTTTCCTGGTCGATAGTCCACTCCATGATTTGCCAGCCATTGGCTTCAGCCAATGCAAATTCTTGTTGCCAGCAATCGTGCGGGAAGGCTTGAATTTTTCCATCCACCTGAGGTGAAAGCCTTCCCTGCATGAAGCCTAGGGTGTACATGTTTCGCTTTTGAATCGATAAGGCGTGACAGTCCCTTTACCCAAAGTGCCTTGCTCCTGATTCCAACCCTGGATTTGAGCTTTGATATCGACACCTACATTCTTCGACCATTGCGCTAATAATTTATTGAATAGATTTCCAACGCGTCCATTACCAATAGCAACACCGTTCAATTTAGTCACTGGCAACATACAAAATGGCGTTGCAGTCATAAATGCTTCATCTGCAGTGTAAACATCATAAGGTTCGATATTTTTTTCAACGACATTCAGATTCAACTGTTTGCCTAGCTCAAAAATATAAGCTCGTGAAATACCTCGCAATATATTGCGCCCTTCAGGAGTAATAATAGTTCCATCTTTAATAATGAAAAAATTATCGCCCGTCCCTTCAGTAATAAAACCATCTACATCTAATAACAAAGCCCAATTGTCTTCACCAGCCCATTGCGAAGCTTCAATATTAGCCATTAAATAATGAATACGGCTGCGATTCTTGATTTTTGGATCAAGTAGCGATGCAGGAATCGCACGCTGTGAAGTGATCACTGCATTGATACCTTTATCGAATAAATGTCCCATTCCCTGAACTGTCCAACGCAAAGGAAAATCAGCGATGATTACATTAGGTTCTTTGCGGATACCTTCAACACCATGATAAATACCCAATGCACCTCGAGAAACATCAATTAACAAACGATGTTCATCATTAGCATTGAAACCTGCATCATTGGCTGCCATCACATCAGCACAAGCCTTTTCCATTTCATCAATAGACATGCGTACTGGGATTTGTAATATCTTCAATCCAGAATAAAGGCGATCCAAATGCTCTCTTAATTTAAATTGAACTTTATTAAATGAGCGGGTCATTTCAAATACCATGTCCCCAAACATTAATGCTGAATCATAAATAGAAATTTTTGCTTCTGATTCTGGCACCAGCTCGCCATTCATCCAGACTAATCGTTGTGACATAATATGCCCCTTTTAAGCTACAGTGGAAGGTTCAAGTAAAATATGTCCCCTCAATTTCTTGGCAATGGGAATTTCCTCATCGAGAATTCTAATGACGCCATCTCCCATTGCTTTTTCTATTTTGCGGACTGCACCGACTAACTGCCTAAATCCAGCAGGTTCAATCGACGCGGCTTGATCTGAGCCATACATAGCTCGATCTAAAGTGATATGTCTTTCAAGTGAGGAAATACCTAATGCCGCTGCAGCGTAGGAAACTGCCAATCCTGTTTCATGTCCACTATAACCTACTTTGCATTTATAATGTTGTCGCAATGTTTCAATACACTTTAAGTTAGCATCTTCATCTACCATTGGATAAGTAGACACACAATGCATTAATTCAAACGGGCATTTTGCTTGACGGAAAATTTCGACAGCACGATCAATTTCTTTAATTTGTGACATGCCTGTTGAAATAAAAGTATATTTACCTTCTGAAGCAATTTCTCGCAAAAGTTCATCATAGACAATCATGGCTGAAGCCACTTTATTATATCTTAGGTTAAACTGTCTCATGAATTTTTGGCTTTCAATATCCCAAGCAGAGGCAAACCACTCAATGCCTTTTTGTCGACAATATTTATCAATTTCTTGATATTCTTTTAATCCAAATTCTAAACCTTCTTTTTGTGCTCGCTGAGTTTCGCCCCAAGGACTTTGTCTTGCTGAATCCAACAATTCTTTTGTATACACTAAATCAATGGTACGTTTTTGGAATTTAACTGCATCAGCACCTGCTTCTTTTGCGACATCAATTAATTCTTTTGTTATGCCTAAATCACCATTATGGTTTATCCCAATTTCAGCAATAATAAAAATGGACATCATATTCTCCCTTCAATCCTTAACCTAACAAATCCGACAACTCCCGAATCACCCCTTCTCCCCCTTTTGCTTTGGTAACATAGTCTGCAATAGCTAATATTTCAGGGTGGGCATCGCTTGGGCAAACACTATAGCCAATACTTTTTAGAACATCAAGATCATTCACTTCATTGCCAACATACATCACTTGATCAAGTAAAATACCGCTTTGTTGGCAATATTCTGCCAATGCATTTTTCTTATCATGACATCCATGAATCACTTCAAGTTTTAGTTTTTTTGCTCTCATTACCACAACAGGATTGGCCTCAGTGCTTAACACCAATTGCTTTAAGCCCTTCTGCCTTAATTTATTTACACCTAATCCATCAGAACGATTGACTGCCACTGACTCTATGCCATCTTGATTGACGTGCGCCAAATTATTAGTCATAACCCCATCGAAATCATAAACAATCAATTTTGGTTGAAAAACCGCCATTGATGCTTTGACTGTTGCCGCTAATCGTTGATGATTAAATAACGCTTCACAGACAATCAAATTTTCTGTTTCATCAATTTCATGCACCTTCCAGGAAGGAAATACACAAGATTCGATTAAGCCTATCATGCGGTTTTTTTGTGCAATAAAAGGATTTATTTCGCAGACATAAATAGAACCATTTTCTACATATAGCTGATCACTCTGCTGTCTTGGTAGGCGGCTACCTGGCTGATAAGTCAGTGGAACCATTTTTTGGTCACTCCTTTTCCACGCACATAAGTCACCCGTCGCAATAGCACTAAACACGGTGTTTGCCCCTGTGGAAAGCTTTTTTTCAATGCATAAATCAATATCCTTAGGCTCTCGTAAAGGTGAGGTTGCTTGCAGGAAAACAAAAAACTCATAAGATTGATAGTTCATTTGCTTAATCTGCAGCAAAGCATCGATTAGTGCATCTTCAGAAGAAGCTGAATCAGTTGCCAAATGAGGTGGCCGTTTAAGCGGGATAGCGCCATAGGTTTTTGCACAATCTAAAATTTCATCACAATCTGACGTAACATAGACTGCATCGATATATTTCGATGCTTTTGCTTGCAAAATGCTCCAGGCCAATAAAGGTTTCCCACAAAAATTGACCAAATTCTTACGAGGGATTTGTTTCGAACCCCCTCGCGCGGGAATAACTGCAAATGTTCTGGATGGCATAGCACTCTTCCATTGAAAGGTAAATTAGCCTGCTAACCTAATAAAAATCAGCTTAAATTACAAGTCATATCCTCGCTCACCCTTTATCATTGCTGCTTGAATAATCCTCAGGCTGCCAATATACTTTGAAAAATTTTTGAGCCTTTGTGGATTGATTACCCACCACATAGAAATAGCTCAACGGACGCCCCTCACAATGGATGATGAGCTTTAATGATTGATACTTTCGCCCTGCTAAAAAGCTCTTCAGCCGTATTCCTTGCAACCTTGCTTTGTACTTGGTTGTTACGACCTGTTGCTTGCCATATTGGCCTGGTCGATAGCCCAGGCGGCAGAAAGTGGCATGCCAATGATGTACCCCTCATTGGTGGCATTGCGATGTTCCTTGGATTTTGTTTTGCATTAGCAATATTACCTATCCCTTTTTATTATTATCGAGGCTTGCTAGTTGGCAGCGGTTTATTAATCTTGATTGGGGCGGTTGATGATCTTTATGAAATCAGTTCAAGGCCTCGACTACTAGGGCAACTCTTTGCTTGTTTCTTCCTAATTGCGTGGGGAGGAAAAGTAGTCACTAACTTAGGCAATCTTTTTTTTGCTGGCGATATTCACCTTAACGGCTGGAGTGCCCCAGTCACTATCTTTGCAGTAATGGGCTTTATTAATGCGATGAATATGGTGGATGGTCAGGATGGATTAGCGGGTGGTGTTGCTTTAACTCAGATATTTCCTTTGCTTTTTCTAAGCATTTTGCTTGGACGCATTAATGACACTCTCTTATTAATTACTATCGCTACTTTACTGAGCGCTTTTTTGTTTTTCAATATGCCGCTTCCCTGGCGCCGCAATGCGACTGTCTTTCTGGGTGATGCAGGCAGCGGTTTTATTGCCTTCGTGATTGCTTGGTTTGCAACTAACGTTTCTCAATCCCATGCTTATTTTGCTAAACCTATCACTATATTGTGGATTCTTGCATTGCCTTTATTTGATCTGATCAGCGCCTGCACTTTCCGCATCAAAAATGACATTTCACCTTTTAGAGCTAGTCGCGACCATTTACATCATATTCTGCATGCACGAGGATTAAATCAGACAATTTCTACTCTTTTAATGTGTCTCTTATCACTCGCTTTTGCTACTACCGGACTCATTCTAGGCTTATTGAACATACCCGAAGGCTGGAGCTTTTTAGCATTCTTAATTACTTTAACCTGTTACCTAATCTTTGTCAGAGTAGTGAAAGACAACTGATGGTCATCACCCACACATGCAACTCACTCGATGAACTGAGTCATTTACTAATAAAACGTTTTATCCAATTGGCAAAAGAAACCATCAAGAAGTCTGGCAGTTTCCATGTAGCATTTTCAGGCGGTAGAACACCACAACTTTTTTTTAAACTGCTAACTCAACCTGACTACAGCGATCAAATCCTATGGGGAAAGATTCATCTCTATATTTGTGATGAGCGCTTTGTTCCACTATCACATGCTGATAGTAATTTTGGCGTACTTAAAAAAATTCTTATTGATAACATCCCCATCCCAGCTGACCAGATTCATTTTATTCAAACAGAACAGCTCACCGCTGAAGAAGCAGCACTGCGTTATGCACAAGAATTACAACAGCATTTACCGAAAGATATTAATCAGCAACCGCAATTTGATTTTATTTTATTGGGGATAGGAGAAGATGGACATATTGCATCTTTATTTCCTGATACAACTATTTTATCAGTGACTGACAAAATAGCGGCGGCTGTTTTTGTAGAAAAACTTCAAGCGTTTCGGATTAGCCTAACCTTTTCTATTATCAATGGAGCAAAACAAGTTGCTTTTATTGTAACAGGTCGAAATAAAGCACCCATTCTCAAACAGATTTTTTCTAACACGTTAACGCAGCCAATCTATCCCGTGCAAATGTTAAAAATCCAGGGGCAAACGGAATGGTATTTAGATTCTGCAGCGGCAGAAAATTTAGAGACAAACGCACATCATCCCAACTAAATTCTCTACACTAAATTCAATTCGTATCGAGCGCTACGCCCACTGCCAATTTGCCTAAACGCATGTATAGCAAGTAAGTGCTGTAAATCGCGAGTCGCTGTTGCTTTAGAGGTGCCGGTTATAATCATATATTTTTTTGCACTCATCCCTCCTTCAAATCCCTTTATTCCAGCTTGCATCATCCGTCGCACTACTTTCAATTGGCGCTCATTTAAAACATCTTTAAAATTATCAAAAAATACCGCTTTCTTCAGAATAAAATTAATTTGTGTCTCAACCTCAATTTGCGCCTTTAGTACAATGTTTACGAAATAATGTATCCACGCAGTAATCTCATTTGATTTCGAAGCTAAATTTAAAGCTGCATAATATGCTTTTTTTTCTGCTTCAATCGCCTGGGATAGACTTAACATGGCAGGATAGCCGAAACCTTGTGACAAAGCTTTCTCTGCAATAGCTCGACCAATTCTACCATTACCATCTTCAAATGGATGAATGCTCTCGAAATACAGATGCGCAATAGCAGCGCGTACTGGAGCAAATTTAATTGCATGGGGCTTGCCAGGAGCTGTGTCATTAAACCAGCGAATAAATTTTTTCATTTCCTTTGGAACATTTTCCGAGGGTGGTGCTTCATAGTGTACAACCCATTTTCCTTGATGCCCTGAAATAATTTGCATGGGTTCCTCATGTGTCCGCCAACAAGCAATCCTAAGATTTGGATTGAAAGAACCAGATAGCAGCATCAGATGCCAATCGAATAGTTTCGCTTCTGTGATAGATTGCTTAAACGTATTGCGAACATCAAACATCAATTCCACCACCCCTGACGCTCGCTTATCATGCACTCGGACAACCTCTTGATTCAACCCAAGTCTATTTTTAATCGATGACCTGACATCGGGACGACTAATGTATTCACCTTCAATTTCAGAGGTTTTAACAGCCTCCTCCACCATGAGGTTAATCATTGCTTCTGTTTGCAAACTTTTAGTTAGATGCGCTAATTTACCACTAATAAGACCTGTTTTTTCTGCAATAGAACAGAGGGTTTCATGTAGAGTCGATAAATCATATCGAAAATTAGGCCAATCTGATTTTTGCCAATTATATATCATCATGAGCCGATTATAACGGCTAATCGGCTCAAAATCAATCCTATTTTGAGCCGATTAGCCGTTATAATCGGCTCATCACCTCACCGCTTAAAAATTTCATAATATTTTTTAGCACAAAATTGCAGTGTAAAACGCTCAGGCAACCATGAATTTCTTACTGCGGCTATATTCATTAAAACCTGATCGATTACATTCGCAACAGCTAAGACATCATCAGGATCAACCGCATAAATTCCTTCTTTAGTATCTAGCGTATTTTCCAACTGTTTCGATAAGATCACTGGTAAGCCTGCTGCCAATGCTTCTAATATGTTTAATGGCAATCCTTCCCGACGTTTTGTCGTAAATAAAAACACATCAGCTACCGCTAAATATTGATTCAGTTGATTACGCGGCACCACACCTAAGAATGAAACTTGCTGATCAACTTTTAATTGCTTCGCCAGTCTTTCTAACAGCAAACGCTCTGGGCCACTGCCTAAAATCAGGTAATGTGCCATTGGATTTCGTTTTGCATATTCAGCAAATGCTTTTAATGCTGAATCAACACCCTTTTGCCGATGCAATCGTGAAACAGAAATAAGGATTTTTGTTTCAGGCAAAAAACCTAGCGATTGACGCATTTGTTTGCGCTGATGCTCATCTGGCAAAAATAATTGATGATCAACCCCATTACAAATAAGGTGTACTTTACCCGGAGGCAATACTAAAGAAATCGGGAATTGCTGCAAATCTTTCACTACCGCATCACCAATGGCAACTATTTCACGAAATTTCGCATAATAAAATAAATCTTTACCTAGCCAATAAATATTTCGTAACGATGCTAAAATTGCTTTTAATGATAATGTTTTCCATTTCGATTTGATTTCACCGATCGAGGTACCATGCGCTTGCAAAATAACCGGGATAGCATGTGCGCTATGCATTAAACTATAGGCCGCAGCACTAACACTAAAAACAATTGAAACATTGCTTGCCAGTGATTTTTCAAAATAATCCCGAGATTTTTTCCACCACTGTCTTGAATAACGACCCGGCCGTGTTCCTTTTAATGCGACAACATTGACACCATCCAGCATAAACCGCTCAGGCTTTCCAGGAATTTCTGTCGTTAAAAAAGTAACAAGCAATCCATCTTTGACAAACTGACGCGCCAAATCCCAGGAAATCATTTCCATTCCGCCCAGTGCATGCAAAGGCAGAGAACGAGAGGCAAAAAGAATATGTGCAGTATCAGTATTCATCAGGTTAGCCCGCTATTTCTCGCCCATAATGATCTTCAAATCTCACGATATCATCTTCACCCAAATAACTTCCAGTTTGCACTTCAATGAGAATCAAACTATCGGTTCCGGTATTTTTCAGACGATGTTTTTCTTTTGCAGGAATATAGGTGGACTGGTTTTCGATTAACGTAAAACATTTTTCACCACAAGTAACTTCGGCTATTCCATTGATAACAACCCAATGCTCGGAGCGAAAATGATGCATTTGCAATGATAAACTTGCCCCTGGTTTGACGCATATGCGTTTAACTCGAAACTGAGTAGTATTATCCAGCACTTCATAATATCCCCAGGGTCTATGCACCCGACGATGATGCTCTATCTCAGAACGTTTTTTAATGCTAAGACTGTTCACCATTTTTTTAACATCTTGCGCTGCATCTTTATGTGCTACTAATACGGCATCCGCTGTTTCTATAACGATATGATCAGAAACACCCACTACTGTCAGCAAACGATCTTCCGCATGCAAATAAGAGTTAGCGACATTTTCAATGTGTACATCTCCGTAAATCACATTGTTATTAGCATCCTTATTTTTTGCATCAAAAACACTATTCCATGAGCCTAAATCACTCCAGCCACTTTCATGCAGTGGAATCACCGCCACTTTTTTTGATTTTTCCATCACTGCATAATCAATAGAATTATTTTCACACGCATTAAAAATACCTGCATCGAGCCGAATGAAGTCGAGATCTTTTGTCGCGTGCAGAAGTGCTTGCTGACAAACACTCACCATCTTTGGAGAAAACTGTTCTAACTCGCTTAAATAACTTGCAGCACGAAACATAAACATGCCGCTATTCCAATAATATTCAGCGGATGCAATATATTGGATCGCTTTATTTAAATCTGGTTTTTCTATAAATTCTGCAGCTTGATAGCCAATTGAGCTAGCTAACGGTTGCGCTCGCTTAATGTAACCATAACCTGTCTCTGGCTGTGTGGGCTGAATCCCAAACGTGACTAAATAATCTTCGTGCGCCACTTGTGTTGCTGCAACAACTGCTTCACAAAAACGCTCTATCTCTTTTATTTGATGATCCGCAGGAAGAACCAGCAACAGGGATTTTTTATCTGACTCTAGTGCTGCAATTGCTGCCGCTGGCGCTGTATTTTTTGCATTCGGCTCTAAAATAATCTTGGCGTTTGCTATGCCAATTTCGAGTAATTGCTCTGCCACAATAAAACGATGTGCTTCATTACAGATAACAATAGGCGGCAACAAATTATTAATCGCAGACAAACGCAGAATAGTATCTTGCAACATGCTGTAACCACCAGACAGTGAAAGCAATTGCTTTGGATAAGCTTTTCGCGATAAAGGCCACAACCGGGTGCCTGAACCTCCACATAAAATTACTGGGACTATCATTTCGTTCTTGGCTCCTAATTTCTTGAACGCCTATTATCATTAGTTTTATAGAATGACGCACCTTGTTTTACACAGGATAACTTGATTAATTGTTGTATTTTGCAATAAAAAATAATAAAATAACATATAATCTAATAAAAGGTGAAAATATGGGTACTGCCATCAATCTTGATACAAAATTAGTGAACGAGGCTCGCAGTCAATCAAAAGTCTTGCATCGCTCTGTCCCAAAACAAATAGAACATTGGGCGAAAATCGGCCATATCGCTGAAGATAATCCTGACCTCACTTATTCTCAGATAAAAGACATTTTACTTGGTCTACAAGATTATGCTGATGGCAACATAAAGGAATACAAGCGCGGAATGTTATGAAGATAAAAATAACCACAACGTTTGAAAAAGCAGCTAAGAAATTTCATCGCCATCAAATTAAATTGATAGAAGATGCGATAGATGAAATTATCAATGATGCCGATATTGGCGAATTAAAAAAAGGAGATCTCGCTGGTGTTCGTGTTTATAAATTCCGTATTAACAATCAACTTATTCTTCTAACTTATCTACACAATGATTCCAAGAAAGAAATCACTCTCTTATCACTTGGAGCACATGAAAATTTCTATAGGGATTTAAAGAAAAGCTTATAGACCTTTTTCCTGTAAAATCAGTTTTGCTAGTTGCTGCCAACACTTAATAAAAAAGGCGCTTTCGCGCCTCTTTTATCATCAAAAATCCGAAAAATTAACCAACGGTCAATTGATCTTCGATCTTCTTGATTTGTTCGTCTTTCATCTTTTTGAAACCAGCAACTTCTTTCAAATCAGCAACTGAATTGAAGTTACCATGTTTTTTACGATAAGAAACGATTGCTTTTGCTTTAGCAGCATTCAAGCCTTTAACCTTCATCAACTCTTTAGCGGTAGCAGTGTTGATGTTCACTTTTTCTTCTGTTGTTGTAGAAGTTGTGGTGGTTGTGGTTGAAGAAGCATCGTCAGCAACTTGGATAGCAGCTGGTGCATTACCAGTTGTGCTTTGTGCTGGGTTGGTGGATTCGTCAGCAGCGAAAGCAACTGAAGCTAAACCCATAGCTGCAACAGCGGCAATAAAGGTACGGTAGAATGACATTAGGTGTTACTCCTTATTTTTTAACGTAATTAATTTACTTTTTTCACACATTCGTGAAACTGGAATGCTGAAAAAACTACCCAGACTGAAAATAATTCTTACTACAAAGTAAGGGTATTTTAGCTGGATGATTCTTCCAATCCCCTGATCAGGACACTGGTGAAACACCGAATTTATATCAATAATTTCAGGCTTTATCAACTGAAATTCGCGAGCATTGAATCCACCCTACATTTTTATGAACTTTATGATAAACTTTCGTATCAATTTAATATTACTATTTTTTGTTAGGAAAATTCATATGTTCAAAAAATTCGCGCCAGGCATATTAACTTTAATGGCTGCTTTTTTTACTATCCAAATTGCAAATGCTAACCCTATCATTCCTGTTCCTACTCTGCCGCAACCGGTTGTGACACCCACTGCGCCGAATGTGGATGCAAAAGGCTATATTCTTCTCGATGCCGACAGCGGCAAAGTTCTGGCTGAGAAAAATCCTGATCAACGCATGGCTCCAGCTAGCTTAACCAAGCTAATGTCAATGTATATTATCTCCGGATACCTAAGAAATGGGACTATCCACTTAGACGATAAAGTTTTAATCAGCAAAAAAGCGTGGCAAACAGGCGGTTCACGCATGTTTATTAAAGTAGATGACGAAGTACCTATTAAAGACCTAATTCAAGGCATTGTAGTTGCCTCCGGTAATGATGCGACGGTTGCGATGGCTGAACATCTTGCTGGTTCAGAAGAATCATTTGCCAGCATCATGAATACTACTGCAAAAGCACTGGGCATGAACAATTCCCATTTTGCTGATAGCAATGGTTTACCTAACCCTAATCACTATTCCACAGCACGAGATTTATCTACTTTAGCACGAGCTATCATTAGAGATTTCCCAGAAGATTATCGATTATATTCCGAAAAATGGTTCACCTTTAACGGTATTCGCCAACCTAACCGCAATCATTTATTGTGGACCTACAAATATGCAGATGGTTTGAAAACTGGCCATACAGATGATGCAGGATTTTGCCTGGTAAGCTCCGCTAAAAAAGACGGTACTCGCTTAATCAGTGTGATCATGGGATCTCCTAGCGATCGCGCTAGAGCTGACGAATCTATTCGGATGCTAAACTATGGATTCCGCTTCTTTGAAACCCATAAGCTTTATAGTGCGAATACTACTTTGACACAAATACGTGTCTGGAAAGGTCAAAAGAAAGAAGTGCCACTCGGTGTTACTAGCGATTTTTATGCGACGATACCCGCAGGCCAGTATAAAAATATTCAAGCTTCAATTGAGCTCAACAACCCGATTAAAGCACCCATTGTAAAAGGACAACCTTACGGCACCTTAAACATCACTTTAAATAATCAGATACTTGCCACACAACCCTTAGTGGCTTTAGCCGATAACCCAAAAGGTGGCTTTTTCCGTAATATGGGTGATTCAATCAACTATAACTTCCATAAGCTCTTTTCAAGATCACATGAAAAAGCTAATAACGCGTAACCTCTTAGAAATCCCTCTCACTCTAATCGGGGAGAGGGATATAGTTGGACTTAATCGATGACCACTTCGCCACTACTTGAATTTCCTTGCCCTTTTGTCATTAAGGTCTTTGGTTCAGCATCAGATGAATTTGAAGCCGCAGTACTCACTATCATCCATAAACATTGCCCAACCTTGAGCGAAGGCGCACTACAATTGCGTCCAAGCAAAAAAGGCAAATACCTGGCTCTTTCCATTACTGTGATTGCCGAAAACAAAGATCACTTAGATAATATCTATCGTGAATTGTCCGCTCATCCACAAGTGTTAATGGTTTTATGATAGCTCACGAAGTCATTATTCGCTGGAAAGGATTGCAAGATTATTTGGCTTGCTGGGATGCGATGCGCACATTTACAAATCAACGAAATGAAAACACCACCGATGAAATTTGGCTATTGGAACACCCTCCCGTTTTCACTCAGGGACAAAATGGTAAACCAGAACATATATTGCAGCCGGGCAATATTCCCGTCATTAAAATCGACCGCGGTGGCCAAGTCACCTATCACGGGCCAGGACAGTTGATCGTCTACCTTTTAGTCGACATTCAACGGAAAAAGATCAATGTGCGCCAGCTAGTCACCATTCTGGAAAATGCAGTAATTGCCTTGTTGGCACACTTTAATATCGCTGGCGTGGCGAAACGTGAAGCACCTGGTGTTTATGTTGATGCAAAAAAGATTTGTTCTGTAGGATTACGTATTCGACGAGGTTCCTCCTACCATGGGCTAGCCCTGAATGTCAGAATGGATCTCGAACCGTTTTCGCGTATCAATCCTTGCGGATTTTCTGAACTGAAAATGACTCAGATCAACGAATTGGCAGAGATACCCAACATTAAGGAAGTTGGCTTGTATTTAACTGATCATCTTCTGAAAAATTTAGGCTATACTAGTGGGCAATTTTTAATGGAAAATAACCATGCAACCAAAAGCACCTAACCCAGTTAATCAAAAACAACGCGGGATTGATAAGCTTTCTCGCATCCCTGTTAAAATCGAAGCATCCACTTCTTTACTCCGCAAACCAGACTGGATTCGCATCCGAATACCTACAACACCTGCTGTCGCCAACTTGAAAAAGATTTTGCGCGAAAATCGTCTTGTCACCGTTTGTGAAGAAGCAGCTTGCCCTAACTTAGCCGAATGCTTTAGCCATGGCACCGCCACCTTTATGATTATGGGTGACAAATGTACCCGGCGCTGCAGTTTTTGTGATGTGGCACATGGCCGTCCTGATCCGCTTGATCAAGATGAACCGATGAATCTCGCCAATACCATTGCACAAATGAAACTAAGCTATGTGGTTATCACTTCTGTTGATCGAGATGATTTACGTGATGGTGGAGCTAGTCATTTTTCTGCCTGTATTCGTGCTGTTCGTGAAAAAAACCCTGTCATTAAAATTGAAACACTGGTTCCGGATTACCGTGGTCGATTAGAGGTTGCCCTGGAAGAAACGGGCCATGCCTTACCTGATGTTTTCAATCACAACATTGAAACGGTGCCTCGTTTATATAAGCAGGCACGTCCAGGTTCTGATTATGCGCACTCGTTATTGCTGCTCAAAGAATTTAAGCATCGCTTTAACGATATTCCTACCAAATCGGGTCTTATGCTGGGATTAGGTGAAACAGATGAAGAAATTATTCAAACCCTAAAAGACTTGCGCGATCATCATGTTGATATGCTGACACTGGGCCAATACTTGCAGCCAAGCAAATTTCATATGCCTGTTTTGCGCTATTACACACCAGAACAGTTTAATGCGTTCGCTGATCTTGCAAAAAATCTTGGATTTAGCAATGTTGCAAGCGGCCCTTTGGTCAGATCGTCTTATCATGCTGATAGGCAAGCGGCAGGAGAAGTGGTTACCTAAAGAGAAAAACCTTGCAACCCAAGCTTTAGGATATAAAATCAGATATCTATCAAGATAATTTTCAACGGACGCTTTAAAACGCATGAAGAAATATGTTAACTGAAGCAACTGGACCTATATTACAGTGGTTAAATACTAATCCTCAATGGTCAGGGTTATTAACTTTTGTCATTTCCGCAGCAGAATCCGTGGCTGTCATTGGCACAATTGTACCTGGCACCATTATGATGACTGCCATCGGCACCTTAGTGGGTGCTGGCATTATTCCTTTTTGGGGTACCCTGCTTTGGGCCATTGCAGGTGCTATTGTTGGCGATGGCATTAGTTACTGGATGGGATATTACTTCAAAGATAGCTTGCACACTATTTGGCCGTTTCGTAAGCATCCAGGCATGCTGGAAAATGGCGAACGATTTTTTAAAAAGCATGGTGCAATGAGTGTTTTCATCGGACGATTTGTAGGGCCCGTCCGAGCATTAGTGCCAGTAGTAGCAGGCATGTTTGGGGTCAAGCCACTGCGTTTTACTATTGCCAATATACTCTCTGCCATCGGTTGGGCTCCCATCTATATGCTTCCTGGAATAATATTAGGCGCTGCATCACTCGAATTACCACCCGATATGGCAACCCAGGTAGTGGTTACCCTGATGCTTATTACCTTACTTGCTATTCTTTGCATCTGGTTTTTCAAAAAGGCACTTTCACTTATTCATAATCAGATCAATCAATTCCTTAACTGGATTTGGCAAACCCTGAAAAAATCACGGCACTTCCATGCAGTCACCTCTATCCTTAAGCATCATGATCTGAAGCAAACACCTAATCAATTGATACTCGTTTTTTACTT
>Ga0206802_1168_pt1 | contig 15165 bp, 15 predicted proteins | sample Alteio_BWOrgCont_63_FD_152902 | JGI IMG/M metagenome (GOLD analysis project Ga0206802, IMG submission 152902) | Enriched cells from forest soil in Barre Woods Harvard Forest LTER site, Petersham, Massachusetts, United States -... | ecosystem: Environmental > Terrestrial > Soil > Temperate forest >... | reverse complement strand
GTGATTAGTTGTTGCGCTGTTGCGCTCGTAACTAGTTGTTGTGCTGTTGCGTTGGTTTGCGCCTGTTACGGGAGGTGTTTGGTTGATGACTGGGCTGCTGGATGGGCCTGGGCTAGTAATGGGTGGCACAGTGGTAGACGGGCTTGGAGTAGTCGATGGTGCGGTAGTAGTAGGTTGGTTTCGGCTAACAGATGAGGTAACAGTCTTAGCTGGGTCATTTGCAGCAACTGGTTCCTGAGTGGCACCCGCTTTATTCTGGAAGTATAAATGATAGTTATAGGTTGCAGTTGAGTCGTAGGCTGATTGGAGTTTTTCAGCTGCAAAGCTTGCAAAGGTGAAATCAGTCGCGTGAGAGCAATCCTCAGTAATAGTAGCCACTGCGCTTTTACCATACGAAATATCAATGGTGCAGTAGTTGTCTTCATCTTTACCAATTTTAGCGCTTACCATACCTACATTATCGTTAGTGCCTGATCCAAAGGAAGTGGTGGCGGCATGATTTCCTATAATTTTAAAACCAGTTTTTTCATAGGTTGTTACGATTCTAATAACTGATTTATAAAGAGCTTTATCTTTGGTTTCACCTAGCTTTGGTGGTTTTGTTACTGTACTTGAATACAAGAAAGCAGTGGGAAAATCACCCGATGGAGTGCCAAGCACTCTTAAGCCTGCAACGGCACCTGGGCCGATTTCTACTACTTGGTCATTGATAGGGCCTGCGTAAGCAGATGTGATGCCGAGTATGGCAGCTGCGATGGAAGATAATAAAATTTTTCGCATAAAGACTCCTTGTTATTTTTGCAGAATTCACTTTGTTACGGATTTGCACGCAGCTATGATAGCAATAAACTAAAAAACAGCAATCAAATTAAGATTGATTTTATTTAACGCAGTGATGTTATGACTTATGAATAAAGAACTAAAAGAACGTGCTAAAAAATTAGCGTTGTCTGAAATCAAACGCCATATTTTTTTATGTTGTGATCAAACACAACCAAAATGTTGTGACAAAGAAGCAAGTTTGAAATCGTGGGAATATTTAAAAAATCGGTTGGAGGAATTACATCTTAGTGGATCAGGTGGGATTTATCGAACCAAGGCGAATTGTTTGCGTGTCTGCACCATGGGTCCTGTTGCAGTAGTTTACCCTGAGGGTGTATGGTATCACTCGTGTCATCCTGAGGTGCTTGAGCGCATTATTCAAGAGCATTTAATTAATGGTAAGCCAGTTAAAGAGTATATGATTTTTTAATATGTCTATTTCTCGAATATTCCAGCCCGTCACGTTAACACTGGGTACAGTCATTCAACTGGATGAGGCGGCATCACATCATCTTTCGCGAGTATTGCGTGCAAACGTCAATGACAAAGTGGTCATCTTTAACAGCCAAAATAATGGTGAATATGAAAGCGTAATTACTCACGTGACTAAAAAAAATGTAGATGTGCGTATTGAAAAATTTCATGTGCGCAATGTTGAATCTTCATTAGACTTGTGGTTGGTGCAAGGTATTTCGCGCGGTGAAAAAATGGATTACACCATTCAAAAAGCAGTAGAGTTAGGCGTGAAGAAAATCATTCCTGTTTTTACTGAGCGCTGTACAGTCAAGCTCGATGATGAGCGGCGAGAAAAGCGCTGGCAACATTGGCGCGCCATTATGATTAGTGCTTGCGAACAATGCGGGCGAGTGCAACTTCCAGAGTTGAATATGCCAGTACCACTAAAGGATTGGCTGCAAGAAGAAATCATGATGGATGTTGCTTTTGTGCTTGCGCCGCAGGCAAAAACAAATTTAAAAAAACTTCAGATTGACTCTCATGCTCGTGTAGTGTTATTGATCGGGCCCGAGGGTGGTTTGAGTCAGGAAGAAGTCGATTTTGCCAGCAAGAAAAAATTTGTACCATTGAATTTAGGGCCGCGAATTTTGCGTACCGAGACTGCTGGGATGGCCGCACTCGCTGTTTTACAAGGCTTTTTTGGCGATTTAGCGGGGTACTAGTATTTTAAATAAATACAGATATAATTAACGTCCTTTTTTTGGAGGAGTCATTCATGGCGGATGAAGCAGACATTGCCTTAGCAGCGATAGGCGATCAAATTTCTCATGCATTGCGAAAGATTCAGCAAAATCAGATTAATGTTAATGGAAAGATTGGATCCAAAACGTGTATGGAATGCGGGGAGAAAATTCCTGACCCTAGACGTAAGTTAGGATTTAAGTTGTGTATTGAATGCGCGGAAGAAAAGGAACGCCGCAAATCACTTTTTGCGGATTATTAACTTTAAAATCATCAAGGATGAAAACGTTATGCATGATCATTCTTTAAAAACCCCTGAAAAAACAGCAGATGTTGCTGATGTTACTTTGCGCAGCAATGTGACTGAAGTAATGCGTCATTATTTTGCGAGCTTAAAAGGCGAAGAGCCACGCAATGTCTATGATTTTTTTCTCGATGAAGTCGAGGAGCCTTTGCTCCGTATCGTGATGAAATATACTCGTGATAATCAATCTGAAGCTGCACGGCTTTTGGGCGTTTCACGAGGCACATTACGAACCAAATTGAAAAAATTTGGGATGTTGTAATTTCATTTACTTTCTTTCTCTCCCTGGCGAAATAGGGGAGAGAAGTGAAGGGTTAACTGTTGTTCCCATAAACATTTCTTGCTACTATGGCAAAAAAAGGGAATTACAAAATATATGCTAATCACCGAGTATCAGAAAGTAATTCGTGAGCTTTCCGATGCCATTGTCACGGCACAAAAACCCATTCGCATTTTGGATGCACTTAAATGGGATGATCAAGTGTCAGAACATTTTTTTGCAGATAAGTGTAAAAAATTACCCCGCATTACTTCTGAGTATTACCAAGAAAAAAATCCTTTACAGTTTGATCCGTTGAGTAAGATTGAAGAATTTCGTGAAATAGAACGGAATATTCGTCGTCGCTTGGGACAATATAGCGGTGTGGGCAGTATTATGCAGCGTATGTGTCGTGAATATTGTCGGGTGGTAGAAATGTTGGTTGCCAGAGGTACGCCTGGGTTCACTGAAATTTCACAAGAGCTGTATGGTAGTTCAGAAGATGCATTTCATGTAGGTGCACCCACTTTAAGAGATCTTGCGACAGTTGTCTCGGAAACATTGGCGAATATCAAAAATCAAGTTACAACTGATGCAGATAAGAAAATTTATACTAGCGAAGAAGCGGTTGCCATCTTAAGTGAAAAATTGGGTGGTTATTTTATTGATAAATCAGGTGTCCGAGTTGAATTAAGTGATGGCATTATTGCAGATGCATCAGCAGGTGCTGAGCGTATCAAAATTCATTCGGGACTTAAGTTTAGTGAGCGTGATATTCGTTCATTTGAAGTGCATGAAGGGTGGGTACATTTGGGGACAACCTTAAATGGTCTATCGCAGCCCTATTGTACTTTTCTGAGTAAAGGGCCGCCATCATCCACGATTACGCAAGAGGGGCTTGCAATTATCACGGAAGTTTTTACTTTTACGTCATTCCCTGGGCGTCTCAAACGATTAACGAATCGTATTATTACAGTCAATATGGCGGAAGAAGGTGCGAATTTTCTTGACGTTTTTAATTTTTATCGTGAGCAAGGGTTAGATGAAAGTGAGAGTTATCATGCAACTACTCGCGTGTTTCGCGGTAGCACACCTGAAGGTGGGCCGTTTACTAAGGATTTGTGTTATAGCAAAGGGTTTATTCTAATTTACAATTATATTCGTCTCGCAGTACAAAAAGGATTGGTGAATAATATTCCGCTGCTTTTTATGGGTAAGACGACGTTAGAAGAAATTCATATATTAAGAGACTTGGTGGAAGATGGGATTGCGGTTGCACCCAAATATGTTCCACCGCAATTTCAGGATTTGGCCGCATTGAGTGCTTGGATGTGTTATTCGTTATTCTTGAATCGATTAGATCTGAAACAATTGGCAACTGATTTTAAGGCGATTTTACAATAGCCTTGTCGCTATTTTTTTGTTGCCTTGCTGCTTTTTTCAGTGCTTTCCAAGTTGTTTTCAATGAATTCAATGATTTTTCCGGCGACATCAATCTTGGTTGCTTTTTCGATGCCTTCTAGTCCAGGAGATGCATTGACTTCGATGATCAGTGGCCCACGATTTGAACGCACGATATCAACACCTGCGGTGTTAAGGCCTATAATATGCGTTGCACGAATAGCCATGATACGTTCTTCTTCGGTGATTTCGACTGCAGCAGCTTTGCCGCCACGATGTAAGTTAGAGCGAAATTCTTCTGAAGTAGCTTGGCGTTTCATCGCGGCTACTACTTTGCCGCCGACAACAAAGCAGCGGATATCAGCGCCTGCTGCTTCTTTAATGTATTCTTGTACTAAGATATTCACTTTAAGGCCTAAAAAAGCCTCAATGACACTGCGAGCGGCGTTAGTTGTTTCTACGAGAACAACGCCGACACCTTGAGTGCCTTCCAGAAATTTGATGATGAGAGGCGGGCCGCCTACCATCTTGATCATATCTTTTATTTCATCAATAGAATGGGCAAAACCTGTGATAGGAAGTCCGATGCCTTTTTTTGAAAATAATTGTAGCGAGCGTAATTTGTCACGTGCACGAGTGATGGCAACAGAATTATTGATACAAAATACATTCATCATTTCTAATTGACGGACAACAGCGGCACCATAAAGAGTAATGGAAGCGCCAATACGCGGAATGACAGCATCATAGGCGGGTAATTCAGCACCTTGATAATGAATGGTTGGTTTAGCCGAAGTGATATTCATGTAGCAGCGCAATGTGTCGATGACATCTGCTTTGTGACCACGTTTTTCAGCAGCCTCGACTAAGCGACGCGTGGAATATAAATCATGTTTTCTAGATAAGATAGCAACCTTCATAAAGTGACCTTGCATTTGGTGGTTATAAATGAGCGAGCGGGGTTAATAACAAAACGTCGTTTAATTGCACTTCTGCCCAGCAGCATACGAAAAAGCATTGTATCACGCTCTGTCAGGGTAATTTCAATAAGAAAACGCTGATCGCCGATGATCGCAGGTGTTTCAATCACGTAGCGTTCTTCTCGATGGCCGCCAGAGTCAGCAACCCAGCGTTTATCAACAACGTTCGCAACGCAAGAAATAATTTTGTCAGTGTTGCGCTGCAATGGATGGATATCGAAACGAATTTTTTGCTGGGCGCCTTCCTGGAAGGTAACAATTGAAAATGCATGCAATGCAGAAGTACGTGCGCCAGTATCCACTTTTGCTTTGATTTTTTCAATGCCTAGTTCTGGAAGGGATATCCATTCGCGCCAACCCAGCGTATTGATGATCTTGTGAGATTTTTTTTTCTTTTTGCTAACTTTATCGAGAGAATCCATTGGCGTTTCTTTCATCCTTTATTATGTTTAGCAGGATTGAATGAGTGGTAAAATATTATTTTCCCAAGCTTCTCGTGTGAGTGCTCCCCGATGACGGTAGAGAATTTTCCCTTTTTTATCAATTAAAAAAGATTCGGGAACACCATTGATACCAAAATTATTAGCAGTTTGTCCATCAAGATCTTGGGCAAGTATTTTGTAGGGGTTGCCTTTGTTAGATAGAAAGGCGCTTGCATCATCCGAGTTATCTGCGTAATCAATTCCATAGATAGGAATTTTATTATGATCATGAAGTTCCATTAAGAAAGAGTGTTCTTGATGGCATGTTCCACACCAGCTTGCCCAGAATACGACAAGTGAAGCGCAAGCATTTAAATCTTTTTTAGTAAAATTCTTTGATGCGTCGAAAGTCGGAAGGTCAAAATCCGGAGCAGAATGCGTTATTGAGAAAAATGATCCACTGTCAGCATAAGCGGCACGACTTGTCATTATTCCTAAAAACGCCAGTACAATTAAAAACCAAAAGCCTTTATTCAATTTCATAGTTTTTCATCCAGTGATAGAATAAAAATATTACTACTTTTTAGCACGGAGTGCTCCTTATGCCAATGAATGTTGCGCAAAAACTTATTAAATCTCATCTTTTGGAAGGCGAGATGGTCCCAGGACAGGAAGTAGCGTTAAAAATTGATCAAACCTTGTGCCAAGATGCTACCGGGACCTTGGTCATGCTAGAACTTGAAGCCATGGGTTTAGATCGTGTCAAAACAGAATTATCTGCTCAATATGTAGATCATAATTTGATTCAGGAAGATTATAAAAATGCAGATGATCATTTATTTCTGCAGAGTGCTGCTCAGCGATTTGGTCTATGGTTTAGTCGTGCGGGCAATGGTGTAAGTCATCCTGTGCATATGGAATATTTTTGTAAGCCGGGGAAAACATTAGTAGGCTCAGACAGCCATACTTGTGCAGCGGGCAGTATGGGCATGTTAGCTATTGGCGCCGGTGGTTTGGAAGTGGCTATGGCGATGGTGGGACATCCACTATATGTCAAAATGCCGAAAATTTTCGGCGTGAAATTAAAAGGCAAGCTGCCGCCTTGGGTCAGTGCCAAAGATGTTATTTTAGAAATGCTGCGCAGGCATAATGTGAAGGGCGGTGTTGACAAAGTGATTGAGTATTACGGGCCTGGCATTAAACACTTAACAGCAATGGATAGGCATGTGATTGCTAATATGGGTGCAGAATTAGGTGCAACTGCCACAGTTTTTCCATCGGACAAACAAACATTACAATTTTTGCAAGCGCATGATCGCGAAAATGATTGGGTTGAAATGGTTGCTGACAAAGGCGCTAAATATGATTTGCATGATGAAATTGATTTGTCAAAGCTAGAGCCATTGATTGCACTGCCTTCTAGTCCTGGAAAAGTGGTGACAGTTCGTGAAGTGGCGGGACGTGAACTTTATCAAGCTTACATAGGATCATCTGCGAATCCTGGGTATCGTGATTTTGCAATTTCAGCGCTGATGGTGAAAAACAAATATATCAGTCCTAATATTTCATATGATATTAATCCTAGTTCTCGTAACCAATTGGAAGAATTAGCGCGTGATGGTTTGTTAGCGGATTTAATTCATGCCGGCGCGCGTATTCATCAAGCAGGTTGTAACGGATGTATTGGTATGGGACAGGCACCTGCAACAGGACGTAATAGCCTGCGCACTGTGCCGAGAAATTTCCCGGGACGTTCAGGTACGCAAGAAGATAGTGTTTATCTTTGTAGTCCGGAAACAGCAACAGCCTCTGCCATCAAAGGCGTGATTACTGATCCTAGAGATTTGCAAATGGCTTATCCTAAAGTGAAATTACCGCGTAAGCGTATCATCAATAAAAATGAACTTGAAAAACCCTTGTTGTTAGATGATGCACGCAAAGTAAAATTAGTAAAAGGGCCGAATATCGCTTCTATTCCACCACTCAACCCATTGCCAGAAAATTTTAAGTTACCAGTGATGTTGAAGGTCGGTGATAATATTTCTACTGATGAAATTCTTCCTGCTGGTGCGCGTATCCTGCCTTTTCGCAGTAATATTCCAAAAATCAGTGAGTTTACTTTTGATGTTGTTGATGAAACTTATTCAAAGCGCGCACAAGAAGGTCAAAAACTTGGAGGCCATGCCATTATTGCTGGTGAAAATTACGGGCAAGGTTCGAGTCGCGAACATGCTGCTTTGGCGCCACGCTATCTGGGCCTGCATCTTGTCATTGCTAAAAGCTTTGCGCGAATTCATTGGCAAAATCTCATCAACTTCGGCATTTTGCCGTTGACGTTTGCTGATGCTGGCGATTATGAAAAAATAAAACAAGGCGATGTGATTGTTATTGATAAGATTCCGCAGCTCATGCAATCAGGAAATGATTTAACTGCAAAAATAGAAGGCTCAGGTTATACCTTCACTGTGCGACATCGTTTATCCAAGCGACAAATTGAAATATTAATCGATGGTGGTTTGATCAATTGGGTTAAAAAGCAGAATGAGAAAAAATGATGAAACAAAAAAATAACTTCCAATGGGATGACCCTCTTTTTCTTGATGATCAATTGTCAGAAGAAGAGCGAATGATTAGAGAAGCAGCGCGTGCTTACGCAGTAGAGAAATTGCAGCCGCGTGTTCTCGATGCTTTTCATAATGAGCGTTTTGATCAAGCTGTTTTCCGTGAAATGGGTGAGGCAGGTTTTTTAGGGGCGACTATTCATGGCTATGGTTGTGCGGGTGTGAATTATGTTTCCTACGGATTAATCGCGCGAGAAATTGAGCGTGTTGATTCGGGTTATCGATCTGCGATGAGTGTGCAATCAAGTTTAACTATGCATGCAATTTATGCCTATGGATCAGAAGCTCAGCGAGAAAAATATTTACCTAAGCTTGCTAAAGGCGAATGGATTGGTTGCTTTGGATTGACTGAGCCAAATCATGGTTCAGATCCAAGCAGTATGCAAGCACGTGCACAATCAACCAAAGGCGGCTACTTGCTGAAAGGCACGAAAATGTGGATCACCAACTCTCCAATCGCTGATGTGTTTGTTGTCTGGGCAAAAAACGATGAAGGTCGAATCCGCGGATTTATTTTAGAAAAAAATATGAAAGGATTATCTGCGCCAACGATGCATGGCAAGTTCAGCATGCGAGTCTCTGTAACTGGTGAAATTGTGATGGCAAATGTTTTTGTTCCTGCCGAAAATGAATTGCCCACTGCTGATGGCTTAGCTGGTCCTTTGGGTTGTTTGGATAATGCTCGTTATGGCATAGCATGGGGTGCGTTAGGCGCAGCAGAATTTTGTTGGCATGCGGCAAGACAATATGTTTTAGATCGTTCCCAATTCGGCCAACCTCTTGCGGCGAACCAATTAATTCAATTTAAACTTGCTAATATGCAAACAGATATCACCTTGGCATTGCAAGGATGTCTGCGTGTAGGCCGTTTAAAAGATGAAGGCCGTGCAGCTGCACCAATGATTTCACTCATTAAACGTAACTCCACTTTGGTTGCATTAGATGTAGCGCGCGAAGCACGCGATATGCTTGGCGGCAATGGAATTATGGAAGAGTTTCAAGTTATTCGTCATATGTTGAATCTGGAAACAGTTAAAACTTATGAAGGTACTGCTGATATTCATGCACTTATTCTCGGGCATGCGCAGACGGGGATTGCTGCGTTTAAGTAGCAATCCAATCAAGTTTCCATTCTTTTAGCACCCATTTCCTGCAATTTTTTATCTGTCCCATTTTCCTATCTTATCGGCAAAATTTTGTATCGAGACGCGTATTAAAATACACACTTTTTTGTGTATAATTAAAAAGGACGAATTAAATGAAGAAGACTTATACAAGCAGGATGGAAATAGAGGAGAGAAATAAATGTTTTTAACTTATGTGGCGCTTATTCATAAAGCGAATAAAAAATCAGCCTCTTATGGAGTCATGTTCCCAGATTTTCCTGGCTGTGTTTGCGCGGGACGTAAATTAGATAAGGCAATGCAAAATGCTCGCCAAGGTTTGGTTCTTCATATGGAAGGATTGTTAAATGAAGGAGAGGTATTGCCCGAGCCAACCTCATTAGAAGATATTATTGCTAATCCTGAATATAAGGGTGCAATTCCATGTTTGATTCATGTCGTGCCGCCAACAGGGCATTTGAAGCGGGTCAATATCTCTATTGATGCTGGGCTTTTAACAGAGGTTGATCATGCTGCAAAAGCACTAGGGAAAAATCGTTCGGAGTATTTAGCAGATGCTGCTCGGCAAATGTTGGCTTAAGGTTTTAGATAGACAACTTGTTGAATGCAAATGTAAAAAGCGCACATGACTAAAGTATATATTGATTACCCATTCAAAATGTATTCAAATACACCCCTTCCAAAATACTTTTGAGGAATCGATGAAAAACACAGTAAAAGTGGATATCGCCATTGTTGGGGGTGGTATCGCAGGATTATGGTTGTTGAACCGGCTGCGAGCACTGGGTTATTCAGTTATTTTGCTTGAAAGTGAGGCTTTAGGTGCGGGGCAAACTAGCAAATCTCAAGGTATTATTCATGGTGGTATGAAGTATGCATTACAAGGCATGATGACGAATGCGACGCAATCAATTGCAGATATGCCTACCGTTTGGCAACAATGCTTGGCAGGTACTGGTGAAATTGATTTGAGTGCGGTGCAAGTACTTTCGCCCAAGCAATATCTTTGGTCATCTAATACGTTGGGCGGGAAAATCAGTGGTTTTTTAGCTAATATTGCTTTAAGCAGTCAGGTGCAGGCATTAAAGCGTGAAGATTTTCCTGACATATTTCAGCATCCCAATTTTAAAGGTCATGTCTATGCATTGAATGAAATAGTTTTGGATGTGCATAGTTTGATTCGCAAGTTAGTCAAGCCGCATCAAGATGTTATTTTTAAAATGGCTTCCTTAAAAGCAGAGCATCTTGTTTTTGATGAATCAGGTTATTTAAATGAAATCCAAATCAATGCAGAACCGCTCGATACTATTGCAGTGAAGGCAGAAAAATTTATTTTTACTGCGGGTGCAGGCAATGAATCTTTGTTACAAGCTGTAAAAAATAAAGGTGTTGCGATGCAACGTCGTCCATTGCATATGGTAGTGATGAAAATGCCGTTTTTACAACCGCTCTATGCGCATTGTCTTGGAATGAGTGCAACGCCGCGTATTACTATTACAACGCACCAGGCGCAAGATGGTCAAACTGTCTGGTATCTTGGTGGTCAGTTAGCGGAAGAAGGTGTGGCACGTGATCAGGCGGCACAAATTCAAATGGCGCAGCAAGAGTTGCATTCATTATTTCCTTGGATTGATTTTTCTGCTGCAGAATTTGTGAGTTTTTTCATTGATCGTGCGGAAGGTTTGCAAGAAGATGGCAAGCGGCCTGATTCTTGTACCGTCAAAGAAATTGAAAATATTATTGTGGCATGGCCAACCAAGTTAGCTTTAGCGCCTAAATTAACTGATGAAGTGATTACCTTGATTAAGCAATCAGGAATAGAAGCGCATACAGGTGATGTACGCGCATTGCGGGCATGGCCGATGCCGATTGTTACAAAACCAATATGGGATGAACTATTATGATTAAAAAAATTAATCTGGGATCAACCGATATATTAATTAGTCAGATTGGCTTGGGCACAGTCAAGTTTGGGCGTAATCAAGCTGTTAAGTATCCAACAGCATTTGAATTGCCGAATGATCAAGCTATTTTGGAATTGCTGGCTGTTGCAAAAGAGTTGGGAATCAATTTGTTAGATACCGCACCTGCTTATGGTGCGAGTGAAGAACGTTTAGGTAAACTATTAAAAGGCCAGCGCGATGAATGGGTGTTATGCACCAAAGTAGGCGAAGAATTTATTGATGGCGAATCAGTTTATGATTTCTCCCCAAAAGCAGTGCGTTTTAGCATTGAAAGAAGTTTGCAACGCTTGAATACCGATCATCTTGAAATGGTGTTAGTGCATTCCAATGGTGATGATAAAAAAATAATTGAGCAAGGCCAGGTTTTAGAAACGCTAAGCGAATTCAAAAAAGCCGGAAAAATTCGCGCATACGGTATGTCGACTAAAACGATCGAAGGTGGTTTGTTAGCCGTTGATCAATCTGATGCAGTGATGGTGACTTACAATCCACTGCAGACAGAAGAGCAATCTGTCATTGCTCACGCCCATCAAAAAAATAAAGGCGTCTTGATCAAGAAGGCACTCGCAAGTGGTCACTTAAATAAAATAGCAAATGAAAATCCAGTATTGTCTGCGATGCAATTTATTTTTGCCGAGCCTGGTGTGACTAGTGTTATTTTAGGGACGTTAAGCAAAGATCATTTGCGTTTTAATGTGGATTGCGCAGAGAAGGCGATTAGTTCTCATCTATAAGGTTGTTTGGTCGACATTACGTAAATCCCTTAAATAGGGCTTAGTAACTCATGCTTACGTTTCATCATCACATACACTGGCACACTACTAAAAAATAACAAGCTGCCATAAAAAACAATTTCTTGTCCTGATCCCAAGATAGCCCAGAAAGAATAAACACAAGCTAGGATGGCAATAATAATAGAGCCCGTTAATTTTTTACCTGCAAATTCATGCGGATATTTTTTGAAGATCATGATTTCAGCCATGGTTGTAAATAAGTAAGGGATGAGTGAGGAGAGTGTTGCTAGCAAAGTAATAAATTTAAATTGCTCAATCAATCCTTTGTCTATCGTTAGGATGAGTAACAATGTAATTAAAATACTAGTGAGAATTAATCCAAAAGCAGGAGTACCAAATGAAGACATTTGCGCAAATTTTTCAGGGAAGAGATTGTCTCGCGCAGCTGCCAGTGGAATTTGTCCTTGCAGCAAAGTCCAGCCATTCAATGTTCCGAAACAGGAAATGACAGCACCTATAGCAACGATGTATTTTCCAACGGGTCCCAGAATGACATCAGCAGCTTCGGCAAACGGTGCATTTGAGTGGGCTAATTGTTCCATAGGAATTAAGCCCATCATTACAAAAGTTGTCAGAATATAAACAAAGGCTGCGATTAAAGTGCCGACGATAGTCGCAAATGGGATATTACGTTTAGGATTGTCAACTGACTCTGCAGGTACCGTAGCTGATTCTAAGCCAATGAAAGCCCATAAAGTCAAAGTAGCTCCACTGCTAAATGCAAATAAATCAGATTTGCCAGTGATATTGAAAGCACCTAATAAATGCGGTTTTAGAAAAAATAATCCTGCTATCCCAACTAATAACAATGGAACCAATTTTAAAACAGTAGTAACGAGCTGCATCATGCCAGCCCAATGTACGCCAAGAACATTGATGATTGTTAAAAACCAGACAAATCCGATGCTGATAAAAAATGCCAGTAAATGATTGGTGTGTAGTGCAGGAAAAAATACACCAAGATAACCTACTAATGCGACCGTGATGGCGGCATTGCCAACCCATAAGGCTATCCAATAATTGTAAGCCATTTGAAAACCAATAAATTCACCAAATCCTTCGCGACAATAAGCATATGGGCCGCCAATTCTAGGCATGGTCGTGCTTAATTTGGCAAAAACGAGTGCCAACAATAAAGCGCCAGCAGAGGTAAAAACCCAGGAAAGAAGGCTGATACTGCCAACACTGGCGAGTTCAGTCGGCAAATAAAAAATGCCAGATCCAATCATGTTGCCTGCAACTAGGGCAGTTAACATCCAAGGGCCAAGTAATTTTCTAGCGGAGCTCATGAGTGCCTCGTGTGTTTATGTTATTATCTTAATTTTGATAGACGAGCAGAATAACCTCTTTTTAAAGTCGAGTCGATAATGAAAGTATATTTGGTAGGTGGTGCAGTTAGGGATGAATTGCTTGGATTGCCGGTCAAGGAAAAAGACTGGGTGGTCGTTGGCGCAACCCCGCAACAAATGATAGAGCTAGGGTATAAACCTGTTGGCAAAGATTTCCCAGTATTTTTACATCCTGAAACAAAAGAAGAATATGCATTGGCAAGAACCGAACGAAAAGTAGGGAAAGGTTATACGGGGTTTGTATTTGATACTTCACCCGAAGTGACGCTGGAAGAAGATTTATTGCGCCGCGATTTAACAATCAATGCCATCGCAAAATCAAAAGAGGGAGAGATAATCGATCCATTTCAGGGACGCGAAGCTATTCGTAATAAAATTTTGCGCCATGTCTCCCCTGCTTTTGCTGAAGATCCGGTACGTATTTTACGTGTAGGACGTTTTGCGGCACGTTTTGCCGATTTTGGATTTACGGTTGTAGCTGAAACGACTGATTTGATGAAGCAAATGGTTAAGGCGGGGGAAGTCGATGCCTTGGTTGCCGAGCGAGTGTGGAAAGAATGGGAGCGTGCACTGGCAGAAAAAAATCCCGAACAATTTTTTATAGTATTGACCGATTGTGGCGCTATAGAAGCTTTATTTCCCCCGCTTTCTTCTGCAAATACAGGCGTAGAAGCACTTAAAAAATCGGTTAGCAACACAGATGATACTCAAGTTCGATTTGCTTGTTTGTTGCACGCACTCTCAGAAGATCAAGCTAGTCAGATATGTTCGCGCTATAAAGTGCCTAGTGATTTTCGCGATTTGGCATTGCTTGTGGTTCGTTATCAGAGTGAGTATCGCCATGCAAAAACTTTAGATGCGAGTGAAATTTTAAATTTATTGCAGTCATGTGATGCATTTCGACGTGAAGAGCGATTTAGCAAGTTTCTTCATGTTTGTGAGATTTGTTTTGCAAAAAATGAGCTTAAAGGATTTCGCGAGCCTGAAAATGAAGCATGGTTGTTAACTAAATATTTCGAAGCCACAAAAAATATTGATATCAAAAAAATAATTACTAAAGGCATGCCAGGCAATGAAATTGCAGAACGAATAAAGCAAGCAAGGATAGAGGCAATCAATCACATATCTTGACAATCTGTCATCCCTACTTTACTGTGATCTCAACTTAAAAAGGAGGAAACACCAGTGAAGATTCGTCAATTGAGTGGCATCGCGCTGATCGGATTATTAACCTTAAGCACGGTTGCTTTTGCAGATACAGCTAACCTGAGCGAAACCCAAAAAAAGCAAATTGAAACCGTAGTACATGATTACCTGATCAAAAATCCAGAAATCTTGGTGCAGTCAATGCAAGTATTGCAGCAAAGACAGATGGAGCAAGCGCAAAAGAGTGTCGAGAAAACCCAACAACTCAGTCCTAAATACGTAGACGAATTGTTCCGCAATGCCAAAGATCCAGTGGTCGGTAACCCAACTGGCAAAGTGACCATGGTTGAATTTTTTGATTATCAATGTCCACATTGCACCGCAATGGAGCCAGTTTTAGAAGCAGCTGTGAAAGCTAATCCTGATCTGCGCGTTGTTTACAAAGAATTCCCAATCCGTGGACCAATGTCTGATCTAGCGTCACGAGTTGCTTTAGTAGCGCAAAACCAAGGTAAATATTCTGCATTTCATACAGCGTTGATGAACGTAGGTCAGTTGCCGTTAACCGAAGAAATTATCTATAAAGTTGCTAAAGATTCTGGATTGGATGTTGAAAAAACCAAGAAAGATATCAAAGACAAGGCGATTGATGACCAAATCAAGACCAACATGAAGCTAGGTCAGCAATTGCAGTTAATGGGCACACCGGCAATTTTTGCGGCTAAGTCAGATGTGAAGCAAAATGCTTCTCCTCAGGCCATTACCTTTATACCGGGTCAAAT
>Ga0206802_1167_pt1 | contig 15173 bp, 14 predicted proteins | sample Alteio_BWOrgCont_63_FD_152902 | JGI IMG/M metagenome (GOLD analysis project Ga0206802, IMG submission 152902) | Enriched cells from forest soil in Barre Woods Harvard Forest LTER site, Petersham, Massachusetts, United States -... | ecosystem: Environmental > Terrestrial > Soil > Temperate forest >... | reverse complement strand
TAATTTGAATTTGGCTAAGAAGCATAAAAATGGTAATAAAATCCTATTGGATTTTGATGTGGCTTCCAACCCGGAATTTCTAAAAGAAGGCAGTGCCGTGCATGATTTCATGAACCCCGACCGCATCGTCATTGGGGTGGAGTCTAAAAAAGCAGAGCAGCTTTTACGGGAAATATATAAGCCTTTAAAGCCGAAGATTTTGGTGACTAATATTGCCTCGGCGGAGATGATCAAGCATGCTTCCAATTCATTCTTGGCCACGAAAATCTCATTTATCAACGCGGTGGCCCAGATCTGCGACAGGGTGGGTGCTGATGTTCTCAAGGTTGCCGAAGGCATGGGGCTGGACAAGCGCATCGGTCGTCAGTTTTTAGACGCGGGTGTCGGCTATGGCGGGTCTTGCTTTCCTAAAGATGTGGATGCGTTTATCCGTTTGAGTGAACAGAGCGGCTATGATTTTTCTTTATTAAAAGAAGTGCGGCGCATCAATGATGGTCAGCGGCATTGGTTTGTGCGTTTGGTTGAGGAGAAATTGTGGAATATCAAGGACAAGACCATCGGTGTCTGGGGAGTTGCTTTTAAGCCTAATACCGACGATATACGTTCTGCCGCGGCCCTGGAAATCATCCAGCTCCTGCAGGCTGAAGGGGCCCAAATAAGGGTGTATGATCCCAAAGCCCTGGAGAATGCCAAAAAAGTGCTTCGTGGAGTGACCTTCTGCGATAATGCCTATACGGTCGCTGAAGGCAGTGACTGCCTTTTGCTGTTGACCGAGTGGCCGGAATTCAAAGACATTGATTTTGTACAGATCCGTGACGCCATGCGTCAGGCCGTGATTTTTGACGGCCGCAATTTCCTGGACGCTGTGCATTTAAGGGATATTGGTTTTGATTATTTTGGTACAGGGCGGGGAAAATCATTGTAAAAAAATTCCCCTCCCTTGATGGCCTGCCGCTCTCTGCGGCATGCAGGCCATCAAATTTGCAATAGAATTGCTCGGAGGGGGTAAGGGGAGGGTGAGGTAACACATGTCTAAGAAAGTAGTTTTAATCTCCGGCGGGGCCGGGTTTTTAGGTAGCCATTTATGTGATTGGTTTATTAATCATGGCTTTAAGGTCATCGTGGTGGATAACTTGATCACAGGTTCCCTGCGTAACGTGGCGCATTTGAAGGCGAACAAAGATTTTAAATTTATCAAGCAGGATGTCTCCAAGCCTTTCAAGGTCGCGGGGAGTGTGCATTATGTGATGCATTTTGCCTCACCCGCGTCCCCGGTGGATTATATGAACCATCCCATTGCCACTATGCTGGTGGGCAGCTATGGCACGCATAACTTACTGGAAATCGCCCGTCTTAAAAAAGCCACCTTCTTAATGGCTTCGACCTCGGAGATTTATGGGGACCCTCTGGTGCATCCTCAAGTGGAGAGTTACTGGGGCAATGTCAATACGATTGGGCCACGCAGCATTTATGATGAGGCCAAGCGTTATGCCGAAGCCGCTGTCTTCGCGTATAAGCGTGTTTATAAGATGGATGTAAAGATTGTCAGGATTTTTAACACCTATGGCCCCCGCATGCAAATCAAAGACGGGCGCGTGGTCCCTAATTTTATCGATCAGATATTAAACGATCAGCCCCTGACAGTTTACGGTAATGGGAAACAAACGCGTTCTTTTTGTTATGTGGATGACCTGGTGGATGGGATCACGAAGCTGCTCTTATCTAAAATTTCAGGGCCTGTGAACATTGGCAACCCCAGAGAGTTTACGATTTTAGAGTTTGCAAAACTGATCCGTAAGAAATATAATCCTAAGGCTAAGATCATTTATCACCCCCTGCCTCAGGATGATCCCAAACAGCGCAAGCCGAACATCTCCCTGGCTCGTAAAGAATTAGGATGGGAACCCAAGGTTGCGTTAGAAGATGGCATTGGCAGAACCATGAATTGGTTTGCGAAGAATCGTATTTAAGGAAAAAATATGGTCACTAAAGATGAAATCATAGCTTTTGAACGTGAGATCGCAGATGTCTTTGCCACCGGCGTCATCCGTGCTCCGGTGCATTTACGCGCCGGGCGTGAAGATGATCTCATCAAAATATTTAAAGAATATAACATCGGGGATGATGATTATGTTTTTGGGTTTTGGGATTCCCATGAGCTGGCCCTTTTAAAAGGTGTGCCCCGCCAGGATTTAAAGCAGGCGATCATCGAGGGGAAGAGCATATCCTTGTGTTTCCCCAAACAAAAAGTGCTTTGTTCAGGGATCGTGGGAAGCCTCATGGGGACAGCAGCTGGTGTGGCCTGGGCTTTGAAGAATCAAGGTAAGAAGGGCAGGGCATTTTTATTCTGTGGGGATATGTCTGCGGAAACGGGCATTTTCCATGAGGCGGTCAAGTATGTCCATAATTTTGATCTGCCGGCGACATTCATCGTTTGCGATAATGGTGTCAGTGTCATGACCGATACCAGGGCCACTTGGGGCAGTAGTGAGCCATGGTTTAAGGGCACTAAATATGAAAACAAGATCATCTATTTCAAATATACCAACGGCTATCCACATTCCGGTCTTGGGAAATTGATTAAATTTTAATATGACTATGACAACACAACTGAAATATTTCGATGAATTAAAACGGACCATGGAATGGATGGCCCAGCAGCCCAAGGTGATGTTTGTGGGACAAACAGTCGCAGGCCCGGGAACATTCATGTTCCAAACCCTGCGCGACTGCCCCAAGGAACGCTGCCTGGAGATGCCCATCAATGAAAGTTTCCAGATGCAGTTTACCATTGGCTTGGCCTTGGCCGGCTATGTGCCTGTTTCCGTTTATCCACGGCAGAATTTTTTATTATTAGCCACCGCTGATATGGCCAATATGCTCGATAAAATTCCTATGATTTCCGGTGGCAAATGGCCCCTGAAGGTGATTATCCGTGTCGCCACAGGTCCGGATTTTCCCGTACATCCAGGTCACCAACACATTGGTAATTATGCAAAAGCCTTACGTGAATTATTTGCCTGGATTGATGTGGTGGAGCTCAACTCCGCCGAGGAAGTTTTTCCAGCATATACTCATGCATTAACGCGTACGGATGGCAAATCTACCCTGATCATCGAGCATGGTAATTTTTATAACGATGAGTGTTACGCCAAACGTGCGATCACAACCCAGTCATAGCCCTAAGCTCGCTGAAGGAAGTATGCTTACGCCAAACAAAGCAATAGGGAATATCTCCAGAATTTTTATTGTCGGACACAATGACAGCATTGAAAATTCTTTGCGTGGATATTTTAAAGCAGAGGGGTTTTCTCAAGTCATTTCCAATACCAAAGACCGTATCAATGTGTTAGATCAAGCGAAGGTCGATGGTTTCTTCAAGAAATTCAAACCTAGCCATGTTTTTCTAGGCTCTTTACGTTCTGGCGGGATCGCAGCCAACCAGAAATTCCCGGCGGAGTTTATTTACGAAAACACGCAATCCCAAAATCTGGTGATTGACGCTGCCCGTCGGTATAGTGTTAAGAAATTGCTATATTTCTCAAGCTCCTGTGTCTACCCTAAAGAAGCCAAACAGCCGATCAAAGAGACGTCATTGCTAACAGGCCCCATTGAAGAAACAAGTGGGCCCTATGCCACGGCCAAAATAGCCGGCACCAAGATGTGCCAGGCCTACAAGGCCCAATACAATTTCAATGCCATCGCTGCCGTCCCCGCAACCCTTTACGGCCCAGGCAGTGACACCGATATCGAAAATGCCCATGTCTTAGGGGCGTTGATTGCCAAATTTCACAAGGCTAAGATTGAAGGACAAAAAGAAGTTGTTGTATGGGGAAGTGGAAAGCCAAAACGAGAATTCCTATACGTAGACGATTTCGTCAGCGCCTGCCTCTTTTTAATGGAACATTATGACGGCACAGAGGTGATCAATGCCGGCAGCGGTTATGACGTGACAATTAAGCAATTGGCAGGAATGATCAAAAATACAAGTGGCTTTAAAGGAAAAATCATTTTCGATACGACAAAACCCGATGGTGCCATGCGCAAACTCATGGACAACACCCGCATGCGCAAACTAGGCTGGAAGCCAAAGGTCAATTTAGAAGAAGGCATTGAGAAGACTTATCAGTGGTACCTTCAAAAGAATGGTTCTATAAAGCTTAAATCAGTTAAGGGATCAGGATTGAAAAAAGGCGTCAGTCTTGATAATAACGCAAGTCTTTTAGTCAAGATGAAGGGATGATTTCTAGAGACTTTTTGGAAAATTTCCTCGGCGTGCCAACGATTTTCTTTTCATTAGTTGAATTTTCACGCAGGATTTACACATAAATTTGCTTAATTATACCAAATATGGTATATTAGAGGTAGCGGATGGAATTAAAGAAACTGGCTTTTATAGGGTCTTCTAGGGATGATTTAAGAGAGTTTCCAGCAGAAGTCAGACAAGAAATAGGGTATGCTCTTTTTGAAGTACAGAATGGTAGTAAACCAGCAGAAGCTAAACCGCTAAAGGGATTCGGAGGGGCTGGTGTTTTAGAAATTATTGAGAATTATTTTGGAGATACATATAGAGCAGTTTATACCGTGAAATTTGCAAAGGCCGTGTATGTTTTGCATTGTTTTCAAAAGAAATCAAAAAAAGGAATTAAAACACCACAACATGAAATAGATTTGATAAGGCAGCGTTTAATGATAGCAGAAGATAAATATAGAGGTGACATATGAATAAAAAAGAAAAAGTATATGAAAGTAGCGGTAATGTCTTTGATGATTTAGGCCTGCCTCACCCAGAAAGGGTGATGGCCCGTGCCCAAATAATGTCCCGCATAACAGAAATAATTAAAGACAAAGGTTTAACTCAAAAAAAAACAGCTGAGCTTTTAGGAATTCCACAGTCAAAGGTTTCTTGTTTAATGAACGGCAAACTTAGCATGTTTTCTCTGGATCATTTATTTGAATTATTGAATGCCTTGGATCGTGATGTGGAAATTATCATTAGGCCTAAGACCAAAGAAGAAAAATTTGCAACAACGCATGTTTTACTTGCTGGTCATATTTAGTAGTAAACTTGATTAATAAATTGAATTAGGATTACGGTGGGCGGTATCAGAAGCCGTTAGAATTAAGTTGTGTGTCACCAAATTGTGAAAATAGTGCCAGGCATAATTATTTTGAAAAGACGTATCAGTGGTACATTAATCGTAGTGTCATTGCGAGCGTAGCGAAGCAATCTCAAGAAGAACTGTCATTCCCGCGAAAGCGGGAATCCATGAGTGCGTGAATGGATGAACAGGTATTATGTATTCGGCACGGAATATTTTTGCCGTTTACTTCGGTTTACAACAATTTTGTTCTAAAGATTCTCTTCATTTGGAACAAAATTGTCGTAAATCCTCGCAAACATTTGGCAAAAAATTCCCTATTGTGCCGAATACATAATACCTGTTCATCCATACCCATGAATCAATGCAACATCCCCCTCTTTTTTATAAAGAGGGGTTAGGGAAATTGAAAATGGATGCTGTCCCCCACAATATATAAAAAATATTTTAAATGAGTTTAATCAAGAATAATTAATGAAAAAGATGATTTATTGGACTTTTGAAATTCTCAGGGTCGTCCTTGTGCCAGTAATTCTTGTCTTAATGGTGTATTTATATTTGTCAAAATTTACAAATGTTAAAGATCAAGAAACGTCTGGCATTATTTTAGGAGCAGTTGTTGGTGTTGTTCTTGGTTTTGCGGCAAATTTGATACAAGATGGTTTTAATGATCTATATAAGAAACATCAAATGAGAGAAGTTGCAAGCAAGTTACTTGGAGAAGATGTTAAAGGTGTATACCACACAATATGGTTATGGGATAATCTTATGAAAAATCCAACTGTTCCTGAAGAAATTAAGAGACAAATCCCTCCTGAATTCGATCTTAATTATTGGAACACAATGAAAGAAGATAAAGAATTTCTTATGTTAGGAAATAATGACCCTTTTGATAAGATTTTCGAAGAAATGTGGAATTTCGAAAAAATTAATGAACAGATAAAATTAGCAAAACAAGGAGACAAACAAGCATATCAATTGGCGATATTATTTTATAAAAGAGTTGTAGATGATGGATCTTGTAAAAAATTATTACCTTATTTTATGAATAAAGACCAAATTGAAGAGTTAAACAAGTAAATGTGTAACGAAAAAAAGTAGTGACAGACACTAGTTTTAAAGAACGAGACAGGACCCGGGGGCAATAGAATAAGCTTAGATCAGAGTATTTGGAGAAGTTTTATATGAACATGGAGAGTGAAGGATATTTTAATAAGAACTACATGTGCCCATCTTGTGGAAAATCATTTATTGGTTTTGAATCTTTATATATTGATCCATTTTCTGGGATGGCGGAATGCCTGGATTGTAAACAGCAAGTAGCGCCGGTTATTATTTAGTTAAAAGTAGGGACAGACACTAGTTTTATTGATGGTTGATAGGCATGTATTGTAAGGGATAAATTTGTTCTTTTTGCGTTAAGAAAATGACTTTCAGGAGCGAAAAGAACAAATTTATCCCTTACAGTCCGCAGATATGGATCCCCGACAAAAGCATTCGGGGATGACAGGTTTTATGTTCTGGATTCCCGCTTTCGCGGGAATGACAATTAAGAAAGGGAATGTATGAAAATTTTGGTTACGGGTGGGGCGGGGTATATTGGGGCGGTTTTGGTGCCGCGGTTGTTGGCTGAGGGGCATGAGGTTATTGCTTTGGATAATTTTATGTATAATCAGTCATCCCTTTTGGATGTTTGTTATCATGACAAGCTGACCATTATTCGCGGCGATACGCGCGATAAGGCTTTGATGACACGGCTCATGAAGTCGGCGGATGCTATTTTTCCTTTGGCTTGTTTGACGGGTGCCCCTTTATGCGCTAAAGAGCCTCAGGCGGCACAGGCGATTTTGCTCGACGCGGTCAAGATGATCCTTGAGATGCGCAGTAAAGATCAGATGGTCATTTTTCCAACGACCAACAGCGGTTATGGGGTCGGGGAAAAGGGTAAGCATTGCACGGAAACAACTCCTTTGCGTCCGATTTCTTTGTACGGTAAATTAAAGGTCGATGCAGAAAATGCTATTCTTGATTCTGGAGCGGGGATCACGTTGCGATTGGCCACGGCCTTCGGGATTTCTCCTCGCATGCGCCTGGATCTATTGGTTAACGATTTCACCTATCGCGCGGTGTACGATAAGTTTGTGATCCTGTTTGAAGCGCATTTTAATCGTAATTATATCCATGTCAGGGACATTTCCAAGGCGTTTATACATGCTTTGAATAATTTTGACAAGATGAAAAACCAACCCTATAATGTCGGTTTAAGCGACGCTAACCTGACTAAACTGCAATTGTGCCAGGAGATCAAGAAATTGGTGCCTGACTTTTATTTTGTAGAAGCCACCATCGGCGAGGACCCCGACAAACGTGATTATATTGTCAGTAATGAAAAGATTGAAAAGACAGGCTTCAGGCCGGATGTTTCTCTGCAAAAGGGTTTGCAGGAATTGATCAAAGGGTATCAGGTCATTAAGCGTAATCAATTTGCTAATATTTAAAAGTGGGGCAATTTCCCCCTCCCTAACCCTCCCCACAGAGGGGGAGGGAAAAATAAAGAAATAATCTATGACCAAACTCGATGTTTTGTTTGTACACGCCAATGCTTCCAAAAAGATTTATCAGGATTTAGCCAAGGATTTTTCTGCCATCGAGCCTCCGATTTGGGCGGGGATGCTGGCTAATCATTGCCGCATTAAAGGGTTTACCGTTAATATCCTTGATTGCGAAGCCTTGCATTTGGATGAGGAAGAATCTGCCAGGCAGATAGCGGCATCTGGTGCCCGCTTGGTCTGCTTTGTGGTGTATGGCCAGCAGCCGTCGGCCAGTTCTCAGAATATGGCGGGGGCTACGACCTTGGCTGATGCGGTTAAAAGATTGGCTCCTGAAGGTAAAATTCTTTTTGTCGGCGGGCATATCGCCGCATTGCCGCGTGAGGTATTAGAGCATCATACGAGCATTGATTTTGTCTGTCAGAATGAAGGTGTTTACACCATTTCTAATTTATTAAAGACTGATTTAAAGAATGGCTTGGAAGCTGTTGATGGCCTGGGTTTCCGTCAGAATGGCGGCATTACTTTAAATAAGCCCTCACCCATTGTCGCCAAGGCGGATTTGCCCCGTGAGCTTCCGGGCATTGCCTGGGATTTATTACCTGTTAAGAATTACCGCACGGCCTTGTGGCATTCTTATCCTAATAATTCCAATCGCCAGCCTTTTGCGGCCTTGTACACGTCGCTGGGCTGTCCCATGAAATGTTCCTTTTGCATGATCAATATCATCAACCGTCAGGAAAATGAATATTCCGACGGTTCCGCGGTATTCCGTTATTGGGAGCCGGAGCATATCATCAAGGAATTTGATTATTTTGCCGAGCAAGGCATTACTAATATCAAGATTGCCGACGAGCTTTTTGTGCTTAACGCCAATCATTTTCTTAAACTTTGTGAATTGATCATTGAGCGCGGCTATAAATTTAATATCTGGTGCTACTCCCGTGTGGATACGGTGCGCGATCAATATTTGGCCACATTAAAGAAAGCCGGAGTTAACTGGCTGGCCCTGGGGATTGAAAGCGGCAATACCCGGGTGCGCAAAGATGTGACCAAAGGGCGTTTTGAAGACGTGGATATCCGTGCCGTGGTAGGCAAAATTCGGGACCATGGCATTAATGTCATCGGCAATTACATTTTCGGCCTGCCTGAGGATGATTTGGAGAGCATGCAGATGACCCTGGATTTGGCCATTGAAATGAATACCGAGGAAGCTAATTTTTATTCGGCCATGGCGTATCCGGGAAGTCCCTTATACGGCATTGCTAAAAAAGAAGCTTGGAAATTGCCTTCCAGCTATGAAGGTTTTTCCCAGCACTCTTATGAAGGTCAGCCGTTGCCGACTAAATATTTGACTGCCGAGCAAGTCTTGGCATTTAGGGATGAAGCTTGGATGAAGTATCACACCAATTCGAAATTTTTAGAACTCCTCAAACAAAAATTCGGTCAGGCGGCGGTGGACGAGACGATTAAATCGACCAAGATCAAATTAAGACGTAAAATTTTAGAAGAAGTACAAATCTCATGATCATTTCCCGCACCCCCTTTCGGATGTCTTTTTTCGGTGGAGGCACGGATTATAATGGTTGGTTCCAGGACCATAACGGGGCAGTGCTTGCCACCACCATTGATAAATACTGCTATATCAGCTGCCGTTACCTGCCGCCTTTTTTTGAACATAAATCGCGGATCATTTATTCCAAGATGGAGCATGTGGGGCAGTCGATCGATGAGATTGACCACCCTTCCGTGCGTGAAGTGTTGCGTTTCTTGAAGATTCACGAAGGGGTTGAGATCCATCACGATGGGGATCTGCCGGCACGTACGGGTTTAGGTTCAAGCTCCTCTTTCACCGTCGGATTGCTTAATGGTTTATATGCCCTCAAAGGGCAAATGGTCACTAAGGAACAATTGGCCCGTGAAGCCATTCATGTGGAACAAGTGATGATCAAGGAAAATGTCGGTTGTCAGGACCAAACCCTGGCCGCCTATGGCGGTTTTAATCTGATTGAATTCGGCGGGTCCAATCATTTGCGCGTGCAGCCCCTGACCATCACGCCGGAGAAATTAAATCATCTGCAGGACCATCTGATGCTTTTTTTCACCGGCTTTTCCAGGACCGCGTCATCCATCGCAAAGGCACAGATTGAGAATATTTCTCAAAAAAAGGCAGAATTGTCACGGATGCATGAGATGGTGCATGAGGCCGTGGAAGTTTTGAATGGTTATAATTTGGTAAAATTCGGCCAGCTGCTTGATGAAAGCTGGAAGCTTAAGCGTACTTTGTCAGATAAAATATCCAGCAGTTATATTGATAATTTGTACTCAACAGCGATAAGTGCTGGCGCGGTGGGCGGTAAATTGCTCGGAGCGGGCGGCGGTGGATTCGTGTTATTCTTTGTGGAACCGTCTAAAAAAGACCGGGTACGCCAGGCGCTTAAAGATCTTTTAGAAGTTCCGTTCAAATTTGAGAATTTGGGAAGTCAGATCATTTTTTATCAACCTAATAGCGGTTTGATTAAATGACCCCGACGTAACGTTGGGGTCATCCTGAGCCGTCGAGCGAAGGATCTTTTATCATATGTTCCCAGATGTGGTTATCCTTGCCGGTGGTTTGGGCAAACGCCTTCATGCGGTGACGGGTGGCACTCAAAAAGTTTTAGCCAAGATCAATGATAAGCCCTTTTTGGAAATTCTCATTGATTATATTGCTTCTCAAGGCGGACGGCGTTTTATTTTGTGTGTCGGTCATGGCAGTGATGAGGTAGAAGCGTATTTCAAAAATAAGTATCAGGATCGTGAGATTGTTTTTTCCAGGGAAGAATCTCCTTTAGGTACCGGCGGGGCCATCAAGCAAGGCTCGCTTCACGTTAAGACAGATAATTTTTTGGCGATGAACGGGGATTGCTTTTGCGTGATTGATTACAATGGTTTTATCGCGTTTCATCAAAAGCAAAAGTCTAAAGCAACGCTAGCTGTGACCTTGATGCCTGATACCCGTGATTACGGGACCATCGAGATTTCATCCAGCGGCAGCATTGAAGCTTTTAAAGAAAAGCAGCCGGTGGTCCAAGAAGCGTTTATTAATACCGGCACCTATTGTTTTGATCGCGCGGTTTTCTCTTTAGTGGAGACCCCGGCTAAATTTTCCATTGAATATGATTTTTTCCCGCATTTGGTGGGCCAGGGTTTCTACGCGTTTGAAGTTGAAAATCGTTTTATTGATATCGGGACCCCAGAGCGTTATTCCTGGGCGCAGGGACATTTAGAAAAATTACGTCATCCTGAGCGGAGCGAAGGATTTTAAGATTCTTCGGCTACGCCTCAGAATGACAGAGGGGATAAATATGGATTTTAATAAATCCACGGCTATCAGCGACGGGAAAGAGGCGTCCAAAGCGGCCTATAAGGTTCCTTTCGGAACGGTGTCGATCACCGCAAAGGCTAAACAGCTCATTGATGATGCCATTGAACGCCGCTGGCTGACCAAGGGTAAATACGTCAGGGAATTTGAGGAAAAATTCGCGGCACTTTTTGGCGTCAAATATGGCATTGCCACCTCCAGCGGTACGGACGCCGATGCCATTGCCTGTGCGGTGCTCTATGATTTTGGCGCCAAGCGTGGCGATGAGATCATTGTGCCTGCCCTGACCTTTGTGGCAACGGGCAATGCGGTTTTGCAGGCAGGCTTCACACCTGTCTTTGTTGACGTTGATCGTGAGACTTTAAATATTGATCCTAAAAAAATTGAAAAAGCCATAACCCCCCGCACGCGTGCCATTATGCCGGTACATTTGATGGGCAAGCCCGCGGCCATGGATGAGATCATGAGCATTGCCAAAAAGCATAAACTTTATGTTATTGAGGATGCGGCCGAAGCGCATGGGGCTGAATATAAAGGGAAAAAGATCGGTGCCATCGGTGATATGGCTTGTTTTTCATTGTACGCGGCCCATATTGTGACGACCATCGAGGGCGGTATGCTCATCACCAACAATGAGCAGATGGCCGAGGCTGCCCGTTCCCTGCGCAATCACGGCATCGACGGTAAATTCCAATTCAAGCGCATTGGTTTTTCTGCCAAGATGAATGAGATTGAGGCTGCGGTGGGCTTGGGGAATATTGAGATATTTCATGATATTTTAGAGAAACGGCGTGCCAATGTGCGTCATTTGATCAAGCTCTTCGGTAAATTTGAAAAATATTTTTGGTACCTTAAAGAAGAAGTACATGAGGTTTTAGGGCCCCATGCATTTTCGATCATTATCAAACCCGGACTTAATTTTACTAAAGATGAATTTGTGACGTATTTAGAAGCCCAGGGTGTTGACTCGCGTAATTTGTTTTATTCGATCCCCACCCAGACACCCAGTTATCAGTTTATGAATCACAAGTTAGGGGATTTCCCTCAATCAGAATACTGTTCTGATCACGGCACGCATATCGGCTGCCATCAGGATGTGGATATAACTCAAATGGATTATGTGTCCCATGTTGTTGAAGGGTTCTTAAAATCTAAAGGGTATCCTGCTTGAGCGGCATGCGCATCACGATCAATTCCCGATCTATTCTTTTGCCTCAGCGTACAGGGATTGGCCGTTATACCTATCATCTTTTAGATTGTTTAGGTAAGATCGACCAGGCCAATGAATATATCCTTCATGAGCCTAAACGTCTCTTTGATTTTAAACGACGCCTGCCGGATTTTTCCCGGTATAAGAATTTTAAAGGCCGGGTGGATTATTTCCGTTGGGGGGTTGGCAAGAGCGATGTTTATCATCTGCCTTGTCCGGATAACATAGGTCCTTATAAGGGGAAATTGGTTGTCACCATTCATGATCTTATTCACAGGACCTATCCCCAAAGCCAAACACCGCAAGCCACCCAGCTGACCGAGAAATATATGCAAGCCATCGCCTTAAAAGCAGATGGGATCATTTGTATTTCCCAAAACACACGCCGTGACCTGCATGCTTTTTTTGATATACCGTTTGAAAAAACACAGGTGGTTTATAATGGGGTGGACCATCAAATATTTTATCCTTTGTCGACCCAAGAGCGTCTTCATGCTGCCAATAGCTTCAAGGAAATAGGTATTGATAAACCTTTTGTTTTGTATGTCGGGACAATTGAGCCTAGAAAGAATTTAACAGGCTTGCTTGAAAGCTTTGCTTTGCTTAAGTTAAAAAAAGTTTTTCACGGGCAATTGGTTGTTGCCGGGATGAAGGGCTGGATGATGGAAAATATTGCAGCCCTGATTAAAGAATTGGGCCTTGATCAGGAGGTGGTTCTTACAGGGCATGTGAGTGATGCTCAATTGTGCCAGCTTTATAATCTGGCAGAAGTATTTGTGTTCCCGTCGTTCTATGAAGGCTTTGGTTTTCCGATCCTTGAAGCTTTTTGTTGCGGGGCAGCGGTCATTGCTTCACAGACCTCGTCCTGCGCTGAAATTGCCTCTAACGCGGCCCTGACGATAAACCCCAAGGACACCAAGGCGATGGCAGATGCCATGGGGCGGGTCTTGACAGAGAAGAACCTTAAAGAGTCGTTACAGAAGGCAGGATTAAAACGCGCCATGGAATTTTCTTTCGAAAGGATGGCCCAGGAGACGCTGGCTGTTTATCAGCGTTTTGGTAATTCATGAAGATCAGTGGGTTTACCATCGTCCGCAACGCGGTCAAATTTAATTATCCGGTAGCTGCCTCCATACGTTCGATTTTGCCTATTTGTGATGAATTCATCGTCAATGTGGGGGATAGTCAGGACGGGACCCTGGAATTAATCCGTTCGATTGAGAGCCCCAAGATCCGGATTATTCAAAGCCAGTGGGACATGAGCCTGGGGGCAGGTGTGCTCGCCCAGGAAACCAATAGGGCTTTAAAAGAGTGCAGGGGGGATTGGGCTTTTTATCTGCAAAGCGATGAGGTCATCCATGAGGAGGACTTGAACAAACTCAAGTTTTGGATGCGTCATTACTTGAATAAAAAGGACATTGATGCCTTGCGTTTTTGGTGGTTTCACTTTTACGGGTCTTTCTGGCGCTACCGTATTGATTTTGGTTGGTATCAAAAGCAAGACCGCATTATCCGTAATAACGGGCAGATTGAATCTTATGGCGATGCTTTTGGTTTCAGGCGTATTGATGGCAAGGCCATGCGCACGGGGCTGACATTTTGTTATCTTTATCACTATGGATGGGTCAATTCTAGTGAGGCCATGCAAAAGCGTTCTGATAACGCGTCAAGCATAGGGTTCATGGATAAAAATAATGCGTTTACAGGCGGGTATGGTGATTTAAACCGTTTCCCGTCGTATTTAGGCACTCATCCACGGGTCATGCAAGAAGTTATACAACAGCACCCTTTAAGCCGGGAAGATTTTAAGAATATATGCCGGAAATCATGGTGGAATCCCTGCCTTTGGATGCGCTTGCGTTTTAAAACTGGGCGGCGCGTAAAGACACGGATGATTTAGGTCAAATGACTCCGACGTAATGTCGGAGTCATCCTGAGCCAACGAGCGAAGGATCTCAGCATGAATATCAAAAAAGTATTGATCATCAACCCTTACGGGATAGGGGATGTCTTATTTACCACTCCTGTGATCCAGAATTTGCGCCAGTCCTATCCCCAGGTGTATATTGCGTATTTAGCCAATCGGCGTAACGCGGATTTTCTTAAAGTCAATTCAGATGTCAATCAGGTTTTTGTCTATGAACGTGATGAGTTTGTCGAAGTCTACCGTCAAAATCCATTGAAATTCGCGCAAAAATGGTTTGAACTTTTTAACAGCATCAGACGAGAAGATTTTGATTTGGTATTGGATTTTTCCCTTAACAGCACTTTCGGATTCTTGGCTGCTGCCTGTGGCATTAAAAAGCGGGTGGGGTTTGATTATCGAAAGCGAGGGAGATTCTTGACGGATAAGATCCCTTTTGTCGGTTATGAGGACAAACATATCATTGAATATAATTTAGATTTATTGCGCCATATTCAGGTCCCGGTCATTACCAGGAAGATGGTTTTTAATATCCCTTTCCAGGATATCGATTGGGCGCGGGATTGGCTTGCTCGGAATAAAATTGACTCGCAGCGCAAGCCTTTGATAGCGGTGGTGGCCGGTGGTGGCGCCAGCTGGGGGAAGGACGCCAGATACAGGCGTTGGGGGGCGGATAAATACGCGGAGTTATTGGATAAAATCATTGAAAATTTCGACGCTGCCATTATACTGATGGGAGATTCAAAAGAAGAAGAATTATGCCGTCAAGTCGTAGCCCAGGCGCATTTTCCTTTATATTCGGTGGTTGGGAAAACATCGCTGCCGCAAATGGCAGCTTTGTTTGCACAGTGCCGCCTGAGTATCGTTAATGACGCGGGCCCTTTGCATGTGGCGGTGGCTGCCGGTGTCAAAACAGTTTCTATTTTTGGACCAGTAGATCCCCTGATTTATGGGCCCTACCCGCCAGAAGGTCATTTAGTGGTGCAAAAAAATTTGCCTTGCCAGCCGTGTTACCGTCGTTTTC
>Ga0206802_1166_pt1 | contig 15212 bp, 9 predicted proteins | sample Alteio_BWOrgCont_63_FD_152902 | JGI IMG/M metagenome (GOLD analysis project Ga0206802, IMG submission 152902) | Enriched cells from forest soil in Barre Woods Harvard Forest LTER site, Petersham, Massachusetts, United States -... | ecosystem: Environmental > Terrestrial > Soil > Temperate forest > O... | reverse complement strand
GGTGTCGGCTCCGACAAGAAGAAGCAGCTCGTGGGTGAAGGGCTTGCTCCAGTGCAGGACGGCGCCCATCTCGTCATCGGGGGTCTTGGCGAAGCGGTTGAGGACTTCGGAGTTGCGGCCTGCGCCGATGGTAGAGAAGGTCTGGCGGTAGTGCTGGGCGGAGCCGTAGGCGCGGAAGGTTAGCGTGCTGCCGTCGAAGATGCCCATGCCGGCCGGCTTCCAGTCGGCTCCGGTGGCGAAGCGCCAAAGGCGGGTGCCGTTGGTCTGGACGGGGGTGCCGTTGTTGCGGGCTTCATTCATCACAGAGCCGCGCAGGAAGGTGCGGAGCGTGCCTTGGGTATGGTCGAGGATCGCTGCGCCGTTCTGGGCGTGGACGTTAGAGGGAATGTCGATGAGGCCGCGCTGGCTGGGCGTGGTGATGATGAAGCCGTCGGTGCCGAGGATGCCGCCGGTGAGGAGCGCGCCCCAGGGTCCGTGATGACCTTCGAGGAGCAGGCTGGAGTCGTAGGTGTTTTCGGAGCCATAGTCGGACTTGAGCTCGGCGAAGTTGCTGCCGGGGTTGTCCGATGGCCGCTCGGGGATGACGTTGATGACGCCGCCGATGGCGCTGGAGCCGTACAAATCACTTGCCCCGCCGCGGGCTACTTCGACGGAGTGGATGGAGAGCTCGGGCAGCTCTTCCCAGTGGATCCAGCCGGCGAAGGCGTCGTTGAGCGGGACATCGTCCTCGGTGACCAGGGTGCGACTGGCCGAAGTTGAGCCGAGGCCGCGCAGGCTGATGCCCTGCGAGGATGGGTTGGCGACGAGCGAACTGGAGCGGCGGAAGGTTTCCGCGCCGGGGATGAGGCGAAGCTGGCCGTCGAGGGTGATGGCGGCGGATTGCTGGAGGTCCTGGGTGGTGAGGGTGCGGGTGCTGACTGGGCTTTCAAGCTCGCCCAGCGGGGTGCGGTAGGCGGTGACGGTGACGGTCTTCTCGACGGGGGTAATTGTGGTTGCAGGAGGTGCGGGCGGCGCTTGGCTGGGTTGGATTGTTGCATCGAGGGCTGGCCGGTCGGGAGGGACTATAAGTTGGTCGGGGAATGGCCCGGGGCCTTGATAGCCTCCATCGTATTTAGAATCGATCGGCAGCCGGATTGGCTTTGCGGATTGCCATTCTGTTTCTGTCGTTTGGAAGGCCTTGGCAACGATGCGGACTCTACAGGGGGGAGCGCAGTTGAGGGTTAATTGCCCCATCCGATCCGTGACGCCGAGGAGCTTCCCGGTGGCGGCGTCGTGAATTTCTGCGCCGGGGATGATCGCTCCGGTTTGGTCTGTCACTTGACCGGTGATTTGTGTTGCAGCTGGGGCGGCTTCGCTGGCGGTCTGAGCTTGCGTGCGCAGTGGTGCTAAGAAAAGCGCGAGGACGCAGAGGATGGCTGTCAGCCTGACGCTGGCGCGCATGGGCATCGGATTCGACAATTTCGACAATCGCGCGCAGGTAACTGCGTTTACGGCGGCCATTTGGGAGAAAACCTCGGCTTACTTGGACAGGTCTTGCAGTAATTGTGTCATGGATTTGCGCAATTCCGGGTGAATCAGGTTGGGAGCGATCTCGGCCATGGGCAGAAGCACGAAGGAGCGCTGGACCATGCGGGGATGCGGGAGCTGGAGCGCCTGGGTGCTCAGGACGTAGTCGCCATAGAGCAGGAGGTCGAGGTCGAGGGTGCGCGGGCCGTTGGGGATGGCGTTGGTGCGGTCGCGGCCAAAGCTGCGTTCGATTTCGAGCAGGCGGTCGAGAAGGGTCTGGGGGTCGAGCGGGGTTTCGAGTGCGATGGCCGCGTTCAGGAACGTGGGCTGGCGCTCATAGCCGACTGGGTCGGTGGAGTGGTAGGACGATCGCGCCTTGAGATGGCCGAGTTCGGCGAGGCGGTCGATAGCAGCGTCGAGGGTCTGGCGGGGCAGCCCGGCGGGACTAGGGAGATTGGCGCCGAGGGCGATGTAGGCAGTTTCCATAGAGCTAGTGTGGTGAATCTGAAATTTCGCCCCTTGCAAAAATATTTTGGATGTAAATCGCTGAAAAACAGATCCTTCACTTCGTTCAGGATGACAGGACGCTCTTGACGGGACTTTAGACTCAGGAGCCTAAGGCGCGGCGGCGAATTCGGTGGATTTACGTTTGCCGCCGAAGCGGCGCATGAGCACGCGGACGGTGGGGCGCTCGCAGTAGAGGTGCAAGACGACGGCGAGGAGGATGGAGAGCGAAACGCCAGCCAAGGCTCCTGAGGCGGTCTCTCGTTTGAGCCAGTGGAGATGGGGAGCGAGGACGCGGTCGAGGGTGTATTCGCAGTAGGGATGGATGAGGTAGAGGATGTAGCTTGCGTCGCCGATGAGGACCAGCCAGGAGATGCTGGTATCCCAGCCGGCCTGGGAGAGCAGGCTGGCCGTGGTGATCAGAAGGAATGAGAGCGTGCCCAGAGTCAGGACGCGAGAGCTATTGAAAGGGAAGATATCACTTGGAGAGATGGCCTGGGTGGCGATGAGCAGAATGGCGCTGACTACGCAGGCGGCCAGCGCCGGCAGCCGCAGGCGGCGCGCGGTGGTAGCGGAGACGGCGCGGCAGAGATAGTAGCTGAGGATGCCGAGAACAAATTCAATGCTGATGTCGCGGGCATAAAACTGGGCCAGGACACTGTGCGCGGCCAGGGGCAAGCAGGCGAGCATGGTGGCGAGGACGATGGCTGCTCCGATCCAGACCGGTCTTCGTTTGTAGATGAGCAGGCCGAGGGCCAGGGCGAGATAGAAGAACATCTCGTAGTTGAGGCTCCAGCCGATGAAGAGAAGCGGCTGGATGAGGCCGCTGTCCTTGGTGAAGGGGATGAAGAAAAGGCTCTTGAGGAGATCGGCGAAATTGGCGCGTGTGGAGCCCATGAGCTGCGGAACGCGAAGCGCGGCGAGATAGAGCAGGATGGTGAAAAACCAATAGGGCGGAACAATGCGCAGGACGCGGCGGCGGAAGAAGAAGTCGCTGCTGGAGCTGCTGGCGGGGTCGAGGATGCGGGCCATGATGTAGCCGCTGATCACGAAGAAGACATCCACGCCGAAGGAACCGAAGGGGCGCAGGTAGGGGAAGGCGAAGCCGGTATGGAAGATGACCACGACTGTCGCGGCGAAGGCTCGGAGGACCTGAATGTTGTTGAGCTTGGCGGTTGTCTTCATCAGGACTGGAACCGGGGGAGTACAAGCCCCTGATGTCAACATAGCATTCGCCGGAATCGCCGCATGGATTGGGCCGGATGTGAAGATGGCTGCGAAGATGCCGGGCGCATTTCACGGTCGGTTCGAAATGTGGCGTAATTCTTGCTGTTCGGGTGGGTTGGGTGCGTGGTTTAATCGTTGCGGGTTCACACTGTATTAAAAAAGATTGCCTAGAACGCCGCGGTGGAACGTCGAGACTGGCGACTGCCGTTGCACTGTGTACGGAACGACGACAGATGCGGGAGCGGGCATGGGACGCAAGAAGAACGAGGAGATTGGCGAGGCTCCGAACGAAAAGTATTGCAAACGGCTGGTGGAGCTTGCGTTTCCGCTTGCGCCTACCGATGCAATGACCTCGCTCAAGGTGGAGATCGAGAAGAAGCAGCACACGCGAGCCGAGCTGCGCGAGAGGCTTTCCAAGGACCCAGAGCTGGAATGGCGGTTGAGGAAGCTATATCGCCACGATCCGGAACCGGTGAGCCTGGAGGAGCTGGTCGAGGTCGCCTTCATGCTGCGGGCGACGATTGAAGAAGAGGAATACACCCGAGCGGGTTTGCATGCCGCGCTTCAGCGGCACCGCAAGCTGGTGGCCAAGCTGGAGAGGCGATATCACCACGACGGCAAGAAATGGACCTTGGAAAGGCTGGTTGAGGTCGCTTTTCTGCCCAAGATCACGATCGGCACGGAAGAGTTTACGAAGCTTGGGCTGCAGCTGGAGCTTCCGAAGAATCCCAAGCTGCAGCAGCGGGTCGCGGTGCGGGTGCATTTTGTCCCCAGCAAGTGGCTGTTGGAGCAGGAGCTGGAATCGCGCAGGAAGTGGTCGGCCGAGCATGGCGGGGATATTTACAACTTCGTGGCCGGCGAAGGGCTTACCGGGGTCTGCTTCTCGGGCGGTGGCATTCGAAGCGCGACGTTCAACCTGGGCATCATTCAGGGTCTGGCGCAGGTGGGACTGCTGCCGTGGATCGACTATCTCTCCTCGGTCTCGGGCGGCGGATATATTCATGAGTTTCTGGCGGCGTGGATTTTGCGCAATGAGCGTGGCCGCCAGGGGGTGATCGACGAGCTGATTCCGCAGGCCGAGCCGGGCTGCCTGCCGCGCGCGCCGGAGCCGGTGAGGTGGCTGATGCGGTATGCGAGCTATCTGACGCCGATGCGGGGGCCGTTTTCGACGGATACCTGGACCATGGCGGCGATCTGGTTCAGGAATACGATTTTGAACCAGATACCGATTTTGGCGGGGCTGGGCTTTGTCTTTCTCTTCATTCATCTGCTGGTGTTGACGCCGATGCAGCGCAAGAGCGACTTCTGGACCTGGCAGGGAGCTTCCGGCTCATCGCTCTGGTGCTGGCTGCAGGTGATTGGAGCGCTGGCTGTGTCTGCCGCCTTCCTGTCTGTCATCCGGCTTGGCCGGAACCTGCGGCATCAGCGCGATATGCACGATCCCGATCCGTATGCCAATACGGCAAGCATGACCGCGGCGTCGTTGCTTTCCAACGGCCAGGTGCAGCTTCAGTTGATTCTTCCCTGGCTGGTGTTGTCGGTGTGGCTGAGTTACTGGACGCAGTTGCGATTGAATGCGAATTGCCCGGTGTTCTGGCTAGGCCTGATCCCTGCGGGCGTCTGGATTCTGTCCATCGTGATGGTGGTGATCTTTGCCGGTGGGGCTGTCGATGCTTATGGAAGGCTTCATTCGCGCGATGCTCACAATGCTTATGAAAGCCGTCATGCGGGCCCAGGATTGACGAGGAAGATTTTCGCTGGCCTCGGATTCGTTGCCTTGGGATTGCTGGCCGTGCTGGTGGCGTGCGGGCTGGGATGGGCATTTGTGCTCGGCAGCTCATGGATTGCACAGCAAATCTCCTCGCTGGTTGGGTTGGTGGACGCGGCAAAACAAACCGCGCAACAGACGCTGCAGTTTTCGGTGAGCGGCACGGCGGAGGCATTTCAGGCAAATCTGAGCGGATCGCTGAACGGCAAAGGGAGCGCAGTGGGCGGTTACATAATTGATCCGTGGCGGATTGAGCTGGCGCTGCTGCCGGGGCTGCTGCTGAGCGTGCCTTATGTGGCGATCGAGCTGACACTGGGGCTGGTAGGGCGGGACTTTTCCGATATGCGGCGGGAGTGGCTGGCACGGCTGCGAGCGTGGTCTCTGCTCTACGCGCTGTTGTGGTTTGGTCTGGTCTGTCTGGCCTTGCTGGGACCCTACCTGGTGTATTGGATTATTGGCGAGGGAAAGATTGCAACTTGGTCCGCGGTGGTGACTTTCGTGGCCGCGCATGGCTCGATGATCTTTGCCGGGTGGAGCGGCAAGGCTGACGGCAAACCGACGGATGATGGCATTCTAGGCTTTAAACCGTTGGATCTGCTGGCGCTGGTGGCGGCGCCGATTACGGTTCTGGGGCTCCTGATCGCGGTGTCCTTCTGCATGTCGTGGGGGATGGACCATGTGCCTCTGGCTTGGCTGGGCGGCCACTACTGGCTGGCGGATCTTCTGTGTTGTCTCGCAGCTGGTCTGGTGGCCGTGCTCTTTGGCTGGCGGGTGGATATCAACGAGTTTTCGATGATGTCGTTTTATCGCAATCGGCTCACGCGATGCTATCTGGGAGCGTCGACGCCGGAGCGGCAGGCCGATCCGTTTACGGGGTTCGATGGCCGCGCGGAGTTGATGCTCTTGAACGGCAAGACGCAACGGGCGATGCCGAAGGTGCGCGACCTGCTGCCCACGGAATACGTGGCCACGGAGCGGGATAGAGACGGCAACGAAGTCAAGGGTCAGTACGACGGGCCGTTTCCGATTTTCTGCACGACGCTGAACCTGACCACAGGCGAAGACCTGGCCACACAGGAGCGCAAAGGGACGAGCTTTGCGTTTACGCCACTCTACTCGGGCTATAGCGTCGCATGGACAGATGCGCACCGCGCCAGCGATGTGAGTTATAACGGCTATGTTCCCACCGAAGACTTCGCCTACTCCGAGCAGGGCATTTCGCTGGATACGGCGGTTGCGATCTCCGGGGCAGCGGTGAACCCCAACATGGGATACAACAGCAATCCCGCGCTGGCTTTTTTGATGACGTTTTTCAATGTGCGGTTGGGGTGGTGGATTTCAAACCCGCGCAAGAAAGACCGGTGGACGGCGAGCGAGAATCGCGCAACGCCGAAGTTTGCCGCGTGGTATCTCTTCCGCGAGTTGTTTGGCAAGGTGAACGATGGGGCGCCGTATGTGAACCTGAGCGATGGCGGGCACTTTGAAAATATGGGCCTGTATGAGCTGGTGCGGCGGCGCTGCAAGTACATCGTGGTCTGCGATGCCGAGGAAGATCCGGATATGACCTTCGAGGGGATGGGCGCGGCGATTACCAAGTGCCGGGCAGATTTTGGAGCGGATATCGATTTGGACCTGAGACCGCTGCAAAAACAGCCGGATACCGGGTACAGCAAAGCGCACTGCGTGGTGGGGAAGATTCAGTATCCTCCTCCGCCGGGCGAGCCGAGCGATTGCGGATGCCGAACGGACTGTGAATGCCTGGGGGATGCGGACGACGATCCGTATACCGGGATCGTGGTGTATATCAAGTCTTCGCTGGTGGGGGATGAGCCGCCGGATCTGCTGACCTACCAGTTGAAACATGCCGTCTTTCCGCAGGATTCGACGGCCGACCAGTGGTTTCAGGAGACGCAGTTTGAGGCCTACCGGCGGCTGGGGCACCATGTTGCGATGGCGACGTTTCCGCCGGCGCTCTCGCCTGACGCAACCAGCGTGAAGAGCAAGCAGGACCTCCGTGATCTCTTCCGGCGCCTCTACCAGATATGGTATCCGCGGACGCCAGAGATGGAGAAGTATCTTACCGATCATCTGAAACAGTATGAGGCGATCTTGAAGGAATTGCGGGAGCGCAAGGAGCTGGTTGGTTTGGAAGCGCGGCTCAACGATCCGACCGAGTGGAGTGTGACGAAGGTGGTTACTTGGAACGTTCCCGAGGGGGATGCGCTGGGGGTTCTCTATCCCGGCCAGTTCGCCAATTCGCTGATCGATTTCATGTACAGGATCTATACGGATCTGCAACTTGCGTTCCCGGATAACCGGGTTTCGCCTCATGCGGTGTGGTGGATCTGCCTCTTCCGGCGCTGGTGCCGGGTGACGCTGCTGCGGGATACATGGCGCGTGCATGTCGCGGGTTATCCGCTGGAGTTTCAGTTATTCGCGCGGCGGGAGCTGAATTTGCCCGAGGTGTAAGCACTGGGAATTGGGCGGAGATTCGATCAAGTTGATGAGTTGTAACTTACCCCGCTTCTAGCATGTCCCTATAGTAAGAAAGTCCGACGCTTAGATGTTCTGTAAACGCGTGTTAGGAAGCTATGGAAGCCGGTTGGGAGACCCAACGTAAACGGCATGGATTTCGCAGGTAAGTCTAGACTTTTGAAACAAGACGCTAGCTACAATTATCGTGTATTCGCTATCGAATCTGGATTGAATCCGATTACGCGAGTAACTATAGGCCTATAATCCGGGTCATGCTGGCAAATCGAATCGAGGTTGCGGAAGCGCTCGACAGAAATGAGGTGATCCCTTATTTCCAGCCAATTGTCGAGTTGCGCAGTGGCCAGTTGGCTGGCTTCGAGGTCTTGGCGCGATGGCAGCATGCGGAGCATGGGCCGTTTTTACCTGGTAACTTCATTTCCTTGGCAGAGGCGCACGGTCTGATCGATGCGCTGACGCAGCAGGTGTTTCGCAAGGCGTTTTATGCGGCCCTGCTACTACCCGAGCCGTTGACTCTGTCAGTGAATGTATCTCCAGTTCAGTTGGAGAACTCAAGTCTTCCCTATGCTATTCGTGAATTGGCGGAAGAAGCTGGGTTTCCATTGAAACGCCTGATTGTGGAGATTACAGAGAGCACGCTTTTGAAAGATCCAGCCCAAGTTCAGACGATTGCGGGCAAACTGAAAGCGATGGGTTGCAGGCTGGCGCTGGATGATTTTGGGACGGGGTACTCAAGCCTTCGGCATCTGCAGACGCTGCCATTCGATGAGTTGAAGATCGATCGCAGCTTCGTAAGCGAGATGACGAAGAAGCGCGACAGCCGCAAGATTGTAGCTGCAATTGTGGGGCTGGGACAAAGTCTCGGCTTGGCTACAGTGGCTGAGGGCGTGGAAACGGAAGAGCAGGCGCAGATGCTCTTGTGGCTGGGCTGCGAACTTGGACAGGGATGGCGGTATGGCCACGCGCAAGCGGCGGCCACGATACCGGAAATGATTCGGAAGGAGCCGAAGGCGATTCTCCCCGCGCTGGTGACACCTGGGGATGAATGGGCGACCTCGAATTTGGAGGGACTGCCGATGCTACGGCTGGCGCAACTGCAGGCGATCTACGACGGCGCGCCGGTAGGGTTGTGTTTCCTGGACCGCAAGATGCGCTATGTGAACCTGAACAAGCGGCTCGCGGAGATCAATGGAGCCTCGGTGGAGGCGCATCTGGGGCGAACGGTCGAGGAAATGATTCCGATTGCATTTCCGGTCATTGAGCCGTACATTACGCGCGCATTGGGCGGTGAGGTAATCGCGAGCGTGGCATTTACGCCGCCTGCGGATCAATCGGAGATTGCAGGGAGCAGATTTTTGGCCTCATATCAGCCGGCGTGGGACGAGGCCGATGAGGTGATTGGCGTTTCCGTCTCGGTGCTGGATATCACCGAGAGCACGCACAGTGAGTTCCAACCGATGCGGAGTGCGGAGCGGCAATCGAGCCTCACGGAGACCAGCCCGGAAACGCCATGGGTGATGGATGCGGAAGGCAACGATCTCCAGGTCAGCTCGCGCTGGGTGCGGACGACGCCGCTGGGCAAGGATAAGACGCGCAATCTGAGATGGCTTGAGGCTCTTCACACGGAAGACCTTGAGCGCGTCGTAAAGACAATGACGGAGGCCCTGAGCACCGGTAAGCCGATCGATATCGAGTATCGGATCGAAGGCGTAGACGGGGAGTGGAGATGGATGCGCTCCACCGGCTCGCCACGCTACGGGGCATCGGGAGAGATTACGCGATGGTATGGCAGTGTGGAAGACATCCACGATCGCAAGCTGATGGAAGACTCCATACGCGAAAGCTGGGAGTACTCGATGGGGGAGCGGAACATGGTTGCGGAGGGTGTGCGCGTCGCAGAAGAGCTGCGGAACTCGATTGCGAAGGGCGATGCCGCCGTGTCTTGAAGGGTGCGGGAATAAGGCCTAACTTGTGGATGCTGTCTGCGATTTTTCGGCCTTGCGCAGAGCTTCGTGGATGATCATTTTGAGGTAGGTCTGGTAGCGCAGGCCGCGTTCGGCGGCTTGGACGCGGGCTTTGGCGATGTCTTCGGGATCGAGGCGGATGGTGGTGCTGGGCAGCGGCTGGGGTTGCGAGATGCCACGTTCCGCAAGGAGGCGCGCTACTCCGCCACGGCGTAGGCGGCCTTCTTTTGCGGCTTTGTCGAATTCATCTGAAAGCTTGTCGCGGTTGTCGTACCACCACTTGGCTTCTTCTGCTTCGGTCGCGAACTTAGGAATCTTCAGGTCCGTCATACCATCCTGCTTTCGTTTCCAAGTAGAGCCGCTTGTCCCGGTTCTCTGCGTCATAGGCAGTGACCACTCGCATCTGATCGCCACGCAGGGTGATGATCACCATCAGGATTCGTCCACGCTCTGTTTCGCCGAGGTAGGTCCAGCGCTCTTCGTAGTTCTCATCCGGTTTAAAGTCAACTTCGAGCGGATCTCCAAGTAGAACTTGCTCGGCTTCTTCCGGTATTAAATCGTGCTCAGCGATATGGCCGATGTTTGCGTCATCCCAGTCGAAAAGTGAATCTGAATTCTGAAAAGAATCGGGCATCGAACCTCCAAGTAACCAACACATCTGGCATAAATGTTCGAGGCCGAAGCGAATCTTTTCTAAAGGCGCTGCGGAGGCTCTTCTGTTTTGTGGAGCTATGACTCTGGGAGAGTTGAAAATGTCTTCGCATCCCAAAAATCAGGTTTTCATTGTTGCTACTTAAGTGTAGTTACGTTGCAGCTATTTTGCAATTACTGGCGTAGCTCGACGACTGTGGCGCCGGCACCGCCTTCCTGGTGGGTGGGCTCTTGAATGCCGGCGACGTGGGGGTGGGTGCGCAGGTATTCGCGCAGGGCGCGGCGCAGGATGCCCATACCGGTGCCGTGGATGACGCGGACTCTGGGAAGGCCGGCCAGGAAGGCCTGGTCGAGATACTTCTCGAGGTCGTTGGTCGCTTCATCGACAGTGCGGCCGATGAGGTTGATCTCGGACTTCATGTTCTCTGAGCCCGAGCTGGTTACGGTGACTCTTACGCCCTTCTGGCGGGCGACTGCATCGAGAGGCTTCTCGGAGACGAGAGGCTTCCCTGCCGGGGCGACGACTTCGGCGATATCGTCGCGCTTGATGCGCATTTTGAGCGCGCCCAGGGCAACTTCGTAGAGGTCTTTCTCCACTTCTCTAGCGATTGTTCCGATCTTGTTCATGCTCTTGATGCGGACCTGGTCGCCAATGGAGATGTGCTTGACCAGATGCGGCTGGGCGTTGGGGTCGCCCGCGTCCGCGCCGTGCTTGTGAGCTACTACGGTCGAGTTGAACTGCTCTTCGAAGTCGCGGCGCAGGCGCTGGATGCGGCGCTCGGATTCCTTGGAAAGCTTGAGCTGGCCGGCGCGGTCTTCGATGGCGTTGACGGTCTGGCGCATCTGGAATTCGAAGTCTTTGAGCAGCGAGCCGAGTTTCTGTTCCAGCTCTTTGGTGCGCCGCTTGGTTTCGATGTCGCCTTCGCGGGCCATGCGGGCGCGTTCCTGGTTGAGGGCGTACTGCTCGGCGCGGGCGGCTTTGCGCTCGGCTTCGAGTTCGGTGAGTTGGCGGTGCAGATTTTCGAGGAAGCGGGCGATGTCGGCATGTTGCGTGCCGAGGCGCTCGCGCGCGGCGGCGACGATCGCCTCGTTGAGGCCGAGGCGCGCGGCGGTCTGGATGCCGGCAGAGGCACCGGGGATGCCGAGTCGAAGCTGATAGTTGGGGATCAGCGTGACTTCGTCGACTCCAGCGGCGGCATTCAGGACGCCTGAGGTGTTGGCGGCATAGACCTTGAGGCTGGTGTGATGCGTCGAGATCAGCGACCAGGCTTGGCTTTGCAGGAAAAACGCGGCTACGGCGACGGCAAGGGCGCTGCCTTCGTCGGGATCGGTGGCGGAGCCGAGCTCGTCGAGGAGGATGAGAGCCGTCGGGCTGGCGAGGTGCGAGATGCGGTCGAGATTGACGATGTGCGCGGAGAAGGTGCTGAGCGCCTGCTCGATGGATTGGGCGTCGCCGATGTCGGCGAGAAAGGCGCTGAAGATAGGCAGCGTTGCGGCTGAGGCTGGCACAGGGATGCCGGATTGGGCCATCAGGGCGCACAGCGCTGTGGTCTTGAGGGTGACGGTCTTGCCGCCGGTGTTGGGGCCGGAGATGATGAGCTGGCGGGCGGTGGATTCAAGCTGAAGTGTGAATGGAACGATGCTGCCGCCGCTGGCTTTGAGGCGTTTTTCCAGCAACGGATGGCGTGCTGATTCAAGACGGAATAACTCGGCGGAGAAGACGGGGCGCGTACAGTCGTAGTCCACGCTGAATCGGGCTCGGGCCTGAAGGGTGTCGATCAGGGCGAGGACGCGCGCGCCAGCTACGAGGGACTCGGCGTAGGTGCCGACCAGGCGAGTGAGTGCGACGAAGATGCGGTGGATTTCAGCTTGCTCTTCTTCGAGCAGGCGGACGAGCTCGTTGTTTTGCTCGATGGTTTCGAGAGGCTCAACGTAAACTGTCTGACCGCTGGAACTGGCTCCATGGACGACGCCGGAAACGCGGCGCTTCTGCTCGGCTTTTACGGGGATGACGAAGCGGTCGCCGCGAATGGTGATGAGGTCGTCCTGAGTGTCCCCGGCGGCGGAGAGCTTGCGCAGGGCGGCGCGCAGGCTCTCTTCGATAACCCGCTGCTGGCGCTGCTGCTCGTTGCGGATGCGGGAAAGCTCAGGGCTGGCGTCGTCGGCGAGGGTGCCGTCGGGGAGCAGCTTGCGCTGGATCGATTCGGCGAGCGGGCTCAGGCTCTGGGTGAGCGCGGCGGAAAGCTCAACAAGTCCGGAAATACCGGAGGATTGGGCATCGCTCCCAGGTCTCAAATTCGAGACCTGGGGCACCCGCAATCCGCTAGGCGGGTTGCGCAAGAGGGATTGCCAGGCGCCGATGTCATTGGCCAGGCGGGCGATGGATTGGAGTTCAACGGGTTCGAGGGCTGCCTCTGGAATCTGGGATTTCGCGGCTAGTTGCGTGGGATCGAAGAGGCCACCGAGGGGGATGGTTACGCCGGAGTTCATCAGCGTGCGAAGTTCCGCGACGAGCTGGTGCTGTTGTTCGATCCAAGATTGTTCGGTGGAAGGAGACAGAGCGAGGAGCCCTTCGCGGCCTACACGGGAGACGGCGTAGCTGGCGACGAGGGCGAGGAGCGGCTGCCACTCCAGGGCAGTAGCGTCGAGATGCCGGACCGGGGCGGGGATGGGATCGAGAATCGGGTTTGAGAGGGAATCTAACTGAGACATGACTTTGTTATGGTAGCCCGGTGAGATTCTCTTTGCCGGTGCGATACTGAGGAACACAAATCCCTCAGGATTTGTGTGAGCGGCTGAGCCGCGGAGAGAGCCGGATGCGCGGATACCTGAAGGTTGCGGGATTGGCGCTGTTTGTGCTGGCCTTTTTCCTGCAGGCAGTCACCTTGAAAGGGTCGGGTCCGGGTTCTGGTGCGATTTCTGGCTGGGTCTGTGCCTTGGTAGCCATCATAGCGACGGGCGGGATCTTCAAGACAGGCATGCAGACGCTCGACGCGCAAATCGTGTTTCTAGCGCTCAGTGGACTGGTCAACCCTCTGGTGTTGATCTACCTTGGGTTCAGTTTCAGGGAGAGGTTTGCGCGGCTGCGCGCCGGGCTGGCGATCGCGATCTCTGCCTGTTTGGCTTCGACGTGGGTGTTCTTCTGCCTGGCGAAATATCTGCCGCGGGAAGGTCACGTCCTGTGGGTGCTTGGTATTGGGTTGATACTCGGCGCGGGGACAACCCTGCGCAGAACAGCTAGCGCGCATTGAACGCGTGTAGTCGTGCCTTTCTGGCCCTTATTTTTCTCCTTCTGGTTCCTTTTTCAGGCTGCCATCAAGGTGAGCCGATGCGTCTCGATCATCCACGGCTCGCGGACGGCGTGACCATGCGAGATGTTACTTTCCGCAGCCCATCGCTGGCCCGCGAGATGACGTATCGGGTGTTTCTGCCATTGAAAATTGGGGAAGGGCAAAGGCTGCCGGCTGTCTATCTTCTGCACGGCAATGGGGGCGGCTATCGCGACTGGTCCAATAACTCCGATGTTGCGCGCTGTGCGGCCCAGGGGCTGATTCTAATAATGCCGGAGGGCGACGCTTCGTATTTTATGAATGCCGTGGAGAAACCGCGGGATAGGTATGAGGATTATCTTGTTCGCGACCTGATTGCGGACGTGGAGGCGCGATTTCCGGCGAAGTCCGGTCGCGCGAATCGGGCCATCGTTGGCGTGTCGATGGGAGGGTTTGCTGCGGTGACTTTGGCTCTGCGGCATCCGGATCTATTTACGTTTGCTGGCGCGATCAGTCCGGCCATCGATGTGCCGGAGCGGAGATTTACCTGGAAGCGCGCGGGACAATGGTGGGCGTTTCGAACAATCTTCGGACCTCTGGGTAGTAAGGAAAGACAGGCCCGCGATCCATTTGTGCTTCTGCAGTCCGCCGATCCGCGAACTGTTCCCTATTTCTATCTTACGGCGGGGGAACAGGAGCCGCTGCTGGAACCGATCCAGAGGTTTGCTGCGCGGCTCGGAAAGCACGGGTTGGCTTATGAGTTTCATACCAAGCCGGGCGGACACGATTGGCCGGAATGGGATCAGCAGATTCCAGGCTGCTTCGAAAGCTTGTTTCTGAAGCTGCGCGCGGTCCGAGGTAACTTAGGCTAGCGCCTGGGAGCGATGGGTGGGCCTGGAGCCAGTGCGGCTTTGGAAGGCATGGCCAGTGGCGCTTCCATCTGGCGGGGAGCGCCGCCGACGATCAGCGGCTTGAACTTGAGCGTAAGTGCGCGGGCCACGGCGGCATCTTGCAGGCCAAATTGATCGCTCTTGTCGCGGTAGGCTTCGCGCACTCTTCCAGTGCGGTCGGTGCGGATGTATACGGTCATTTGCGTCCCGGTCTGCTTGTCCGTTGGGCCAAGGTCGACTTGTCTCCACGATTGGCCGGCTGCGGATTCGAGCAAAGACTGTGCGGTGGTTCTGGAGACGAGATCGGTCCGGATCTGCTTGGACGGGAGCGTGAATTCCTTGGCTTTGAGCAAGGGGTAATCCGCGTTCGAGAGCGGTTCTAGGAACGTGACCTGACCTTGGAGAAGGACATTGGCCGGTAGATCGTTGACCAGCGTTCTTGCGATCTGCTGCTGGCCGAATGGGGCGAAGTCGTCGAACCAGACGGAGCGGCTGAAGTCGATGCCGCTGGCAAGTCTTGGCTCGGCGTCCTGAAAGCAGATTTGTGCGGTCGCGGTTTCATCCGTGGAGGAGCCGGGCTGCGCGGGAGTGGAGATGCAGGCGTGGGAGCTGGTTCCGATGGGGACTTTGCCGGGGATTTTGGCCAGCTTGGCCGCCTGCGGAACAGGATCGAGGATGGCGTCGACGAAGTTCTGTATCCAGCGCGGATAGAAATCGCCGGTGTTGTGCTCTTCCACTACGTTGCCGTTGACGATGCGGATCTGGCTGAAGCTTTGGGAGCGGATTTCGGTGCGATAGGTGATGGGATTAAGCCAGAAGACCTCTACATGCGCACGCAGATTCTGGACGCGTGAGTCCAGACCGCGCGGGCTCGGGCCGCGTAAGGAGCCGGTGGGATGCGCGGGAGGGGAAATTTCTAGGACAAGATGGAAGGGTTGGT
>Ga0206802_1163_pt1 | contig 15256 bp, 8 predicted proteins | sample Alteio_BWOrgCont_63_FD_152902 | JGI IMG/M metagenome (GOLD analysis project Ga0206802, IMG submission 152902) | Enriched cells from forest soil in Barre Woods Harvard Forest LTER site, Petersham, Massachusetts, United States -... | ecosystem: Environmental > Terrestrial > Soil > Temperate forest > O... | reverse complement strand
ACTCAAAATATCTTCATCTATACCGTAAGGCCAGTAATTATTATTGGTTCTTAAAACCATTTTACCATCGGTACAGTAATACACTAATCCGTAGCGAGCGTTTATAAGAAGATCATGCAGTTTCCATGGATCGATTGGAGGGGCAGTATGTATTTCTTTTGAATCATCACTGTGTAATGATTGTGGTTGGGATGATTGTACGGGTACAGCAGAAGCGTTTTTTGATTCTTCATCAGTACCCAATAATGATTGTCTTTCACCGGGTGTTCCTTCAGTTGAACGCCACGTTCCCCAAAGACCCCAGTCTTTTAAAGTGTTTAGCATAATAATCTCCTCGAATTTTAATTAAGTTTATTTTACCTTGATATGCTTAAGGTTTTCTTAGAAGTAGTAGGATCCAGCGATTTATTTTCATGTGAACACTCTAAAGGTTGTCCTTCTGTTGTTTAATTTATTCTTAATTTACAGTGACATAAGCTGCAAATCTCAAAACCTTTATTGTGGCCTATACTTTATATTAATAACCATTCAATGCGGAGGGAGTTATGGCCGCCGAAGAAGATGTTAATTTAGTTGAAGAAGCTCTAAATTTAGTAGGATCATTATTGAATCCAGAACAAGAAGTTTTTTTCATGAATGAACTGAAGAAGAAATTATTAATTGAAGAAAATGATCAAGTAAATGAGGCACAGAAACGAGAATTAGCTTTGGTATTGATAGGTTGTTTATATATGTTAGCAGGAAAGCAAAATATTCAAGGAAAAACGCAAATAGGAAAAATTGCACAGAAGTTAAATCAATTGATCCGAGGATTGCCAATTAGTTTTTATGGTTATCATGATGAATATATCCAACAGGCACTTTCGAATTCTCTGCCCAAGAATTATGTATTATTGGTAACGCAATCAGGTTTTATGGAACCTGCAAAGAAGCATGATCTGGAATTGGTATTGCAAGGAGGATTGTTAGTTAGTGGAAAACCTCTTCCAACATTTGAAAGTATTAAAGATAATGCTGTTAATGTGCCGTCTAAAAAAACATCAGCTTTTCCATCTACTGGCATTATAGGTTTTTCTGCGGGTGGAGTGGGGTTAGCAGTAGCACTTTTTGTTTTATTCTCTCCGCCAGCTATTATTGGGACACTTGCGATTACTGCTGTCGTTGAAATTTTTGTTGGTGCAGTAGCGGGAGGTGCTTTGCTAGGTACATTGATTGGTGTAATGGGTGATCGTAAGCGGAAACAAATATCATCAGTTAGGCAATCATCAAGCAAGGTACAGACATCAGGTCATCAACCAGGCTTTAACATAGAGTTAACTAGACTCGGGAAAGGTCGGAGTGTGCATCAAAGTGCGATAATAGAGGATGAACAATCACTCACTGTTCCCATTGTTGCAACATCACCAAAAGTGGAGCAATCAGGTAAGCATGTGGATACAGGGAAAAGTTCGAGGCCTACCTCCAAAAAATGATTTTCAAAAAATACTGGTGCAGAGAGGGCGATGATTGTTCTTTTGTGGAATGATGGTTGTAGCATTTCATTTGCTTTTGTCATGCCAGCGAAGGCTGGCACCCAGTCGACTTGACGACGATCGGATTTTTTTGGTAGTGCTAGTGGTTTTTTAATTTTTCGTTGCATCTATCTTCTAGATGCCAGCCTTCGCTCATTAGTGTCCGGTTAATCTGCTTGATCCATAAGTATGGGAAATTTCTCCTAGAAAAACCTAGGTCTTGACATAACACGTAGTCGGCTTTACCCCGACGCTGTCGTCCCGCGGTTTCTTTCCGCGGGATCCAGGTAAAGCCTGCAAATGGTACACCTTTGCTAATGATTTAAAATGAAAATAACGTTCACTATCCTCATAACACAGCAAGGTTGTACCCATTTTCTAGTTTTGCTCTGTGGAAAGAATCCCGGATCAAGTCCGGGAGCGGGACGACAGCGTCGGGGTAAAGCTGACAGCTCATTAATGTCGAGATCTAAGTTTTTCAAGGGGGATTTTTTGTACTTATTTGTAATGCAGATTAACCGGACACTAATGAACATGCACAGGGGTGACAAGGTCTGGTGCGGGGTCGTGGAAGCTAATTCAGGGATAGCATCACTCAGCAAATTTTTTCGTAAAGTAATGACGTTAGTATTGATGGGATCTAACTCTTGTAATGATTTAGATTTTTTTGTAGCTAGATGCTTTTGAATAGCGTCTCGCAGAGAATTCGGTAAGTGCCTAAATTTATTGAGAATACAATAACTAATTAGGGAGCATTTCGGTGAGAAGCATTTGGCGCAAGAGAATCCATGAGTTCTTCATGAGATTTACATTTTGTCAATAAATGACAAAACTCAGCGGATTGTTGATCATTCGACTGGAAAGTGGTGAGCAATGTCCAGATCGATCGTTGCGAGGCGACTTCTTTTATTCTTGTTAAGAAATCTCTATCGGAAATCCCTTGTTCATCGGCAATATTACGCATTTCTATAATTTTAGGAGGAAGAGTTACGCCTTTTACTGTTTTAATTTCCCAGTGAGAAGTATCCTTGAGTATCTCACGTAACTTAGCAGAAACTTGGGGAACAAAATCATTATCCCATGTTTTTTGGTAATCATTTTCTGGTGCAAGCCTAATGTCTTTTATCCCTTCAAAGAAAGTTCTGTTATTGGCAATGGGGGATTCGCTTCGTAATTGATGATGGCCACGGACGAGGGCTTTGTTATCATTTTTATAGATAGGCTTAGCCAATGCTTCTAATTCTTTTTCTGAAAATGGATCCATATAGATAAAATGAGTGCGATTAATATCGGCAGTCGATAAAGGTTTTCGACCTTCCATATAGCTAGGATTTTGCGAAGCGAAAATCATAAAGCCGGACTTGTCCGCAGGACGACCATTAAGATCAACGCCTGTGAGCAATTGCGTTAGCAGCACATGTAACTTTTCATCAATATTGTATTCATCCAGAATGACCAAGGCACCTTCGTTAAAAGCCTTCATTAATAAATTGTAAACATCCTGACTGCCAACGCTTATCGAATAAACTTTAGTTTTTCTTTTTTCAAATTGTGCGTCAAATTTTTGTTGATATCGTATAGAGCCTTCACGTAGTCCTTCCTGTTCCAATTCATTTTTGAGTTTGATTTTCAGGCTCTCATCTCGCTGTGTAGCATATTTATCTAATAGAACTCTAAAAAAAGTAGATTTTCCTACACCAGGATCACCCTGGAGTAATACAGCTGATTTATAGTATATTTCATCTTTATTTTCTTTTTGCTCAAGATAGAAATCACGCATCATTAAATCTTGTTCAATACTCTCGATTAAATAAGATTTTTCTTTTGGTAGTGAATATTTAGGGCTGATGCTAATTAAGGGTGATAGTGCTTCATTTTGTTTGCGAACGTTAAAGAGTGTTTCAAGTTCATTAACAAATTTATTTCTATTTTCTGGATTTTTGATTGCACCACTAAATTCACCTACACAAGCCCGTAGCATAGCTCGATCTAGATTTTTATCGTGCTGAGCTAAGGCAATAAAACGTCGTGAAACATTTTCCAAATCACGCAGTGAAGTCACAAAACTACTATTGTATCGATGAATAATATCTTCAAAAACTGTTATTAATTTAGTTGATAAAGCAGCATCGTAAAGATTAAAAGGTTCTAGATATTCTTTTACGGTCACTTTTTCAAGATACTCTCGATCTGGCTTCTGGAAATAAATAATTTCAGCAAATTTTTGAAATATGGGATGATAATGTCTTTGCGCATAAGATTCAGGATTAACTGTCATGATTGCTTTGTGCGAAGCAGTGATGGGGTATTCAATTCCTTGGTAATAAATAGTCTTTTTCCCATCTTCTAGCGAGCGTACTAAACCTTTTAAGAAATCTTGGGAACCAGGTAGGGTGACGTTGATATCGTCTAATAATAATATGCCACCTTCTTTCAACCATGTTGGAATAGCAGCCATGCCATCATGATACTTGCCAAGTTTTTTTCGTACTGTACGTGTTTTACCAAGACCTGCAGGGCCTTTAATCACAATTAATGGAGTTGCGGGGTCGCCTAATACTGTTTCAAGTTGATTCATTTGTTTTTGAAAATGGGATATTTGTGAAACACTGGGTGAAGAATGGCGCAAGCTGGATTTAATTTTTATGAACAATGTTTCTAATTGTTCATCTGATAATTCTGGATAATGTACTGATTGATTTAAATCTGTGCCCAATAAATCTCTTAAATCAGCACCACTAAAACAATTAAGTGCTTTCCATGCATTTTCTTTAAGTGCATCGATAGAAGTGAAAATACCAAATTTTTTATTTAATTTGTTAAGTTTACTGTGCCGAGTTTTTTTAATGGTAGGTTGAAAATAATATTTCCCTAAGACGTTAATATAAGCATATTCTTCGCTTTTTTTAGGGTAATCATAAACCATGATACTCTTCATTGGATTTTGTTTATGAAGCTTTTGCTCGGTGGTTATTTTATGAATAAAACGTTTTAAATGATGATACGAAAGCGTAGGAGCAACAGGAATACCTAGACCGCGATGGGGAAGTTCATTGACTTTATCATAAAATTGTTTGATATCGACGAGTGGGTCGCCATTTTCTTTTCGTTCATTTTCTAAAATATGTTGATAGTCTGCGAGTGAATAATTGCATTGAGTGCTTTCTAACAGCGTAGGTTTAATTTTAGCATTGTCGGGCATGACCAAATAGAGTTGCCCGGTAATTTTGCAAGCTTCGCCATTGCAATCCATGCTGGGTGGGTCAAATAATAATGGGAGTAATTGTTGATAAAGTGTTGATGAAATTTCACCATTCAAAATCACGCGACGGCCGTTTTCTAATGCTTTGATGACCCCACACTTTTCATAAGTGGCACTGATTCTAGCTACAATTTCTGAATAAGTAGTCTCAGGATTAACATCAACAATTAAAGGATTTTTTTCTTCTTTAGTTAATAATTCAGTAACATAATCTGGATCATTACTCAAAAATACGTGTGACTTATCAGATAATTTGGTGTCTGGCTTGACTATGTTAATCTTAGGCTGTGGTAAAGGAAGAAATTCAAAGGTATCGTCAGGATAAGCAGCTTTAGTTTGTAATTGAAAATCTTTCCAAATCACTTCAGGGATATTTTCTGTCAGATAAAAAATTTCATTTTCTTTTTTATAGTCAGCAAAAAATCCTGGGGCGGTGTCTGTTTGTCCGTCATGATAAACTTTTCGCTCTAAGCATTCATATAAGTTATGTAGGCCTAGATAGCGTTTTTTACCGGGCAAATCTTCGGGTTCTTTCGTGTGTACGATTAGATTTGGTTTGGCTATGTTTTGTGGTTTAGCAACTGCGGTGAATTGCACTTTGTCATTAATAAAGAGTAAGGAGCCATCAAATAATATTTTTCGTTCGTAGTTCAAGCGATGCATTAATACTTTGAATTCATCATCATTAGGTGGGTTGATAAGACGAATTTTTAATGGGGTATTAGATTTTAATGCTTTGATAAAATCACTTTCTTCTAATAAACGTTTACCGCCCTTGTTTTTGATTTTGCCATATAACTTTGTGCGCCAGAAAGGCGAGCTTGCTAAATCAAGCTCGATTTCCATGATTTTTTCTTCTTTGGCTTCTTTTTTGTCTTCTGGTTTTTTTTCGGTGACATTATAAATTTTACTATCGAGATGCCAAGGTTTAAAGCGCGACAAGGCAGCTGAACAAGCCACCGTTGTTTCATTAGCTAATCCAATAAATTTTACTTTTTCGCTATTGATATCTTTATGAAATAATTTCGCTGACTCATCCAGTACACTTTTGAAATGGGCGATTTCTTCAGGCTTAAACGTAGACCAGTTCACAACGACATAGCCACCGGTTTCAATTAATTTAGCGAGTAATCCTCCTTCGAAGATACGTTCGCCGGCAATAGTGGGTGGGCTAAAATAAATTTCAAAATCTTCTGGTCTTTGGATGTAAACAAATTTTTCATGCGTATTAACGCCTTGATTTTTTAATTCTTCAATGATCAGTTGATTGACTGTCAAAGGATCTTGCGATTTTGTTAACTGTATCAGTGGATGTTGTTTGCTATCTAAGATAGTTTTAAAATCTTGAGCGACACTAGCGTCGACTCGTTTTTTTAATTCATCGTGATAATACCCTGCTTTTTTGCTTTCAATATATTCAGTTTTCTGTTGCTGATAACTTTTGTATTCAGATTTTTTATCCTCTGTTGGGGTGGTTGCGGAAGAGCTCGTATTGATGCCAATGGCATCTAACATGCTTTGACGAAGTGCGGGATCAGTGAGATCGTTTAAGAGGCCACCACCTAAATTGAATTTTTGTTGTCTAATTTTTCCGCTTTCTTGATAGGGAATTTCACACACTGCATGGACTTCATTAGAAATAAGGCGTGCAGGTACACCGCTGAGATGGGCGAGTAGCATAAATACTTGAGAGCGCTCTAAGCATACTCCTTTAGATTCTACGGCCATCAAGCATAAGCGTTTAAAATCATCGTCAATGTCGATGGATAGTTTTGCCTCAGGGTCAAAGCCATTAGCATAATTTTCTAGCCAAAGTATTTTATCTGCAATGGGTGTTGAGGGATTTAATAATTCTGTAAATTTTCCAGATTTTTTTAATTCAGTTTCTAAATAGTCAATTTCTGCCTGTGTGAAGCCATCATTTGCTAGTAATATTCGAGGATCTTCGGTGAGATATTTAATTTTTGCATGTTTTTTAGGTGCAGGAGGAGGAGTATGCTCGACCAAATAAGCACCTTTGACGGCCACATCATCACCAGCGATTAATGCTATGCAATATTGCTGTGAATTCTCATCCCAAAAAACTTTAACAGCATCTTTAGGATCACAACAAAATTGAAGTTTTTCAAAATCCTTAGCTTCGACTGCTTGAGAGTCAGGCAGGGGATAAATTTCACCTTTCTTTAATACACCAGTGAAATAACCAAGCACATAATCACTTGATAAATCAGCTTGCGTTTTCCATTGCGTGATTAATTTTTTGTTCCATTCTTGAATTGGGTTTTTAATATTTTTAAGTTTTCTTTCGGTAAGTGCTGTTTCTAGATCGTTTTGATTTTTTATGAATCGATCCATGACGTGGATACGATAATTGTTCTTAGCAATTTTGTTTTTGCTGAAAAGTTCAACTTGAAGATTTCCACTTGCTACCATGCTTTTAACTTCACCTGTTGCGCGACGTATTCCTGTATAAGGCTTATTAGAAAAATAGCTGACATTACTGCGTTTATTCAACTCGCTTTGTGTTTCTTGCTCTGGCGTTAAGGTAGATTTAATTTCTGATCTTTGTGTTCTTCTTGAAGGCGGTGTAAACCAGGTTTTGCATTGACTAGGAAGATCTTTGAATACGGTGTGTTTTAATAATATTGCATTTTTTGCAATGATGGTGACAGATTCCAAACTACTAACATCAGTTAAATTATCGATTTTAATATCATCAGCATTGGCGTAAATATTTTTAAGTTTATTACATCCTTCAAGATCCAGTCTGCCTGATAGGTCGCTAAAACAGGTAACAGAGCTTAGAGAGGAGCAACCATTGAGAGTAACTGTTACCTTTTTCCCTGTTGTTCTCCCTTGAGCAGCAAAAGATTGCAGTTTTTTTAAATTAGCACAATTAATCCTGCATGGTTTTGTATATAAAAATGAACTTACCACACTTTCCAATTCTGTTAGCTTGGATAAATCTATGAAATCTAGCTTGGCATTAAAATCGATGAATTTGATTAATTTCAAAGAGGAATTTTCGGGCCAGATTATTTCTTCAAGTTGAGAAAATTCGCCACTTAAGGTGATTTCTTCTACTCCTTTCAATTGACTTAAATCGAGTTTTTTAATGGGGCTACTTTCTTTACTTTCTTCTATCACTAAGGACCGCACGTTTATCTCTGGGAGCTTTATTTCAGTTGTTAAATTCTTCTTCAGGATTAATGTACTTATATTTTTAGCCATCGCTAAATCAGGAAATGGGCAAGCCTCAACTGTTAAGGTTGCAATAGGCGTAGGACATGTTATTGCAAACTTAGGAGACGCAACTATATTTACCAATTCGACAAGTTCTGTTTGATTAGACAGATCAATTTTCTTGAGGTTTTTACAATTTGACAGCTCAAGCCGAGAAAGAGTAGGTGAAGCTACTTTGAAAATAGTTATTGAATCATTAGCTTTGCATTCGAACTGTTGTAGTTGAGTTTGTGCACTTAAATCAATGACGGCATCATGGAAGTTTTTGACTGTTAACTGAGTGAGGCTCCCAGAGAGAGGTAATTTTATAGTCTGTTGCTCTTTTTGTTTGGATTCGCTTGAATTTCCGGTTAATGTTAATGTTTTTAATTTAGAAAATGTTGAAAAATCATGTCTAAGAGAGTGTGAGTCAAAAGTTAATTCCGTCACAGGATTTGGATTCGGCCATTGAACTGTTTCCATCGCTGTTACTACTGATTTATAATTCTGTTCAGTCATTTTAACTTTTTCTAACCCATTCATTAAGCCGAGATCTAATTGGCCGGGCATATCAACTGAAAAGCCTATGTCTCTGATGGATGAGGGGAATTGTCGTGATTTTTCATCAAGACTTATAGATGGGGTACAAATGAAAGTTTCCAAGGAAGTACTATAAGGCCCGAGTGATGTGATTGGGCTGCCCGTGATGGTAATTTTTTTCAGTACATTAGGATCAGGTAATTTTATTTTTGTTAATAGATTATAACCTTGTATTTCTAATTCTTCTAATTCATTCAGTTGACTTAAGTCTAGCTCTGTTATGGCAGACATACCCGCGAGAGTTAAACGCTTTATCTTAGGGTGATCAGGCCATTTAATGCTAGTGACCTGACTTCGGTCATTGGTTATTGAAACTTCAGTTAAATCATGAAAATAACTTAAATTTATATCGCCAGGAATACAGTCACTTAATATTAATGATTTGACGTGTGCTATACCTATAACGTTTTTTAATCTGCAATGCTGTAAAGTGAGCTTTTCTGTGTGGAGTCCATTCAGGTTGAATGACTTTATGTCTCTTCTGAAGTTGTTATTAATTTTGAATGATGCTAACGATAAATTTTTTGGAAGTGTTAATATTTCTATATCTACTGTTAATGAAACGTCTTTTAGCCAATTTAATTTGTTAAGAAATTTCTCGATCCAATCTGGATTGGTCTCGGTATTAGATATTTCGATAGAAGCTAGATTTGGGAAATATTCCTTAATTAAAGCAATTTCTTGATCATCTATGGGATTGGTTGCTATTGATTTAGTTCGCTTTTGTTTTCCTTTGTTGGGTGAGAGGGTATTAATTTCTTTTATTGTTATCCTGTCCGAAAACAAGGGTGCAGCTTCAGATCCCTTAATAGTAGCTAGCACTTTTTTATGAGCTTTCTTGTGCACGATAATGAAATCATTAATATTAGCAATATCTTGATTTGAAAGTTCTTCCAATACTTCTTCTTTGCTGGCAGGAGGGATTTGGGTCTTTTTTTTCCAAAATTCAGTTGAATCTTTGAGGGGTCTTGCATCGGCGAAAGATTTACCCTTGCCCGGCCAGAGATAGCAATCATAGTTGTTGATCAGCGCAGAATACAAAGCAAGCTCTGTGCTGCTGGGCTCTGATTCAATAGGGTATGAGAAAATAAATTTCTTTTTAGGCTCTCCTGCGTGTCCTGCTTTTAGTTGTGTCCAGCAGTCTTTTCTTCCTTCAAGTGCGACCCAATCATCGTAATAACCGGCAGGGCCCGAGGTATTTCGCTGGACTTCATAGCCATCGCGTTTTCCAGGTTGGCTGCTTTTAATTGAAAAAAGTTCATCTATTTGTTGTTTTGTAAATTCCATATGCTTCTCGTTAAGGTGAAATATATTGTTATAATTATAGGCGAAACTAGCTATTATACTTTTTGTGCGTTATCTAGCCATTAAAATAATGTAATAAATTCAACTTTCTTTCATATCCATTGCGCCCTTGTAGCCTTTTTAAAGAAAAGTTAACATAAGTGCTTTATCGACATTTGGGCGGAGATCTCCATTATCATGCGAAAAATCGTTTTGTTTAGTTTATTCATTTGTAGCATTCTTTTTACCCAAAGCACTTTTGCCTTATTAAGCATGGAGTTGACTCGGGGTGTGGCGGGTGCGATCCCGATTGCGGTTGTGCCTTTTTCTGTTGAGGGGATGCCTCCTCAAAATGTTTCAGCCATTATTGCAAATGATTTAAAAAATAGTGGACGTTTTAAGGTCCAGGCTAACAAGCAAGGTGTTGATAATATTGTTGTCGGACAAATACAGCAAACCAGTCCTAATCATTATGAAGTCAGCTTTAAATTACTGGATGCATTTAAAAGTAAAGGCGCCGGCGAGCAAAGCGCTGCCATCAGTAAAAAATTTGAAGTGTCAGGAGATCAACTAAGACAATTATCTCATCACATTAGTGATTTGGTTTATCAGCAAATTTTAGGTGTGCGTGGCGTTTTTTCAACCCGTCTTGCCTATATTCTAGTTCAACATTTACAGGGTGCACCTACAAGGTATGTGTTAGAAGTGTGTGATCAAGATGGTTATGCGCCTCGTCCCTTATTAACCTCAACTGATCCAATCATGTCGCCATCCTGGTCACCGAATGGCAAACAAATTGCCTACGTTTCTTTTGAAAATAAGCGTGCAGGGATTTACATTCAAGATGTTGGCAATGGCAGCCGTAGATTACTCAGTCAATTTCCAGGTATTAATGGAGCACCTGCTTGGTCTCCTGATGGGCGAAAATTGGCGTTAGTATTGTCAAAAGGGGGTACGCCTAATATCTATATTATGAATATGGCTTCCCACCAGTTAACCCAAATTACCAATGATTTTTATATCAATACGGAGCCTTCTTGGTCACCTAACGGGAAATCCTTAGTATTTACTTCAAATCGCGGTGGACATTATCCACAAATTTATCAAATTAATCTCACGAACAAGGCGGTTACTCGAGTGACTTATGAGGGTAATTACAATGCCAGAGCATCGTTTACCCCGGACGGTAATCATATTGTCGTATTAAATCGCAATTCGGATACGTTTAATATTGGAATTCTAGACTTGGATGCAGGAACATTCCGTGTGTTAACCAATTCAGGAGTAGATAGTGAATCACCCAGTTCTGCGCCTAATGGCAGCATGGTATTGTACGGTACCTTGTCAGGAGGACGGAATGTTTTGGGGATGTCAGCGACGGATGGAAGTGTGCAAATACTCTTGCCAGCTCGCCAGGGTGAAGTCCAAGATCCTGCTTGGTCACCATTTTTATCTTGATGAGCTGCGTTTTCGCGGTATACTCATCAAAAAATCGGCTCAACTTTTGAGGGAGAAAAGTTCATGAAATTGAAAAAATTATTACTAGCGGCACTGTTAGGTTCTAGCGTTTTAGCATTGGCTGCTTGTTCCACCCCTGGCAATAAAGACAGTGATGATGAAGCTGCATTGAGCGATGCAAATAATAATCGTGGCGGTGCACAAACAGCTGGTTTAGGTGATGAAGATGGTTTTGGACAAGATGGTCGTAAAGGCACTTTAAGCCAGCGTACATATTACTTTGATTATGATAAAAGCGATGTCCATGAAGATGACAAGCCTGCCATTTTGGCTAATGCTAGTTATCTTGCAGCTCATGCTAATAAGAAAGTTATTGTTGAAGGGCATACCGATCCACGTGGCAGCCGTGAATACAATGTGGCTTTAGGTGAGCATCGTTCTAAGGCAGTAGCTGATATATTAAAATCTAATGGAGTGAATCCAAGCCAGGTACGAGAAGTGAGCTATGGTGCAGAACGTTTGGCATCAGCAGGTCGTAGCGAGGAAGATTTCCAAAAAGATCGCCGTGCTAAAATTGATTATCAAAACTGAGGCTTATGAGTAATTTAAAATTGAAATTTGTTTTACAAGTAGCGGTGTTATCTAGCATCGCTACTTTTGCTTTTGCGGATGGTTCTGCGCCTGTCTATGATGCAGATAATTATTCGCCTCAAGTAGCAGAAGAAAGCCAGTCATCTGAATCATCACTAGATTCACCTGCACCATTACCATCACAACCTGAATCTCAGGCAAGTTCTCAGGCTGATGCGCCGCCTTCTATATCAACTCAGCAAAAAATCGCGCATTTGGAACAACAGTTGAGCAGTATGCGAAGCTCAGATTCATCTGCTCGTCTTAACTCGCTGCAAAGTGAAGTGCAATCCTTGCGTGGCCAGGTTGAGCAACTCAATCATCAAATGCAGCAATTGCAAAACCAAGTACGCACTAATTATTCTGATTTGGACAAACGAGTCAATCACTCCCAAGTAGTGGCAAAACAAACTGCTGATCCTGCTGCTTCTGTTAAACCAACTCCTTTGCAAGTAGCTGATGCAAAGACGAATGATAAGAGCACAAAAAAAGAAGTCAGTGCTAAAGATAAAGATGCAACAACCCAGCCAAACGTTGCAGAAGAACAGCAAATTTACCAAACAGCTTACAATTATATAAAAGTCAAAAAATACAATGAAGCGGTTACTGCTTTACAAAGCATGTTAAAAAAATACCCTTCAGGTCAATTTGCAGCAAATGCTCATTATTGGCTGGGCGAATTGTATGGTTTGATGAATAAAAATGAACAGTCAGCTGCTGAATTCAGTGCTGTCGTTAAAAATTATCCAGACAGTCCGAAAATTTCTGATGCGCAATTGAAGCTGGGTTTGATATTTGCCACGCAGTTAAATTGGCCAGAAGCAAAATCGTCATTTAAAAAAGTCATCAACAAATATCCAGGCTCTACTTCTGCACGCGTTGCTGCAGCTCAACTTAAGCAAATCAAGTTAGCCGGTCATTGAAGTTGTGAGTCGGTTACGCATCACAGAAATTTTCTTTTCGTTGCAAGGTGAAACACGAACCGTGGGACTGCCCACGGTTTTCGTCCGTTTGACAGGCTGTCCTTTGCGTTGTCAATATTGTGACACTGCCTATGCTTTTCAGGGTGGTAATATGATTGAGATTGCAGATATTCTGCAGCAAGTAGCAACCTACGGTGCTAAGTATGTTACGGTCACGGGTGGCGAGCCTTTGGCGCAAAAAGCTTGCTTGGAGTTGTTAGCCCAATTATGTGATGCGGGATATGAAGTCTCCCTCGAAACCAGTGGAGCATTGGATGTTTCTGAAGTCGATCCGCGTGTGGTTAAAGTAGTCGATATTAAAACACCAGGATCCGGCGAAGTTGAAAAAAATCTTTTTGAAAATATTGCCCATCTTTTACCGCATGACCAGCTAAAGTTTGTTATCTGTAATCGTTCGGACTATGAATGGTCAAAAAATATTTTGCAAGAATATAAATTACCAGAGATTTGCGAAGTACTTTTTTCACCCAGCGCCACAGAACAAAAGCCTGGTGAATTGGCCGATTGGATTATTGCTGATCGTTTACCGATACGATTACAAGTGCAATTGCATAAAATTCTCTGGGGAGACGTCCCTGGACGTTGATATTTTTTGTCAATTCAGTATTATAGGCACCTCCCCATTGCGGGCCGTTAGCTCAGTCGGTAGAGCAGCAGGCTTTTAACCTGTTGGTCCTGCGTTCGAATCGCAGACGGCCCATCGATTTATCAATAAGCAGAACATTGTCAGTTAATTGCAGTTCACTCTCTAAAAAATCAAACTATTCATGGCTCCTCAAGCCAACGGCCTGAAATAAATTTAGCCTAGGGCTGCGGGCGCAAAAAACGCGCCCTTTCCCATGTTGATAATTATATTTCCCACATTGACATATTCCCACCATTGCCTATACTTCTTTTATAGGAGATAGCACCATGAGCACCAAACGATTGAAGACAGTTAGACCCGATGCGAAAGGGCGCATTACATTAGGTCGCGTAGCAGAAGGTGTTAGTAGTTATAGCGTAAGCTATGATAAAAATAATCGTATTATCCTCGAACCGATGGTCGAAATCCCTGCTAACGAGAAATGGCTTTTTAATAATAAATCTGCTTTAGCGCAAGTGAAACAGGGTTTAAAAGATGCTGCTCTCGGGCGTGTTAAGAGCCGAGGCAGTTTCGTTAAGTATTTAGAAGATGATACTGAATAATGACCTACCAGTTGTTATTTACTAATGAGGCTGGCGAGGACTTGGATAAACTTGAACAAAATCCAAATTTACAGAAACGCCTTAAGGCTGTTAGGAAGGCATTAGCCTATCTTGAAACAAACCCGCGTTATCCAAGCCTTAAAACCCACAAGTATGATTTGCTTTCAAGAGAGATTGGTATCGAAGTATTTGAGGCTTATGCTGAAAATAAAACATCAATAGCCTATCGAATTTTTTGGTATTACGGCCCAGATAGGAAAAATATAACTATTCTCGCAATTACGCCTCCTCCATAAAGCTACCGCTCATTTTTTGCCCACCCAATTTTTTGTTTATTTTTTGCCTAATACCTTGAACTTTCGCCCAACTGCACCTATCTTTAAACATAGCGTCACCTTTAAGGAAATATTTATGCGTATGGATAAATTGACCAGCAAGTTCCAAATGGCTTTAGCAGATGCCCAATCGATGGCATTGGGGCGTGATCATGCGGTGATTGAGCCTGTGCATTTGATGAAGGCGCTGTTAGATCAAGAAGGCGGTAGTATTCGCCATATCCTTACTCAAGCGAACGTTAACATTGCTAATTTGCGAACTCAGTTGGATAGTGCGATCAATCGGTTGCCACAAGTAGAAGGAAATGAAGGAGAAGTTCATCTCTCGAATGATTTAAATCGTTTATTGAATGTTACCGATAAGATCGCGCAAAAACGCAAAGATGAATATATTTCTAGTGAATTATTTTTATTGGCTGCTTGTGATGATCAAGCAACATTAGGTGGTATTTTGCGCGCAGCGGGTGCAACTAAAGCGGCTATCGAAAAAGCTATTGATGAAGAGCGCGGAGGACAAGCTGTGAAAGATTCGAATGCAGAAGACCAGAGACGTGCTTTGGAACGTTACACTGTAGATTTAACCGCACGCGCAGAACAGGGTAAATTAGATCCAGTGATTGGCAGAGACATGGAAATTCGCCGTACCATGCAAGTGTTGTTGCGACGCACGAAAAATAACCCTGTCTTGATTGGTGAACCTGGTGTTGGAAAAACAGCTATTGTCGAAGGTCTTGCACAACGAATTGTAAATGGTGAAGTACCGGATGGTTTGCGCGACAGACG